>Ga0247841_10002758_pt1 | contig 34096 bp, 37 predicted proteins | sample LaCruzMarch2015__2_FD_192410 | JGI IMG/M metagenome (GOLD analysis project Ga0247841, IMG submission 192410) | Freshwater microbial communities from meromictic Lake La Cruz, Castile-La Mancha, Spain - LaCruzMarch2015_18m | ecosystem: Environmental > Aquatic > Freshwater > Lake | place: Spain...
CCCGATAATAACAATGTTATAGTCTTTATCTTTTAAACCATCCATCTCAACCAGCAGCTGATTCAGTGTAGTGTTGCGCTCAGAAGTGCCTCCGAAACCTGAATCTAAGCCACGCTGCGCGCCAACCGCGTCTATCTCATCAATGAAGATTAGGCATCCACCATTTAATTCCGCTAATTGCCGGGCACTTTTAAATAAGCTTCTGATGCGTCCGGCGCCGACTCCGACAAACATTTCTACAAATTCAGAACCAGACATAGATATAAAAGGTAGTTTACATTCTGTAGCGATGGCTTTGGCCAGGTAAGTTTTTCCGCAACCCGGAGGTCCGAGCATAAGTATACCGCGAAGTATTTTTCCACCGATACGCTGAAGTTCCGCTCGATCGGTAATCAGTTTTACTATTTCTAAAGCCTCTTGTTTAGCTTCGTCCATTCCAATTACATCCGCCCAGGTAATCCCAATTGTTTCTCCGGCGATTGATTTTTTCTTGGATTGGCTGAATTTTTGCCCGCCTTTGGTTTGGACCCAATTTATCATATAAACAAAAACAAAGGTTTGAATGAGCCCGATGACTAAATACATAAAAATTTGTAATGGAGCGGAAGCCAACTGAGACTGTCGGAGGTAAGATTCAGATTCATTCCAGGCTTTTAGGCCCTTGATGATAATTATGGTAAGGATGATTAAGGCTGTCGTTACTACAGAGATGACGCTTATTCTGATCCAGTAAAGATTCAGGTAAAATTTAGCTTTTTTCCAGTTCATTATTTCTCCATTTTTAAAAATAGCAGTACTCTGAAAATAACATATTCATAACTTTAAGTCAATTCTTTTCTTCCTTGACTAGATAATTTTTGAGTGTATAATTATGAAGTTGTGTAAAAAATATAAAAAGGGAGAATATAAATGGCAAAGATTAAGAAAGTATTTGCACGGGAAATTCTAGATTCACGCGGTAATCCTACAATTGAAGTGGATTGTCTTCTAACTAATGGTATTTTAGGCCGCGCTGCCGTTCCTTCGGGGGCTTCTACCGGAGATAATGAAGCTTTAGAGTTGAGGGATAATGATCCCAGCAGATATTCAGGTAAAGGGGTATTAAAAGCGGTAGCCAATGTTAATACTCTAATTAATTCCGCAATAAAAGGCCAAGCCGCGGATTTTGTTAAGATTGATAAACTTTTAATCAAGCTTGATGGTACGGAGTTTAAGTCTAAATTGGGGGCAAACGCTATTCTGGGGGTTTCTCTGGCGGTGGCTAAAGCAGCAGCGCTGGTTAAGAAACAACCACTTTATAGGTTTCTGGGGGGAGAAAAAGCAAGAATCCTGCCCGTTCCGTTAATGAATATTTTAAACGGTGGGATGCATGCGGATAATAATTTAGATATTCAAGAATTTATGATTATGCCGCAAGGGGCTTTGAATTTTTCCGAAGCTTTGCGAATGGCCACGGAAGTTTTTCATAAGTTAAAATCGATTCTTAAATCTAAAAAACTTTCTACCTCGGTTGGCGATGAAGGTGGTTTCGCTCCCAATCTTAATTCTAATGAAGAGGCTTTAGGTTTAATTATCGAAGCAATAAAAGCCGCCGGATATATTCCGGGTAAAGATATTTCTTTAGCGCTTGATTGCGCGGCGAGTTCTTTTTGTAAGGATGGTAAATATACTTTTGAAGGTTCACCTAAAACCTCTGCGGATTTAATCGCTATTTATGAAGGATGGCTCTTAAAATATCCGATTTTGTCAATTGAAGATGGGCTTTCGGAGCATGATTGGGACGGTTGGCGCCAGATGACCCAAAGAATCGGCGATAAAGTGCAATTAGTCGGGGATGATATCTTTGTGACTAACCCGCAGATATTTAAAAAAGGGATTGCGCAAAATTTAGGCAATGCTATACTGATTAAAGTTAATCAAATTGGTTCATTATCAGAAACATTGGAAGCAATCGCGATTGCTAAAAAGAATAAATATAAAGCGATAATTTCGCATCGTTCCGGGGAAACTGAGGATACGACGATTGCGCATTTAGCAGTGGCTACCGGAGTTGGGCAAATTAAAACCGGTTCTTTGTCCCGCACTGATAGAATTTGTAAGTATAACGAGCTGCTGAGGATCCAAGAAGAGCTAGGTAAAAAAGCAGTTTATGCGGGGATATTTTGGAAGAGATAAATGCTCTCCACATTAAGAAAGTCGTTTTGGCTTTTTAGTTTTGCGGTTTTACTTTTAATTTTATTCCTGCCGGGCTATACTAAGCTGCAGGAATCAAGAGTTAAGAATCGTCAGTTAGAAGAGAAATTTCGAAAGATTGCGATTGAAAATTCCTTGCTTCAGGAAGAGCTTAAACGGGTTCAAAATGATCCGTTTTATCAAGAGAAAATAGCTCGGGAAAAGATGGGAGTAGTAAGAAAAGGAGAAATTCCCATTAAGATTTTTTCCAGTAAAAAGCAAGAAAATCGGCTTTGGTAATAAGATTAATAAATTTCGCGGGGTGGAGCAGCCTGGTAGCTCGCAAGGCTCATAACCTTGAGGTCGTCCGTTCAAATCGGGCCCCCGCAATTAATATCACCCGCTTATAAAAGAGCGGGTTTTTTTGTTGTTTTATGGTTAGGCAGTGTTATAATTAAATTCGCAAGTTCGGTAAAGTAGTTGAGCATAGAATAAACTAAAAAAAGAGAAAATATGGGCTATCCTTGGGTGGTGGTTTTTGTGGGAGTAGTTTTAATCGCTTACGCGATATATTATTTGATTGTTTATGGTAGCAAGCAGACAATCAGTTCCCAACAGTTGCAACCAAAATTACCCCAACCGCAGTTTGTTAATTTAGGAACTCCTGATCCTAGAGAATCCTGGTCACTTAAGAGCATTGTTAAGGAATTTAATCTTACCAAACATGGCATTAAAGATATAAATCAACCTCAAATCCATCCAGAAAAGAAGGAATGTCTTAAGAGTTATTTTAGCTATCTTGTTGTTGCCTGGAAGCTAACTTTGCGTGAAAAGGAAATCATTACTTTTGCTCTGCTGCAATTAGTTTCTATTGCCATCGGCTATTATTTGTGGGTGCAGATGTTGGGTTGGATTCCACCAGAGGTATGGAGGACCGCGGCACAATCAAAACACGCTTCTTGGCCGGATTTAATCCTTTTAGCGTGGTCTTTTGTTTGCGTGGGAGTGGCGGCTTTACCTTTGAGTGTTTTTTCCGCTTGTATTGGCGTAGTGTATTTCTTACGTCGACAGGGATATCCGTCAACAATTGCCGCTTGTCTAAAGATTGTTTTGCCTGCAGTATGGTCGTTGTGGGTTTTTCAATGGATGGATGGGTGGATTACGGTTAACCAAATTTTAGAACGGCTTCCTAAAAAGGGAGGCCGAGGATCTCCTGCGAATATCGCCATCAGCGAAGCACTTTATTTTGCTTGGAAACTGGGAACCATTGGAATTATGCCTGCAGTAATTACCGGCAGGGGATTAGTAGAATCTTGCCGCGATTCTATCGTCATTATTAAAACTAAATTTATTGGTGCGGCTAAGCTACGGCTGGGGTATTCTCTATTATGTTGGATTGTTGGTATTAGTGTTTATATCGGAACAATCTTCTTTTTTATCTATGGTCATTTTATTCCGCCGCATGCTGAAATTTATGGTTTTGTTTATACCTTCTATTTTTGGGCAGGGATCCCAGTATTAGTGGCAGTGGCTTTAATTGCGTTGTTTTTAAGGCCGGCTTATATCGTGGGATCTTGTGAGCTTTACGCTCAGCATCTAACCGAGAATAATAAGACGATTATGCTGCCCCAGCCTCCGGCTAAAAGTATTTCAGCTTTTGTATTTTTTATTATTTTATGTATATTGATCGGAGTTGTTTTTTTATATCGTGGCCCATTAGGCATTAATGCCATTCTGTCGGTGCCTTATAAATAGTGAACTTTTTTGTGTTTAGTTTTAGTTGCTTGTAGGCAGGCGCCGTAAGTAATTTGTGAGTAAGGTTAAAGGTTTTTTGTTGTCTTAATATTTGATTAGAGGTATAATAAAAAAAAGGAGATGGAAAATGAAAAAATTTATTGTGTTATTGTGTTTAGTGTTGATGGGGTGTACTACGATAGCTAAAGAGAGTAAGGTTTCGCCTAAGATTATAAAGGAACCACCAGTAGTTAATGAGCAGGAAATGGATAATATCATCGCTGTATTTAGTGAGGCCATACAAAAGGATCCGAATCAAGCGGGGTCTTATTATAATCGGGCAATGGCCTATTTTTATAAAAAGAATTATGAACAATGCTGGCAGGATGTGCATATGGCAGAGTCTTTAGGTAGTAGTTTTAGCGCTGAATTTATTAAATCGTTAAAAAGTGCTTCGCAGAGAGAAAAATAAATTTTTTATTTATCTTTTAAAGATTAAGGTCTAATTAAGGAGGAGAATAAAGTTATGGCGATAGTTAATTATTCATTTCAAAAGAATCTCAGAGAACAGGCGAATAAAAAGAAACAAGAGGCGAAAAGGTTATTGAAACTGAACAAGAAGCTGGCTAAGCTGAAAGAAGGTTCGGAGCCGGTGGTTAACCAGGATGGTGTTTAAGATTTTATTTCCTAAATTCTGTTTGTTGACAGGTGTGGAGATTTCGCCTTCCTTTAGAATAATGCGAGTACACCATTTTTAAATCCCCTTTAAAGAATACAGGAGTTTAGTTAATTTTAATTTCCATGGAAAATAATTTATATAGCTTTATAGATGATGCAGGTAGTTTTAAATCTTTTTCTGCGCACAAGATAAGAAGCCTGTATTTGCCGTTGTGTAATGAATTGCTGATGTCTTCTGTAACTGCGGATTTAGGCGGAGATATAAAGAGCAGCCAAAATAGTTTTTTGATGGAGCCAGCCAGCAGAGCTAGCCTTTCGCTTTCTAAATCTTCTAGAAATTTCTGGATTTACATAAACCAAGATAAAATTTGGTCAGCTACGGGGGTTTCTAAAAATCTTAAGCAGATTCAACAGGATGAATTCCTTCTGGAAGCTGGGCAGCTTTGGCAGCGGATTAGCCGTAAAAATAAATTAGTCGGCATAAAATCTGAAATCTTATCTTTTATACCAGCCGGGCCAGATGCTTTGGAAATTATGCAGGTTAAAATTACTAATATTAGTAAGAAAAAAATAAGCTTTATTCCGTATTTGGCGATACCTTTATACGCCCGCAGTGCCGATAATTTACGTGATCATCGCCACGTGACATCACTTTTAACCCGGGTTAAAGAGGAAAAATATGGGATTAAAATTAAACCGACATTGCTTTTCGATGAATCTGGGCATCAACCAAATAATACGGTTTATTATGTCGCAGCTTGTGACGGCCAAGGTAAAGGTCCACAGTATATTTATCCCACTCAGGAAATTTTTTGCGGAGAGTCCGGAGACTTAGAAGCCCCGGAGGCGGTTTTTGAAAATAAACTTCCTTTGCAAACATTCGACCAAGGCAAAGAGCCAATGGGAGCAATGCGTTTTGCTAAAGTCATTCTGCCAGCGAAAGCCCAAGCAACTTATAATATTGTGATGGGCATTAGCCAGAAGGATTGCGATTTAAATTATTTAATCAATAAATTCGGCGCAAATGCAAAAGTAAATGTACAATTTGAGAAAACTAAAAGTTTTTGGCAGAAACAGTCTAAAGTACTGGATGTTTACAGTGGTGATACTCATTTTGATAATTGGTTACGTTGGGTAAATATTCAACCGATTTTAAGAAAGATATTCGGCTGTTCATTTTTGCCTGATTTTGATTATGGCAAAGGCGGCCGGGGTTGGCGTGATCTTTGGCAAGATTGTTTGGGTTTAATTTTAAGTGATCCGCAGTCAGTGCGACAGCTTTTAATTAATAACTTTTGTGGCGTTAAGATTGATGGATCGAATGCCACGGTGATCGGTAAAAAACCGGGTGAATTTATCGCGGATCGTAATAATCTTAGCCGGGTATGGATGGACCATGGGGTCTGGCCCTTAATTACTCTAGATTTGTATATTCAGGAGACTGGAGATTTGGGGATTTTATTTGCCCCGGCGACTTACTTTAGAAATCATCAAGTAAACCGTGCCAGAAACATTGATTATCGTTGGAGTCAGGCAGATGGAAACCGGTTAAAAACTAAATCCGGGAAGATTTATTCCGGTACAGTGCTGGAACATTTGCTGGTTTTAAATTTGGTGCAATTTTATAATGTTGGCACGCATAATCATCTACGCTTGGAAGGCGCGGATTGGAACGATGGTTTAGATATGGCTAAAGAATCTGGAGAGAGCGTAGCTTTTTCTTCGATGTATGCTAAGAATCTTTTTACTTTATCGCAGTTATTGCTCAAGGATGGGGTTAAAGAGCTGGAAGTGGCCGAAGAGCTGAAGGTTTTATTGATTGATTTTAACTATGCGGATATCGCGCGAAAACATAAAATTCTAGAACAATATTTTTCTAAAACCAACACCAATCTTTCGGGTAAGAAAATTCGTTTAGACGCGTTAAGTTTGAGTAATTCTCTAAAAAAGAAGTCCCTGTGGATGAAGAAACATATTCAAAAACGTGAATGGCTAAAAGCAGGATTTTTTAACGGGTATTATGATAATCGTAAACATAAAGTGGATGGGGTAAAAGGAAATTTAGTGCAAATGACCTTGGCTTCTCAGGTCTTTCCGATTATGAGCGGTGTAGCCGATCCTGATCAAATAAATAAAATTTTAACTAATGTCTCTAAGTATTTATATGATGCTTCTTTAGGCGGCATTCATTTGAATACCAATTTTAGGAAGCAACAGCATGATTTAGGCCGGGCGTTTTCTTTTGCTTATGGAGAAAAAGAAAATGGGGCGGTGTTTAGCCATATGGTCGTGATGTTTGCTTATGCTTTGTACCAGCAGGGCTATGTGCGAGAAGGTTGGAAAGTTTTAAGTTCGTTATACAAGATGGCCGCGAATACCGAAAAAAGTAAGATTTTCCCTGGTTTGCCGGAATATTTTGATCTTTCTGGACGCGGAATGTATACGTATCTTACTGGTTCCGCTAGTTGGTTTATGCTTACTTTGCTTAATCAATCATTTGGAGTAAGAGGGCAGAACGGGGATTTACTGATTGAGCCCAAATTCTCTAGTGAACAATTTAAATCAGTGAATAAATTAAGTATTACGCGTGTTTTTGCCGCGAAGCGTTTAAAAATAATTTTCTTGAATCCTAAGTGCCTGGAGTGGAGTAAATACCGTATTAAGCGTTTTATGTTAAATGCCGAGCAGATTCCCGTAGAAGAGAATACCCGGGTAGTTGTTTCTAGAGAAGTTGTTCTTAGCCTGCCAAAAAATAAACTCAATATAATTGAAGTGCATTTGGGATAAAAAAATGGGCAAGATTGTGTAGTCAGTAATAGCCTACTGAACGATTGCTATAATTATGAAGAGTATGGTTAATAGGTTGTTTTGCAAGCTGAAACAATTTTTTCAGGGCAAGGTTGGTTTTGGTGATATTTTTATAGATTGCTATTCTCATTTAGTAAACTACTTTGAATTACAAAGAAAGTTACGTCGAAGATTATTTCCACTTAATAAAATAGTTTGTGGGCTTATTTCCGCCAATGATTTACAAAAATATATAAGGTTTATTTGCCGCTATTCAACGCAGGGAAGGCGCAATGCGGTTGGGCATCTTAAGGATCAACAGTTTAATAGAAATCCTAAAGAATTACATTTTGTTGCGCAATATCTTCAAGAAATTATCGCTTCTGTTAGTTTGACCGGCCAGTTTTCTATGAATGGTATCGAGTTTTGGGAACTTTCCTCATTAATGGTGTTGGGTCATTTCCAAGGTTATGGCATTGCGACTAAATTGATGCATACGGCAATTGAATCAGTAAGAAATAAAAAAATAGCTATATATTTGAGCGTTGATTCTGAAAATTATCGTGCTATAAAGCTTTACGAAAAATTTAATTTTCAAGAGGATCAAGGGTTGTTAGATCAATGTCTTAAAGTGAAGAATATCCATAGGGAAAAAAATAGGGTGTTGTTTTATAAAAATCAAGAAAAGTAAGGGTAATCTTTAGCGTTGGTTATTGGAGCGTTGGCGGGTAGAACGAGGGTAAGGCGTTGTTTATAAGGAGCATATTTTTTACTTTACAATATAGGGTAATCTGGTTATAATAAAATCTCTGAATATTCTTATTTAAAAAGGGAAAATAATGAAAGAAAAAATTTTAAAATTAGGGTTACCTAAAGGGAGCCTTCAAGAGTCTACTTTTAAGATGCTTAAGAAGGCGGGATTTAGTGTGAATCTTTCTAACTCGCGGTCTTATATTCCGTCGATAGATGATATTGAAATTCAAGCGACTTTATTGCGCGCTCAAGAGATGTCGCGCTATGTTCAGGATGGAGCTTTAGACTGTGGAATTACCGGCAATGATTGGATTTTAGAGAACCGGTCTGATGTAGTAAGAATTACGGATTTGACTTATTCTAAACAGAGCTTAAATAAGGTGAGGTGGGTTTTAGCCGTACCGCAGAATTCCGGGATAAAAAACCTTAAAGATTTGAATGGTAAGCGCGTGGCTACCGAATTAGTCAATGTCGCTAAAGATTATTTTGTGAAAAATAAAGTTAAAGTAGAGGTGGAGTTTAGCTGGGGGGCAACAGAGGTTAAGGTAAGCGCCGGGTTGGTGGATGCGATTGTTGAGCTTACCGAGACAGGTAGTTCCTTAAGAGCGAATAAATTAATTGAAATTGCCACGCTTTGTGAATCGACTACACAGTTTATCGCTAATAAAAGCGCTTATAAAGATACTTGGAAAAAAGCTAAAATGGAACAGATTGCTCTTCTTTTAAAAGGGGCGATTGCCGCGGAAGAAAAAGTTGGTTTAAAGATGAATGTGAAAAAAGAAAATCTCAAAGCGGTAATTGCAAAACTTCCGGCATTAAAGAATCCGACAATTTCCGGCTTAAGCGATAATGGTTGGTTTGCTATTGAGACAATTATAGATGAAAAAGTAGTGAGAGTACTTATTCCTGCGTTAAAAGCTGCAGGTGCTTGTGGGATTATAGAATACCCATTGAATAAAGTTATTTATTAAATAAATAAAGAAAGAGGTAGTTATGCCTTGTGGAAAGAAGAGAAAAAGACAGAAAATCAAAACTCATAAACGTAAGAAATTACGTCGTCGTCTACGCCATTTGAAGAAAAGAGCTTGGGGTGGTAAGGGTTAAGTCTTGCTTTTTTAGCTGTTAAAGAGAGTTTGGCGAGACTTTGGTTTTGAAATAATTTTTAAAAGGATACTTTTGAAGTTTAAATATCTTAACCGTGTAATTTGTTTTTGCCTTACATTGGCCTTTAGCGTTTTGCCTGCACAGGCCTTAGATGTACATAAAGAAGAAACTCAAAGCTTGAGTCATTATATTGTGGGGGTTTATTGTGAAAGTCTTGGGGATTTAGATGGAGCTACCCAGGAGTATCAGAAAGCTTTAGTAACTGATCCGCAAAGTTCTTTGTTACATGCGAATTTAGGTTCGGTTTTTGTTCAAAAGAATAATCCTGTTTTAGCGATTGAAGAATTAAAGCAGTCGATTGGACTTGCCCCGGAAGCTGTAGAGCCGCACGCGTTATTGGCCTTAATTTATGCTGCTCAGGATAAAGCGGATTTGGCGGATGGGGAGTATGTCTTAGCTCTTGAAAATGCTGCGAAGTTTGAACCTGAGAACATTGATATTTATAAGGGTCTAGGTGTAATTTACCTGCAGCAGAATAAATTAAAACAAGCAGAAGGTATTTTTAAACTGGTTTTAAAGTTGGCTCCGGAAGATGCGCAAGCGCATTATTATTTAGGCAGCATTTATTATAATTTAAAAGATTATCCTTCCGTAGACAGAGAGCTAAAGAGCGCAGTAAAATTAAAACCTGATTATCATGAAGCTTTAAATTTTTTAGGGTATTTTTATTTAGAACAGGATAAAAATATCAATCAAGCGGGTGTAATGATTAAGCGTGCTTTAACTTTTGAACCGGAGAATGGCGCTTATCTGGATAGTTTAGGATGGTTTTATTATAAAAAAGGACAGTTTAAAGAAGCGCTAAGCCACTTAGAGAGGGCAGCATCTTTTTTGTCGGATCCGGTGATTTATGATCATTTGGGTGATGTTTTTTTGAAATTAGGAAATTTAGATAGCGTAAAATTGAATTGGGAGAAATCTCTTAAATTAGATTCTCAGAATGATAAAGTAAAAACAAAGCTGCTTAAACTTACTAATCATGTCAAATAAGAAATTATCCATTGAAGAATTAGTCCTGCAGGCTCGTCAAATCCGACGCTTAATAATTCAAATGCTCGCGCAAGCTGGTTCCGGGCATCCCGGAGGAAGCCTTTCATCCGCAGATTTAATTACCGCGTTATATTTTAATGTTTTACGTTTTAATCCGGCGGATCCGCAATGGCCGGACAGAGATCGTTTTCATATGTCTAAGGGGCATTGTTGTCCGCTTTGGTATGCGATATTAGCTCAGACAGGTTATTTCCCGAAAGAAAAATTATTAACTTTACGTAAACTTGGTTCAATTTTGCAGGGGCATCCGGTGCGTTGCACTCCGGGAGTTGAATCCGCATCTGGTTCGCTTGGCCAGGGGCTTTCGGTTGCTTTGGGGATGAGCTTGGCGGCCAGAGTGGATAAAAAAGATTACCGGGTTTATTGTTTACTCGGTGACGGAGAGGTACAGGAGGGGAGTGTTTGGGAAGCTGCCATGGCTTGCGCGCATTTTTCTTGTAGTAATATTTGCGCGATTTTAGATTTTAATGGTTGTCAGATTGATGGAAAATGTCAGGACATCATGGGGATAGAACCTTTGGCTGCTAAGTGGCAAGCGTTTGGCTGGCATGTTATCGAGATTAACGGGCATGATATGCAGCAGATTCTCGACGCGTATGATCAAGCTAAAACAATTAAAAATAAGCCGTCAATTATTATTGCCCGAACGATAAAAGGTAAAGGCGTATCTTTTATGGAGGGGGTCGTGGGTTTTCATGGCCGAGCTCCTACGCCAGAAGAGGCACGTAAAGCTTTAGAGGAATTAGCATAATGGTGGAACAACTTTATCAAAGAGATGTTTATGGCCAGGCCTTAGTAAAGTTAGGGTCATTGGATAAAAACATTGTGGTTCTGGATGCGGATCTTTCCAGCTCCACGCGGACTAATCTTTTTGCTAAGCAATTTCCAGAGAGATTTTTTAATTTTGGAGTTGCGGAACAGAATATGATGGCTGCTGCCGCGGGCTTAGCTAGTTGCGGTAAGACAGTTTTTCTTTCTACTTTTGCCGTCTTTGCTGCCGGCCGCGCCTGGGATCAGGTGAGAGTTTCCATAAGCTATAATAATTTTAATGTTAAAATTGTCGCTACGCATGCCGGGATTACCGTTGGCCCGGATGGCGCTAGCCATCAGGCTTTGGAGGATATTGCGTTAATGCGGGTGCTGCCGAATATGAATATTATTGTTCCCGCCGATGGCCCGCAGACAGAGGAGGCGATAATGGCAGCCGCGAATAACCCGGGGCCTTTTTATATTCGCTTAGGCAGATCTAAAGTTCCGACTATTGAAAATAAGGGTGGGTTTAAATTTGGTCAAGCTCAACTTTTAACGCCAGGTAAGGATGTTACGATTATTGCCTGCGGAGCGATGGTTATTCAGGCATTGGTGGCCGTAAAAAATTTGGCGGCTAAAGGTATTAAGGCACGTTTGATTAACCTGCATACAATTCGGCCGATTGATAGTGAAATTATTCTTAAAGCGGCGCAAGAAACTAAATTGATTATTGCTTGTGAAGAACATAATATTTTTGGCGGGTTGGCTTCTAGTATTGATGAAATAATTGCTGAAAATTTCCCGGTTAAAGTTATCCGCGTGGGTATACGTAATCGTTTTGGCCAGTCGGGCGAGTCCGAAGAGCTCCTGAAAGAATATAATTTAACTAGCCTGGATATTGAAAAAGCAGTTTTGTCTAATATTTCTTTAAAATAAAGAATAAGTTTATGAAGTATCTTTCCGCGTCGTTGGCTATTAAATCCTTTGCCAAATTAAATCTTTATTTGCAAGTTTTAAATAAGCGTAAGGATGGTTTTCATAATTTAAGCACCTTGTTCGCCCGCATTGATCTAGCGGACAGGTTAATTTTTAGAAAACGTCAGGATAATTTAATTAAAATTAACTCTGATAGTCTCGAAGTGCCTCTTGATGGAACTAATCTTTGTTATCGCGCTGCGGTATTATTGAAGCAGGAGCTGAAGTCGGTTTTAGGTGTTCAGATCGAGCTTAAAAAATGTATACCGGTGGGTGCGGGTTTAGGCGGAGGTTCATCTAACGCGGCGAGTGTACTTTTGGGATTAAATAAGTTTTGGAAGTTAAATTTACCTAAAACAAAATTGGTAAATTTAGGGGCGAAATTAGGTAGTGATGTCCCGTTCTTTATTCATCAGGCGAGATTTGCTTTAGGAAGCCAACGGGGAGATAAAATTACTCCGCTAGCTTCTTTGAATAAGCTTAAGCTTTGGTTTCTTCTAGTTTATCCTAATTTTAAGGTTTCTACGCCTTTGATTTACCAGAAATTTGATACTTATTCTGGGTTGACAAGGCCACAGGGTAATGTTAGAATACTAACCTCGCAGCTGCTAAAGAAGGGTAAGGCAGTTGACAAAGGTTATTTTTTTAATGATCTAGAAGTGATTACGGGCAGCCTTTATCCTGTAATTAATCAGGTTAAAAAAGCTCTTTCTAACATAGGGTTAGAAAGAATAATGATGTCTGGGAGTGGTTCGGCGGTATTTGCTATCTGTGATTCTTGTCGAGAAGCTCAAAACTTAAAAAATAAGTTGCGTAAACAGCACAAATCTTGGCAGATTTTTGTAGTTTCTACGGTTTAGTTATTTTAGAGTAGTAAGGGAGGCGGTTAAAAAAATAATTTTGGGATGTCGTCCAATGGTAGGACTCCAGAATTTGGGTCTGGCTATCATGGTTCGAATCCATGCGTCCCAACCAAGATTTTGAGGATAAAACATGAAAAACCAAATCGCGGTAATCATTCTCGCTGCGGGTAAGAGTACGCGCATGAAATCGGAGTTGCCCAAGGTGTTGCATAAACTTTGCGGCCGGCCGATGCTGGGTTATGTTCTGGATTTAGTCGGCGCTTTAAAGCCCGCGCAGGTGGTTGCGGTTTTAGGGTATAAACAGGAGTTAGTGCGTGAATTTATCCCTCAGGGCGTTAAAATTGCCATTCAGAAAAAACTTATCGGCACTGCCGACGCGGTAAAAACCGGATTGGCAGCTTTAAAAGGTTTTAAAGGTACGGTGCTGGTTCTTTACGGGGATAATCCTCTTTTTAAAAAAGAGAGTTTGAAAAAGCTTCTTGATTATCATTTAGAGAATAACGTTGATGCTACTTTATTAACGGCGATATTAAAGAAGCCTTTTGGTTATGGCCGGATTATGCGTGATAAATATTCTAGTATCTGCGCAGTAGTCGAAGAAAAAGACGCCGATGAAGTACAGAAAGATATTAAAGAGATTAATACGGGTATCATGGTTTTTAAGAAGGATAGGCTAGATGCCAATTTAAAATATATCCGGCCGAATAATCGCAAAAAAGAATATTATTTAACGGATATTATTGAAATCCTCGCTAAAAAGAATTTTTTGGTTGATGGGGTAAAGATTTCAGATGCCCAAGAAGCTTTGGGAATTAACACTCGCGCGGAATTAGCTAAGGCTAATTCCTTGATGCAAAAAACAATTAATGATAAATTCATGCAAGAAGGGGTAACGATCGTTGACCCAGCAAGTACCTTTATTAATTTTGGTACTAAGATCGGTATAGATACGGTGATTTATCCCTTTACAGTAATTGAAAGGGATGTTAAAATTGGAAAACGTTGTTTTCTGGGGCCTTTCGCGCATCTGCGTGATGGGGTGCGACTGGGGGATGACGTGACTGCCGGTAACTTCATTGAGATGGTGCGCAGCCGGATTGGCAATAAAACATTCGTTAAGCATTTTTCTTACCTGGGTGATAGCTCTGTAGGCGCTAATGTGAATATTGGAGCGGGGACAGTTACGGCTAATTTCGACGGTAAAAATAAGAATTACACGTTGATTCAAGATAATGTCAAGATTGGTTCAGACACAATAATTGTTGCTCCGGTAAAAATTGGTAAATTCGCGATTACGGGTGCCGGCGCAGTGGTGACAAAAAATATTCCGGATAAAGCAGTGGTGGTTGGGGTTCCGGCTAAAATTTTAAAGAAGAAGGGGTAAAGATGGATAAACTAGCAATTTTTAGCGGTAACGCAAATCTGGAGTTGGCGCAGAGTATTTGCAAAGATTTAAAAGTAAAGTTGCAGGATGCTTTGGTGGGTAGATTTAGCGAAGGTGAAATCCGGGTTAAGATTAATGAGAATGTGCGCGGTAAGGATGTTTTTATAGTCCAGCCAACCTGCCCGCCGGCAAATGATAATCTGATGGAGCTTTTAATTATGATGGATGCCTTACGGCGTGCCTCAGCGCATCGGATTACCGCGGTTATTCCTTATTTTGGTTATGCGCGCCAGGATCGTAAGGACCAGCCACGCGTGCCGATTACCGCGAAATTAGTGGCTAATCTTTTAACCGTTGCGGGAGCAAATCGGATTCTGACTATGGATTTACATGCCGGACAGATTCAAGGGTTTTTTGATATTCCGGTGGATCATCTTTTTTCGGTAGGAGTATTAGTAGATTATTTTTCTAAAATGAATATCAAAGACCTGGTGGCGGTTTCTCCAGATGTGGGTTCAATTAAAATGGCCAGGGCTTATGCTAAAAGGGTGTCTTCAGGTTTAGCGATTATTGATAAACGACGGGTTTCACCGGAAAAAGCTGAAGCGATACATATTATGGGTGAAGTTGAAGGTAAGAATGTTATTATTGTTGATGATATGATTGCTACCGGCAGCTCGTTGATTGAGGCGGTAGAGGCTTTAAAGAAAGCCAAAGCTAGAACTATATATGCGGCGATTGCGCATGGTATTTTATCTGGCCCGGCAATTCAGCGTATTGATCAATGCAAAGGATTAGAGAAGTTATTGATTACTGACAGCGTGCCTTTATCTGATGAGAAGAAACATCCTAAGATTGAGGTGCTTTCCGTGGCTAGCCTTTTAGCGGAAGCAATAAAAAGAATACATAATGAAGAATCAGTTAGTTGCCTATTTGATTAGGAAGAAAGGTTAAAATGGAAGAGATTGTTTTAGAAGCGGAATTAAGAGAGGGTAAAGGAAGGGCGAGCTCTAAAGATTTAAAAGAAAGTGGATTTTTACCCGCGGTGGTTTATTTTCATGGTAAAGATGCGATATCTGTAAAAATTTCTCGCAGCGCACTTTTAAAATTAGTACATCAGCATCGTTTAGAAAGCGTAATTATTAATTTAAAGATCAAAGATGATAAAAAGGCCAAAGGGCGGCCTTGTTTGGTTAAGGAAATTCAATATCATCCCGTGCGGGAAGAAATTATACACGTGGATTTTAATGAGATTTCATTAACGGAAGTAATTAAAGTTAATGTTTCTATCCAAACTAAGGGTGAAGCGATTGGTGTTAAGCAGGAGGGTGGATCTTTAGAACATTTACTTTGGGAAATCGAAGTAGAATGTTTACCGACAAATATTCCTAAAGATATACAAGTGGATATTTCCGCTCTTAAAATGGGTGACGCGATTCATATTAAGGATATCGTTTTTCCGGAGGGAGTTAAGCCTTTAAATGATCCGACTGCGGTTGTCTTGCATGTGGCTGAACCGATGAAAGAAGAGGCACCGGCTGAGGCGATCGAAGGAGATACATCTAAGGAGCCTGAGGTAATTAAAGAGAAGAAAGAAGTTCCTGGCGAAGCCGCTCCAACTGAGCCAATTAAAGATAAAGATAAAAAGTAAGTTTTTAGTATGATTTCTAACGGGACAAAATTGATTGTGGGTTTGGGGAATCCCGGATTAATTTATGCCGGGAGCCGACACAATATCGGTTTTGTAGTTTTGAAATCTTTAGCTAGTTCTTTAAAAATTAATTTTAAAAGAGATAATTTAGTTTCTTCGTTGGTTGCTCAAGACAAATTGCTCCAGCAGGATGTAGTTTTAGCCTTGCCGCAAAGATATATGAATTTAAGCGGGATAGCAGTTGTCGCTTTGCTTAAAAAATTTAAGGTTGATCTAAAAGATCTTTTAGTGGTCTGTGATGATTTAGATTTAGAGCTGGGAAAAATAAAGATCCGTCCGCAGGGGTCAAGTGGCGGGCAACGCGGCTTGGCATCGATCATTGAACAATTAGAAACTCAAGATTTTTGCCGTTTGCGTATTGGAATTGGACGGCCAAAGAATCCTGCGGATGCCGCAAGGTATGTGCTTTCGGGTTTTTTGCGTAAGGAGAAAATAGCACTTAAACAAATAGAAGAAGACGCCGTTAACTGTTGTATGAGTTGGATAGAGAATGGTATTGTACAAACGATGAACACATTTAATCAGAAGGAGCAAAGATGAATAAGTATGAAGCGATGGTAATTGTTAAGCCTGACTTGTCTGATGAAGATAAGAAAACGTTGTTTAAGCAGATTGATGACATCATCATTAAAAATAACGGTCAAATAACACAGTCAGGAGTTTGGGCGGAAAGACGAAAATTGTATTTTCCGATTAATAAATTCATGGAAGGGATTTATTATCTGGCAGCTTTTAGCGCTCCGGCCGCGGCGATTAAGGAAGTACGCAATGCTTACAAGCTTAACGAGAATATCTTGAGAGTTTTATTTACGCGGATGGATATTTAAGTTTTAATCAAACGTCTGTATATTTAGCAGACAGAAGGAATTTATATGGCGAGCTATAATAAAGTTTTATTGATGGGTAATCTGACTAAGGATCCGGAGTTACGTTATACTCCTAGCGGTATGGCCGTGGCGAATTTACGTTTGGCGGTAAATCGTAAATACCGTACTAAGGACCAGGAATTAAAGGAAGAAGTTTGTTTTATTACCGCGGTGGTTTGGAATAAACAAGCAGAAACATGTAATCAGTATTTACATAAAGGAAGCAGTCTTTTTGTTGAAGGCCGCTTGCAATCGCGTTCTTGGGAGGATACTACCGGAGCGAAGCGTTCGGTAATCGAGGTTCGCGCGGAACGTGTTCAATTTATGGGAGCTCCGGGTCAAGCTAAGGCGCCGAGTTTGGCTAGCCCAGCGCAACCCGAGGTTTCGTCAGTTGAGGAATCAAGTAGTGAATCAACATGGTTAGCAGAAAGCGAGGATGAGACACATGAAGGTTAAAACTAGAGGTTTTGGCAAGGATAAAAAAATTCTTAAAAAGAAGAAGGAATCGCTCGGCCCGGTGAGAAAAAGATTCTGCCGGTTTTGCGCGGATAAGTTAGGGAGTATTGATTATAAAGATATTAAGAGGTTAGAAGTTTTTATGACCGAGAAGGGTAAAATCAATGCTAGCCGTTTTTCTGGTAATTGCGCTAAGCATCAGAGGAGAATTAAGGAGCTAATTATGAAGGCCAGATTTTTAGCCTTACTTCCTTATACGCGTTAAAATGGATGTAATTTTAAATCAAGATGTAGAAAAGATCGGGCGGGCGGGTACGGTGGTTTGTGTTAAAGAAGGGTACGCGAGGAACTTTCTTTTTCCGCATAATTTAGCTAAGCTAGCTACGGCGGGTAGCCTGGCAAAATTAAAGCAAGATCAAATTGTGCGATCCGCGCAATCTGCTAAAATTAAAGCGGAGTCGGAGTTAGTCAAACAGCGTTTAAGCGCGTTAATTTTAACTATACCGGCATTAACTCAAGGTGAAGAAAAATTATATGGCAGTATTCATACCCATGAAATAGCCGAGGCTTTGGCGCAGGAAGGCTTTCTGATAAGTAAGAATATCATTGATCTGGCTGAACCGATAAAATCTTTGGGAAGTTATCAAATACCGGTGAAATTACATCCGGATGTAATTGCCACAGTTAAATTACAGGTAGTGAAAAAATAGTTTAAAAATCCACCATCAGCTGTAAGCTACAAAAATAATATGGCTAAAGACTTAATTTTAGATAAAATTCCTCCTCAAAATCTTGAAGCGGAAATGGCGGTATTAGGGAGCATGCTTTTGGATGAAGAAGCAGTTTCAATCTCTACTGAGAAATTGGATGCTACCTGTTTTTATAAAGATACGCATCGTAAAATCTTCCAGGCAATCACGGATCTTTATAATACAAATAAAGCGGTGGATTTAATTACTTTGACCAATGCTTTAAAAATTGAGGGTGCGTTAGATGCCATTGGCGGGGCAAGCTATTTGACTTCTTTAGCTAATGCTGTTCCCACGGCGGCGAACATTAATCATTATGCCGGAATTGTCCGCGAAAAATATATTTTGAGGACTTTAATTAATAATTCTACTAAAATTATTACGGTTTGTCATGAAAGTCAAGGAGATGTTGATGAAGTTGTGGATGCCGCGGAGAAACTTATCTTTGAGGTCAGCGACCGTAAAAATCAAGGCACTTATATACAACTTAAAGAAATTATTAAGGATAGTATTGAAACTATTGATCGGCTTTATCAAAATAAGGCGCACGTTACTGGAATACCCACGGGTTATATTGATTTTGATATAAAAACTGCCGGATTACAACCATCAGATTTAATTATTATTGCCGGAAGGCCTTCGATGGGCAAAAGCGCTTTTGCTTTAGGGATCGCTGAATATGCGGGAGTGATTGAAAAGGTGCCGACCGCGATTTTTAGCTTAGAGATGTCCAAAGAACAATTAGTGCAAAGGATGCTTTGTTCGCACGCACGAGTGGACGCGCATAAAGTAAGAACCGGATATTTGGCGACTAGTGATTGGCCGCGATTGACTGCGGCGGCCGGCAAGCTTTCTGATGCTCCGATATTTATTGATGATACTCCGGCGATTTCAGTGATGGAATTACGCGCTCGGGCTCGGCGTTTGAAATCACACCACGGTATAAAATTGATTATTTTAGATTATATGCAGTTAATGCGTGGAACAGCTTCGAATATGGAAAGTAGACAACAGGAAATTTCGGAAATTTCACGCTCTCTAAAAGCTTTGGCCAGAGAGTTAAATGTACCGGTGATTGCGATTAGCCAGTTATCCCGGGCGGTAGAATCGCGTACCGACCATCGGCCGCAGCTTTCAGATTTAAGGGAGTCTGGGGCGATTGAACAGGATGCCGATGTGGTGGTGCTTATCCTAAGAGAGGAATATTATAGCCCGACTCCGGATAATCAAGGTATCGCGGAAGCAATTATTGCCAAACAACGTAATGGCCCGGTGGGATCCTTAAAGTTAGCTTTTATTAAGGAATTCACAAAATTTGATAATTTGTCAAGAGTTGAATAATATTTGATTTAAGAGATCTAATCCTATATAATAATACAAATGCGTAAACCTATCTTTTTACTTCTGGCGGCATTATTTATCTTTAATAGCGGTTTGATTGTTTTGGCTGAAGATAATTCAGGGAATCAGATTGAACAAAAAACAACTGCTACCTCTGGGACCTCTCCTGTAATATTAAAAAATGTTACCGCAATAGAAATCACGGGTAATAAAGCGATCAGTTCTAATGTTATCATTTCTAAGATGAAGACGCGTATCGGCAGCGCTTATCTGGAGAATGTTGTTAGTGATGATTTAAAAAGGCTTTATTTACTAGGTTTTTTCAGTGATATTAAAATTGACACTCAAGATTATAAGGATGGCTTAAAAATCTTGGTTACGGTTGCAGAAAGGCCGATTATTGAGAAGATTAGTTTTTCGGGTACCAATCTTATCACGATGAAGGATGATAAATTAAAACAGCAGCTAAAATCCAAAGAAACTCAGTATCTGGATTATCCTAGCCTAGCCGAAGATGTACGTATATTAAAAAAGATGTATGAAAAAATGGGTTATAGCCAGGCAGATATTACTTATAAAGTTGATGCGAATACTCAAACCAATAAGGCAAGTATAGTTTTTACGGTTGTAGAAGGCAGAAAGGTGCGCATTAAAGATATTTTTATTCAGGGTAACAAAAATTTTACCGCCGGACGTATCTTAAAACTGCTTAAGACTAAACGCGCTTGGTTCTTTAATGCCGGAGTCCTAAAGGATGAAGTGCTTAAAGAGGATGGCGAGCGGATTAAATCTTTCTATCAGCGCGAAGGCTATACGGATGTGGTGGTTACCTATGAAGTTAAGCCGGACACGAAAAATCCTTATTTATTATTTGTTACGATTAATGTTGTGGAAGGAAAAAAATATCTAGTCGGTTCGGTTCAACTGCAAGGGAATCAAGTTGTGGGTGAAAAAGAAATTTTAAAAACTCTCTCTGAATGTATTCCGGGAAAAGTTTTTAGCCAAGAATCGATGAAAAAAGATCTTACGGGTATTCAGGGCTTGTATTTTGATCGGGGGTATATTTCCGCGCAGGTGCAGGAATCAACGATTGTTAATTCAGATTCCGGGCGCGTGGATGTAACTTATCAGATTACTGAAAATCAGGTGGTTTATGTGGATAAAATTAAGATTCGGGGAAATATTAAAACTAAGGATGTGGTTATCCGCAGGGAGATGAGGATTCATCCTGGAGAAAGATTTGATGGAGAGAAGTTGCGCCGGAGTAAGGAAAGACTGACAAATTTAGGATATTTTGAAGATGTCAGCTATGATACTGAGGAGACTAGCGAACCGGCGAAAAAGAATTTAGTTGTGGATGTCAAAGAAACCAAAACCGGAGCTTTTAGTTTTGGCGGTGGTTATAGCACCGTGGATCAATTTGTAGGTTTTGTAGAGGTGGAGCAAAAGAACTTTGATTGGAGGAATTGGCCTTATTTCACCGGAGCCGGACAAAGTTTGAAGGTGCGCGCTTCTATTGGAAATTTAAGCAATGGCTTTGAGTTGAGTTTTACTGAGCCTTGGATGTTTGATTATCCGGTTTCTTTCGGGTTTGATTTATACCGTCGTACGCATTCGCGTGATACTGACTCAGGATACGCTTATGATGAAGCGGTGACCGGAGGAGACTTACGTTTAGGTAAGGAACTATCTGAATATTTAAGAGGTGACATCGTCTATCGTTTAGATCAAATAGATATTAGTAATCTTGATGATAGCACTACTTCTCAAGATTTAAAAGACGAGGCGGCAGAAAGTCCGTATTTGGTTAGCGTGATTACTCCTAGCTTAACTTATGATTCCAGAGATAATGTTTTTGATACGAGAAAAGGTAATTTACTTACCGGGTCATTTGATTTTGCCGGTTTAGGTGGAGATAAAAACTATTTGAAATTTTTCGGCCGGGCGTCGCATTATTTCCCCATGCCGCATGGTGCGGTGTTGGAGGTAAGAGGCCGGTTAGGGGTGGCGCAACCATATGGTGATACAGAAAAAGTACCGATTTCGGAAAGGTTCTTTGCTGGTGGCGCTTATACGATTAGAGGTTATGAGGAAAGAATGGTCGGTCCTATTGATAATGATTCTAACCCGTTGGGTGGTGCGTCGATGGCGGTAGCGAATATTGAATATACTTATCCTTTATTTAGTTTTTTGAAAGTTGCCGCTTTTTATGATGTGGGTAATGTTTGGGAGAAGATGGGGGATATATTTTCTTCCTCAGATGGTAATGGAGGCTTAAATTCCGGAGGGCTTAAAACTGGTATTGGTTTAGGCTTGCGAATTAAAACTCCGATTGGCCCGATTATGCTGGATTATGGTTTTCCGATGGATCCTGAGTCAGGAAAATCCAGCCGGAGTAAGAGTGGGCGGTTCCATTTTAGCGCCAGCCATGGATTTTAAATGAGTCGGGATCTAAGCATATAATTATATTAACCAAATAAGGAGGAAGTAGAAATGAGAAAAACAGCAGTGGTTCTGAGTGGTTTAATTATTGGTTTGGTTTTATTCCTGGGTAGTGCGCAGGCTGAGGATAAGTTTGGTTATATTGATTTAAGCCGTACTTTTAGTGAATATGGTAAAACTAAGGGATATGATAAAACCTTAAGTGATAAAGAAAAAGCTTACACCGAAGATCGTGATAAGAAAGTAGCGGATTTAAAAGCTTTCCAAGATAAAGTGAGCTTACTTAATGATAAGGAAAGAGAAGCTAAAGGCGCTGAGCTTCAAGCTAAAGTAAAAGAATTCCAGGAATATGATCGCGCCAAACAAGAGACTTTACGTAAAGAGCAGGATGAAAGAATGAAGGAGATCCTTAAAGATATAGAAGAAGCGGTAAAGAAATATTCGGAAAAAGAAGGATATACTTTAGTATTTAATGACCGGGTATTAGTTTATCAGACCAAGAGCATGGAGATTACGGATCAGATTATTGCGGCTTTAAACGCTGCCAGTAAGAAGTAAACAAATAAGAATTTATTAAATGCAAAAAACACTTAAAGAAATAGCACAACTTGTTGATGGTAAGGTTGTTGGCGATGGGAATATCTTGATTAACGGAGCTTCTGGAATTAGAGAAGCAGTTGAAGGAGATATTACTTTTTTGGCTAATTCTAAATATAGTTCCCTGATGGATAAGACGCGCGCGGCAGCGATTATTACTTCACAGGATGCGCAGGAAACGACGAAGCCAATTATTGTAACCCAGAATCCATCTTTAGCTTTTGTTAAAATTATCTCGATGTTTATGCCGGATGATGCCGGGCACCCCAGCGGTATAGATTACACTGCGGTTATGGGTAAGCATGTTTCATTGGGTAAAGATGTTACCATCGGAGCATATTCCGTGATTGGGGATAATGTCTCACTGGGAGACAATGTAATAATTTACGCGGGTTGTTATATTGGCCATCACTCAAAAATAGGCGCGGGAACTTTAATTTATCCACATGTTTCGATACGTGAACGGATTAGTATTGGAAGCCGGGTAATTATTCATTCTGGCGCAGTGATTGGTTCGGATGGTTTTGGATTCGCGACGATTAAAGGGGCGCATCATAAAATTCCTCAAGTGGGGACAGTAGAAATTCATGATGATGTAGAGATTGGGGCTAATGTTACTATTGACCGGGCGCGTTTTGATAAAACAGTGATTGGCCGTGGTACTAAAATTGATAACCTGGTGCAGATTGGCCATAATGTTATGGTCGGTGAGAACGCGTTGATTGTTGCTCAGGTGGGCGTCGCCGGAAGTACGATTATCGGTAATAATGTAACTTTAGGCGGACAAGTGGGTTTATCCGGACACCTTACAATTGGAGATAATGCGATTGTGACGGCTCAATCCGGAGTAGCTAAATCTGTTCCCGCGGATACGATGGTTTCGGGTTATCCGGCGCGGCCTTTCATGACTACACAGAGAGTTAATGCTAGTTTGCAGAACTTGCCGAAGTTATTTAATCAAGTTAAAGAATTGAAAAAAAAGATTGAAGAACTTGAGGCGAGAATAAAGGATAAATAAATGGAAAATCAGAGGACGATTGCCAATCAGATTAGTCTTAAGGGGGTTGGTATTCATACGGGTAATAAGGCTAATGTAACTTTTAAACCGGCAGCGGTGGATTCTGGGGTAACTTTTATTCGTACGGATATTTCAGGAGCTCCCCGGATCAAAGCGGATGTGGGGTCATTATTACCGGCAGCTAAATTCAGCCGGCGTTCTTCTATTGGTAATGGCCAGGCAGAGGTGCAGACCGTTGAGCATCTAATGGCGGCTTTATCCAGTTTGGGGATAGATAATATTGATATTCAGATTGATAATAATGAAGTTCCGGGATTAGACGGGAGTTCAATTAATTTTCTTGAAGCATTGGAAAAAGCCGGGGTAGTACAACAAGATAAGCCAAGATATGTTTTTGATGTTAAAGAACCGATATGCATTCAGGAAGGCTCGAGTTCAATTACTATACTTGCCGATAAAGAATTTAAGATTTCCTATACTTTAAACTATGATCATCCAATGCTTGCGGCGCAGTTTTTAGAGATAACCGTTAACGCGGAATCTTTTAAAACCGCACTTTCATCGGCGCGCACTTTTTGTCTGGAGAGCGAAGCCAGTGAATTACAAAGTCAAGGTTTAGGTTTAGGCGCTAATTATGATAATACTTTGGTGGTGGGCAAAGCGGGTGTAATTAAAAACAAGCTCCGCTTTAACGATGAGTTTGTCAGGCATAAGATTTTAGATTTAATTGGAGATCTTTATTTAGCGGGGTGTCCTCTGCGCGGACATGTGGTTGCTTTAAAAAGCGGGCATTCCTTGAATTTAAAAATCGCCCAAAAGATTTATGAACAAAGAGTAAAAACGCAAGGGATTATCGCAGCGGGAGAGCTTCTGGATGTCAATGAGATTATGAAGATTATTCCGCATCGGGAACCGTTCTTATTTGTTGACCGGGTGGTTATTTTGGAAAAAGGCAAACGCGCCACAGGTATTAAGAATGTCACGATAAATGATTATTTTTTTAGAGGGCATTTTCCGGGGCGGCCGGTGATGCCGGGAGTAATTATCGTGGAAGCGATGGCCCAAGTCGGTGGAGTAATGATGCTTGCTGCCGAAGAGAATAAAGGGAAGTTGGCTTTTTTCTTGTCGATTGATAATGTAAAATTTCGTAAACCGGTAGTTCCCGGTGATCAATTAGTCCTGGAAGTTGAAGCGATAAAAGTTAAATCTAAAACCGGCCAAGTTCGCGGCCGGGCATTAGTTGATGGTAAAGTAGTGGCCGAAGCGGATTTTGTGTGCGCCTTAGTTAGTAATTAATTATAATGATACATCCGAGTGCGATAATTTCTCCTCAAGCAAAATTAGATAATAATGTTAGCGTTGGGCCATTTAGTATAATTAGCGGCCAGGTGTGTATTGGCGCGGACACTAAAATCGGCGCGCATTGCGTTATTGAGGGTAATACGACGATTGGTAAAAATTGTGAAATATTTACTGGAGCCGTAGTCGGCAGCCGTCCGCAAGACCTTAAATTTAAAGGTGAAAAAGTTTTTTTAGAGATTGGTAATAACAATATTATTCGTGAGTATTGCACGCTTAATCCGGGTACTGCTGAAGGTTCTAAGACAGAAGTTGGCAATGATAACTTGTTGATGGCTTATTCGCATGTTGCTCATGATTGCCATGTTGGTAACGGTTGTATCTTAGCCAATAATAGTACTTTGGCCGGCCATGTTAGCATTGAAGATAAAGCGGTTATCGGCGGTATTGTTGCTATTCATCAGTTTGTGCGCATTGGTATGCTGGCAATTATCGGAGGATGCTCTAAAGTGGTACAGGATATCCCCCCGTTTTCCACTTGCGATGGCCATCCGGCGCGTATCTTTGGTTTGAATCTTATCGGTTTAAGGCGTAAAGGTATTTCGCATGATGCGATTAAAAAAATTGATCAAGCTTTTAAATTGATATTTAATTCTGGATTATCCGCAAAGCATGCTTTAGAAAGAGTAGAAAAAGAAATAGAAAAGACACAAGAGGTGGATTATCTGATTAATTTTGTTAAGAGCTCTGAGCGTGGTTTAACTCGCTCTTGCCGCTAAATTAATGGAAAAGATTGGTTTGATCGCCGGTAATAGGAAATTCCCCTTACTTTTCGCTGCCAGTGCTAAGAGAAAAGGCTGTAAAATTATCGCGATTGCCATTAAAGGCGACACCTCCCCGAAATTAAAAAAAATAGTAGATAAAATTTATTGGCTTAAACTTTCTGAATTTCAGAAGATGTTTGATATATTTAAGGCTGAAGCTGTAGAAGCTGTAGTGATGGCTGGGCAGATTAGCCCGCGTAGGTTATTTAGTAAAGAAACTAAAAATAGCCCGGAATTAAATCAGATTCTAGATTCGCTTAAAAATAAACAGGCAAATACCCTATTTGGAGCAGTAGCCAAAAGATTAGAAGAGGCCGGGCTCACTCTTTTAGATTCGACTACTTTTATCGAGGAATATTTACCCCAAAAAGGCACGCTGACTAAGCTGCAGCCGGACTTTAATACTTGGGAAGATGTTTATTTTGGTTTAAGTTTAGCTAAAGCTGTGGCTAATTTGGATATTGGCCAGACGGTTGCTGTAAAAAGTAAAACCATCGTTGCCGTGGAGGCTTTTGAAGGTACGGATAATTTGATTCGCCGAGCGGGTTTAATCGGCCGGGGTAAGCTGGTAATTGTTAAGGTAAGTAAACCTAATCAGGATATGCGTTTTGATATTCCGGTTATTGGGTTAAACACAATTAAAAATTTGAAGCGGGCAAAATGCAGCTGTCTTGCTTTTGAAGCGGGTAAGACACTTTTTATTGATCGAGAAGAAAGTATTTGCTTGGCAGACCGCTGCGGTATGGCTATAGTTGCAGTCTAAAGCAAGTCGTTTTTATAAAAATATTTACTGTAGGGTGAAAGTAAATTAACTAAAAGGAGGAGACATGCCACGGACAACAGGAACAAAACCAGTAGAGTTTAAGTTATATGCCCCAGGGGCTAAGAAAGTTGTGGTTTCCGGAAGTTTCAATAAATGGGATACTAAGGAACTGCTCGCCAAAAAAGATAGTAAAGGCAGCTGGGCAGCTAAAGTTGCTTTAAAATCGGGTAGATATGAGTATAAGTTTATCGTGGACGGAAATTGGGTAAATGATCCTCGTTGCACTTCTTGTGTCGCTAACTCAGTCGGTTCGCACAATTGTGTGATTGAAGTTAAATAAATTTTACTTTAATAATTATGGAGAAAATTTTAGGGCGCTGCAGAAAAGTAGCGCCCTATAAATTTGTTTCTATATATAAACAAAAGTATCTATGAGATATATCTATGGACCGATAAAATCGCGCAGGTTAGGGCTTTCTTTAGGTTTAAGCCTTAGCTTGGATAAAGTATGTGATTTGGATTGTATTTATTGCCAATGGGGTAGTGTTGGCAAAACAGTTTTAGAAAGGAAAGAATATGTTAAGGCGGATGAGATTATTCTAGAACTGAAATCCTGGATGCAAAGAAATCCTAAAGAAACTAAAGAGCTAAAATTTGTTACTCTTTCTGGGCTGGGTGAACCAACATTAAACATTTGTATCGGTGAACTAATTGAGAAGGTAAAAAATATTACGGGTTTAAAGATTGCGGTAATTACTAATTCTACACTTCTCGGAGATCCTCTGGTGCGTAAAGGGATTCTGAAAGCAGATTTAATTGTGCCTTCTTTAGATGCGGTGGATGAAGAAATATTTAAACAAATCGATCGTCCTCATGTTGGTATTAAGTTAAACGAGATTATTGATGGCCTAATTGCTTTAAGAGAAGAATTTCACGGCTTAATTTGGCTTGAAGTGATGTTTGTTTCGGGGGTTAATGATGATCTTAGTCATATTGAGGAATTAGAAAAGGTGATTTGGCGTATAAATCCAGATAAAATTCAAATTAATTCTCCGGTACGTGGTACCGCAGAGAAAAGTGTTTTTCCAGTTGATCGAGTTAAATTAGAAAAGATTAAAGAGATCTTCGGAGATAAAGCGGAGATTATTTAGATTGTTACGGTTAGTTTTAGGCGCCTGTAGCTCAATTGGATAGAGCGCTAGCCTTCGGAGCTAGGCGTTGCAGGTTCAAGTCCTGCCAGGCGCAAAAGATTTATGATTACTAGGTTGATAAATATATAATCAGCAGGTATAATTGAATACAAGAGAAAATTCACGTTTGTTTTACCAAGCTGGTGTTTGAAATCAGATTCATTGAGAAATTAAGGTGTTAAACTTTTAATTCTGGAGAATTGAAAAATGGGACTATTTGATTTTTTCCAAAAAAAAGATGATCAGCCAGCAAAACCCCTTTTTGTTGAAAAAAGGGTATTGCCGAGATGGAAGATCTCGACACCTGCTAAAATAAAGTGGCAAGGTTCTGAGGAGTACCTAGCCTGCGAGGTTAGGGATTTAAATATGCGAGGATTTTCTTTGGTCATAACCGAAAAAATCCAAGAGGCTAACGTTCGTGCCGTGCTTTGTTTTAATGAAAAGTATTCTTTTGATATTGGAATTTTAGTCACTTGGCATAAAGAAGTCGAGGGTAAACAAGTTTATGGTATTAAATTTATGAATGTTCGTGATGCGGATAAGGAAAAAATCTATCGAATGATGTTAGAAAATTTTTCCGATAGTTTCGGAAAGTATCTGTAGTAAGATATAGGTTGTTTACTTAGTTGGGTAAAGTTTAATCGTTATTGAATTGCGAAATGTATAATAGGCGGGTATGGTTTTAGTCGTAACGGGGAGAGGATCAGCAAGGAAGATATTTGAAGGCCTGGTTAAAACTTCGTCAGTGGGCGGATGATAATCTCCAAATAGAACTTCTTTCGGTTCATAGTTTTCTAATCTGGCTTCAATTCTCATTGGTTCCGTTCCAACATAATTCGCAGGAGCGTTAACAACTATAGGGCTTTTTCCGATATAATTTCCTTGTATAGAAATATCGGCACCACTGGGAACTGTATCAATCGTGATTGTGGGAGTAATTGGCGCTACGGCTGTTACATAAGGACCCATGGCACAACCAAGCATGGAGCAGCAAAATAAAATTAATCCAACTGAGATAGCCATTTGATTTAATTGGCGAATAAACATTTTGGATGTTTCCTTTTAGTTTAAAACAAGAATACTTTTTATATCCTACACTACAATCTTGTTTGACACAATGTTTTTTTAGTCGAAGATTATTATAAAAGATGGTATAGTTTAAAGCTGGGCCATTAAGAAATCATTCTTGACCGACTTAAAAAAATCTGATATAGTCAATTTTAATTAGTAAATAGTAAAAAATTTTTGGGCCATTAGCTCAGCTGGTAGAGCAGGACACTCTTAATGTCAAGGTCGTAGGTTCGACTCCTACATGGCTCATTTAATTCTTCCGCATTCTAATCATTAATTAATTATTCTAAAACGCCTAGAATGAAAAAGACAACGCGTATAACAGAACCCAAGCATATGGAATTTGTAGAATTGAAGAATAAATACCAGCTATTAAAGGATTTAATGGATTTTATTCCGGATGTTATTTACTTTAAAGACGTCAAAGGTAAATTTATTATGGTAAATCAAGCCCATGCTGTTGGCTTAGGAGTTAAGCCTGAGGCATTGGTGGGCAAGACAGATTTTGATCTTTTCTCTAGAGACCGAGCGATAAAGATGATTGAAGATGATGCGAATGTTATGTCCACCGGTAAACCGATTATTGATAAAGTTGAGAGGGCCACGCGCACTGATGGCGTGGATAATTATGTTTCTACAACTAAAATTCCTCGCTATGATCATAAAGGTAAGGTTATTGGTTTGATCGGAATTACTAGGGATATTACCCGGCGTATGCAGTTTGAGAGATTAAGAAAGGATAAGAATAGCATTCAAAAGAAACTAGAGTCATTGGAAGAAGTTAGTGCCATGAAGTCTGAATTTATTTCGGCTGTTTCTCATGAGCTGCGCACTCCGTTGGCAGTGATTAAACAATTAGTTACAATAGTTTTTAATGAAGTTGTCGGACGAGTAAATTATAAGCAAAAAGGAGCACTGCAGAAAACATTAGATAATGTTGAACGTTTAAAGAAAATTATTGATGATTTGTTAGACGTTTCTCGGATTGAAAGAAACACTCTCAAATTGCATTATTCTTTGGTGGATGTCGTTGATCTATTAAAAGATTCAGCTAGTTTTTTTACACAATTAGCCGCGGAAAAAAACATATCTTTAAAGTATTCTTATCCTAAAGAACCGGTCAATGTTTTTATTGATGTGGATAGGATAAGGCAGGTTATTTCTAATCTTATTAGCAATGCAATAAAATTTACGATGGATGGTGGAATGATAAAGGTAGAGGTTAAAATTTTGGAGGCTAAGGTTAGAATTGGGGTGATCGATACTGGTATAGGTATTTCTAATGCTGATTTGCCTTCAATTTTTAATAAATTTATCCAGGTTTCTAAGTTGGCGGGCACGGATAATAAAGGTGTAGGGTTAGGGCTTTCTATTTCTAAGAAATTAGTGGAGAGGCATAAAGGCGAGATTTGGGTTGAATCCAAAGTGGGGGTAGGAAGTAGATTTTATTTTACTTTGTTGCGTTTTTATACTTTGGATATGTTAGGTAAGAGCCTAAGAGATCGAGTAGGCAAATTGATAAAGAGCGGTGTATCGATGCATTTTGTTAGTTTGTTAATTTTAAATTGCAATGAATTTAGAAAGAGGATGCGGATTGGTTCGAAGCCTTTATTCAAAGATTTACACGCCATTCTTGATTCAGTTCTTAAGAATGTCAAATCCAAAGATATTGATAAACGGGCAATGTCTGTGATAAGCCCTCAGGCGGGTAAATTTAGTATTATTCTACCGGAAGTTTCGAATCGGCAGGCGGCCAATATTTCTCGCCTACTTAAGTATAAGATTAAGCAGTATTTCGCCAGTAATAAAGTCCAAGATATTTTTATAACTGTAGGTTCACTATCTTATTCCCAGAAGGTTTTTTCGCATGATGACGGGCTTTCTCCGTCTCGATTCTCGATAAAGGAAATATATATAGGCTCAGAGATGCGGCGTTTTAAAAGAATGTCTTTTAAAACAAACATTAAGCTTTTTTTACCTGAGGAAAAAGTAGAATTATCTGAATCCGTTGATGTGTCTATCGGAGGGGTTTGTTTAGTAATTAAACGCCTGTTGAAGACGGATTCACAATTAAAGTTAAGTTTTGTTTTTCCGGAAAATAAAGAAGTCATTATTGTGGCAAAAGTGCGCGTGGCCTGGATAAGAAAGATCGATCTTTTATTTGGAGAAGACGCCGGTAAATATAAAGTCGGGTTAGAATTTATAAATTTAAAAAATGAATATAAAAAAATTATTTCTAGGAGATTAGCCAAGACAACTTAAGGAAATTAAACTATGATAAAGAAGAGAATATTATTAATTGAGGATGAGGTTGATATGGTATACGCGTTAACTCTTCATTTAGAGGCAATGCATTATGAGGTTTTAAGCGCTACGGATGGCCAGATAGGTTTAGATATGGCACGCAAAGAAAAGCCAGATCTGATTATATTGGATTTAATGCTTCCTAAAATTGATGGATATAGAGTTTGTAGAATGTTAAAGTTTGATGAAAAATACAAAAAGATACCGATAATTATGTTTACGGCTAGAGTTCAAGAACACGATAAGAAATTAGGGCAAGAGGTAGGCGCGGATGCCTATATTACTAAACCTTTTGATGCCCAGGTACTTTTAAATAAAATAAGCGCATTATTGAAAGAACATTAAGCCTGCCAGAGATTACAGCTTTAACTTAAAAGTTGTCCCACAACTAGATATGTTATTGAAAGAATTATAATCTAAGGGTATAATATAAACAATTCTTTAATTGAGTTTTCTTGATAGAATAAGTTGTTGCCCCTTGGCATAATCAGAGGAAAAAATGCTAGATATAAAATTTATCAGAGAGAATCAGGATTTAGTTAGGCAAGGGATTAAACATCGGGCTTTGAAAATTGATATCGATGGTGCGCTTAAGATTGATGATGCACGTCGTGCAGCTTTAAGTGAGTTTGAAGATCTGGCGGCTAAACGTAATAAAGCTAATGATGAGATCGGGGTGTTGCTTAAGGAAAAAAAAGACGCTCAGGCTAAAATCTCTTCCATGAAAGATATCTCCCGGAGAATTGGGGAGTTAGAGGCTGAATTAAAAGAGCAGGAAGTAGAGTTAAATAAACTGCTTTTAGCGATTCCTAACCTACCGCATGCGAGTTTGCCGGTGGGGGATGTCTCGGCAAATAAAATTGTGCGTAGCTGGGGCCAGCCAAGAAAGTTTAGTTTTAGACCCCTTAATCATATCGAGCTTTGCCAGAATTTAGATATTGTTGATTTTACCCGGGCAACTAAGATTACCGGCTCGAATTTTATTTTATTCAAGGGTTGGGGGGCGAAGCTTGAACGGGCGTTAATTAATTTTATGTTGGATTTGCATACTAATAAACATGGGTTTACTGAAATTTTCCCGCCTTTTTTAGTTAATCGCGCTTCCATGCTCGGCACTGGGCAGCTTCCTAAGTTAGAAGAAGATATGTATAAATTAAAAGATGATGACCTTTTTCTTATCCCTACCGCGGAGGTGCCGGTTACGAATATGCATCGTGATGAGATATTAGATGAAGACAAGCTCCCGATTTATTATACAGCTTATACGGCATGTTTCAGAAGAGAGGCGGGCTCTTATGGTAAAGATACTAAAGGTTTAATTCGGGTCCATGAATTTGATAAGGTGGAAATGGTTAAATTTGTGAAGCCTAAGGATTCTTTTGATGAATTAGAGAAATTGGTAATTAACGCCGAAGAGGTTTTGCAACTTTTAGAATTGCCTTATCGGGTAGTGTTATTGGCTACGCAGGATTTAAGTTTTTCGGCGAGTAAATGTTATGATTTAGAGGCCTATACGGCGGCTACAGATAAATGGCTTGAAGTTTCCAGTTGCAGTAATTTCGAAAGCTTCCAGGCGCGTCGAGCAAATATAAGATTTCGTCATAAAGAAAGTAAAAAAATAGAATTTGTGCATACTTTAAACGGTTCTGGAATTGCTTTAGCCCGTACGGTAGTGGCAATATTAGAGAATTATCAACAGGAGGACGGCTCGGTTTTGATTCCTAAAGCTCTGCAGCCGTATTTAAATGGCCAAGAAAGAATTTCCTGAGAAACAAGGATTAAAAGATAAAGAAAAACCAGCTCAGAATGATCTCAGCGGACTTTCCGGTGATTTTTCTAGCAAAATTTCTGGGTTATCGAGTAAGATATTTGGGGTAATTAAATTTATTTTGGCGATTATTATTTTACCCCTGGTCTATTCATCGATTGTAGCCTTTATTAATGAGTTTACTCGGATAGATAAGGGCTTAGAACAGATTTTTTATAATGGCATAATTAGTTTTCTGGCAATCTATCTATTTATTTGGGAACCTACGGTAATCTATAATAAAGGGCATAAATTGTTGGAAATCATGTTTAGTTTTTTTAAACCGATGGTTAATGTGGCGCCTTTTCTTTTGCCAATTTATACGATTTTGATTTTTATGATTTACGGTTTGTTGGCATTGGGGGTTAAATCCGTTTGGTTGATTGAGTATACGCTTTTTTTGATTGGTTTTAGCAGTATTTTACATTTGACTTTTTCTGCCAAGTCAATTCGTTCAAAAAAAGGAGATTTCTTAAAAGCAAACTACATTTTTGGGTTTTCATTTATTTTTATCTTAAATCTTTCTTTATTGGCGTTAGGTTTTAGTTTAATTTTTAAAGAGTTTTCGTTTGTTAATTTCTGCAATATCTCCTGTACTATATTCAGGAATATATTTCTAGCGGTTTTCAAGCAGCTTTTTATATTTTAGGTCGGGTGGGGTGGCAGAGTGGTCTAATGCGGCGGTCTTGAAAACCGTTGTGGGCGTAAGTCCACCCAGAGTTCGAATCTCTGCCCCACCGATTGTTGTTCCCCTCATTACCGTGAAAATCGGCGGTAACTCGGGGTCAATTTCGTAAGTTTATAGAGGTAAATTGAGGAGGCGTCGCATAGCTGGTTGAGTGCACCGGTTTCGAAAACCGGAATGGTCGTAAGGCCATCGGAGGTTCGAACCCTCCCGCCTCCGCCAATTTGCCACAATTTAACTTTGAGCAAATTTTGGCTTTAGCGTAGTATGGATTGAGGTAATTTGAAAAAAAATATTTATGATCTTCCTTGGTATGTTTATATCTTAGAGTGCCAAGATAAAACTTTATATGTAGGTGTTACATTGGATGTTGCTAAACGCCTCAAAGAACATAATACTACTAGTATTTGTAAATATACTAGGATTCGTAAGCCATTAAAATTAGTATATCAGGAAGAATGTTTAAATCATCATGAGGCTAGAGGCAAGGAATTATTACTTAAAGAATTTACTAGAGAAGAGAAGCTAGCTTTGATCGAAAGATCTCATTGCATTGGTTAAGTTTGGAGAGGTGGCAGAGTGGTCGAATGCGCGCGCCTGGAAAGCGCGTGTTCTGAAAGGAACCCAGGGTTCGAATCCCTGCCTCTCCGTAGTATTTTTTAC
>Ga0247841_10002759_pt1 | contig 34092 bp, 29 predicted proteins | sample LaCruzMarch2015__2_FD_192410 | JGI IMG/M metagenome (GOLD analysis project Ga0247841, IMG submission 192410) | Freshwater microbial communities from meromictic Lake La Cruz, Castile-La Mancha, Spain - LaCruzMarch2015_18m | ecosystem: Environmental > Aquatic > Freshwater > Lake | place: Spain...
GCGCGCTGGGCTGTAGTGAACGACCCGCAGACATTACGCGAATTGCTTAACGCGTTCCGCAAAAAAACACGAGGCACTCGTGACCGGATTGGCGCTCAAATGGCCGGACAACTCGTCGCCGGTTTCGATGCGTCCGAGCTTGTCTTGAGAGGCTACCGCCGCCGTGCCACTATCACCGAAAATACAAACGCCGAAATAACGGTCGCAACTTAAGCCCTTTGGCGGGGTGTGCTACTGTCTGCAAAGACGTAGTTGCACTTAAAGTGGAGTCGCTCCGCGCCCCGCCTCTTTTGCGACACAGTCTATTAACCCAAAAAACCAAAACAGAAAGAACCAAATAAATGTGTAAACTCGCAGCGTGGACAACCACCACCAACAACCCACTCAACAAAGCCACCGCCGCTCGCGCCCTGATCGCCGCTAAACAAGCGATTAAATGCCAGCAAGACGGTTTCGGCTTTGCCCAACACGGTAACACCGGACTACATGGCCGATTCGTCAGCCCCTCCGATTTTGTCGGACTGGATGCCCTGCCAACCCTAACCCGCACCGCTGGAGCAGCCGCCGCAGCCTTCGCCGTGACCACACGAGCACAGCAGACCGGAAACTACCGACCGACCCGCTCGCTTATCGTCCACGGACGCACAGCTACGATGGGTCGCGGACTGGACAATACGCACCCATTTCGCAAAGACGGATGGACGCTCGCGCACAATGGAGTTGTCACGTGGGACGGTCAGCCGTCCGAGTCTCACAAATCCGTCACGTGCGACTCTCAACACCTCCTCCTCTGCATGACCGAAAACGCAACCGACGAGACACGCAAAAAAGATTTGGAGAATGTCCAAGGTTACGCCGCCTTTCTCGCGCTCGCACCGGATGGCCGATTAATTGTGGCGGTTGATGCCACCGCTCCCCTTTACGCAGGAATCACAAATAAGGGACGCTGGATTTTTGGCACAACTCCCGCAATCGTGAATGCCATTGCCGCCGCATGGAGGGCCACCAACGTCTCACCGTTTGCCGTGGAGCCGTGGACATGGCTCTCATTTGCCCCAAATGCCAAGGAACCAACCGTGAGCAAATGGAGCCACAAGCGCAGTACGTGGGAACAAGACCAATTCAGCGGTCGCAGCCTAGGACGAGGAACCGCAAAAAAATGGCGCAAAGAGTATACCGAGACCGACGAAAAAGCTTTTGTCAGTTTCCCTGACTACGAGCCAACCCGAAAAGACGTGGAGGAATGGCATTGGACAAAGTAAAAGTGCTCGGCTGGGTCATCACCGCGCTTAACCTCGTATTCTGGTGGCTCCTGGTCAAATTTATTGACCGAAGTTAGACCGCCGCAAATAAACACGCCGCCGGCCCCACCTCGAACAGAGCACAGGCCGGCGGTTTTTTGCGTTCACTATCACGCCCCCTAATCTCATTTGATTCTCATTATCAATTTTCCAAAAATTTTTTTTGAAGGCAGTTTGATCTTTTGGATGCTCGCTTCGCTCGCATTATGTTGTTGATCTGTTGGTAACTCGCTTCGCTCGTGTTATGTTGTTTATCTGTTGGTAACTCGCTTCGCTCGTGTTATGTTGTTGATCCACACGTAACGCTCACTCCGTTCGCTTTAGGCAGTTTCACTATCAGCATTGGGCAATTTTGACTTTTCAATTTCAAATCTGAGCGGCAGCCAATATTGGTTTTTCATTTTTAGATTGGCCGGCGATTTTAGTTTTTCAATTTCAAATTAACCGGATTGATCGGTCACTATCATCCTTGCTGTATTTTGGATAATCAAATTTCACCAGCAGCAGCACGACCCTCCACCCCTTTTGGCATCCTTGCTGTATTTTTGAAATCCGTAAACAGTTGGCACGGTTCTTGCTGGTAAAAAATGTTGGCACGATTCTTGCTAAAAATTCAAAAAAGATTTTTTCAAAAAGTTCTTGATCTTTTCAACCCATCGCATAGACTTTCCCCTGTAAGAAATGAGCACAATCAACATCAGACCCAATGGGAGTTTCCTCGTCTCCGTTCACAAGAACAACAAACGAGTTCGCCGCACGTTCAAAACAAAGCACGAGGCTGAATTGTTTCTTGCTGAGAACCAAGTGAGGGCTTTGAAGAACAACACCAGCATCTTTCACGTTGCGCTGTCGGAGGCTCCCAAAACAGTTGGAGAGCTTCGTGACCGAGTTCTTTACGGCTTGTGGAAAGGAACACGAGCAGAGAAAACCGTGACCATCAACAGCCAAAGCGTTGAGGACTTTTTCGGTAAGGACACTGAGCTTGAAGCTGAGTTGTTCTCACCGGAACGCATCGACCAGTTCATTCATCATTTTCAAGCTAAAGGAAACAAGAAAGGCACGATCAACCTCAAGCTCTCAGCTTTGAACCGGATGCTGACTTACGCTAAAGAACGGGGATGGTTGAATGTCAACACCAAGATCCGTGGTCTTAGTCAGGATCGTGGACGAACTCGTTTTCTAACCAATGAAGAAGAAGCAAAGTTGATTGGGTTGACAAAGCAGTTGAAACGTCCAGACCATGCTGACTTGTGGATGTTCCTCATTGATACCGGAGCACGAGTTGGGGAAGCTCTCAAGCTGGAGTGGAAAGATGTTAGGTTTGTTTCTGATCAACACAACCACAATGAAGTTACCTTTTGGCATACCAAGAATGGTGAGTTCAGGACTGTCCCGATGACCAGCAGGGTAGCTAACATGATGATGACTAGCAGGGCTAGTGGAAAGCAGCGTCCTTTTGAGATGACTCAATGCAACGTCAACTACGTCTGGCAATGTGTTAAGACCAGCAACACAGCTTGGGCTAACGATTCCGAGTTCGTTCCCCACGCTTTGCGTCATACCTGTGCTTCTCGACTTGTGCAACGTGGAGTTCCGCTATACACTGTGATGCACTTCCTTGGACACAAAGATTTGCACATGACTACACGTTACGCTCACTTGACATCAGCAAATTTTGGAGACGCAGTTGCGGCTCTGGAAAACAACATCAACACATCTATCAATGAATAAAAACGAAATCCAAGACATCCTAATTGCACTTGTAACCCTGTTTGCCGTGGCTATCTCCAAGCTCACAATGCTTGCCTTGTGTGTTTGGGTAGTTGTGGAAGTGCTCAGAATCCTCAAAGTTATCTAATGACTTACTTAACCTACAAAAAAAGTGACCTGAAACCTAAGCGTAAACCTCTTACTTTTGGAAGGTTTTGGTTTTTCATCACATTGGCTTTTCTTCACCATCTTGGGAAGTTGGGACAAATAGCTTTAGCTACTATTGTCATAATCTACATCCTCAAAGCATTTGAAATTTTGAAGTGAGCGCATTTATTATCCAATCACAGCTTGAAGACACAATAGACTTGTTAAGCAAACGCAACGTCATATTGTCGATGGACAACGCAGAGTTGAAACGAAACCTACGCAAAGCTAGGGCAACAGTTCACCAGCTTAGGCTCCAGCGGAAACGTCTTAACCAGATAGTGAAAGAGTTAAACAAATGCGTAACGATGAATACCAACAGATCGTGGACAGAGTTACAAAAAAAGTAAACCTTTCAAATACGTTTAGGATTTTCTTTCACAGACCTAACGGAGTTTTAGACGGTTACTTTAACAACATCAACGGAAACAATCTCAAAGAAGTCTTGAACACACTTCCTAAACTATGGATTGCAGTTGTGTTCAACATTTCCGAAAACGAATTTCAATTCAGCAGAAACAATTTTTAACGTGTATGCACAGCAACATAATCTAACAGCAAACAAAAACTCTGGGGAGGGTTTTGCGCCAAAAGAAAACCGTTGCTCCCTACATACACGTTAAACCCCTTTTATGGTAAAACCCAAAGAAACAAAATGGTTGGTTCAGTCCGGTAAAGACGTAGTTGATCTATGTGGTTACGGGTTGACCAAAGAACAAGCAGACAACCTGAAAACCAAACTGAAAAACGAGGAACACAAGCACGTTAGGATCAGGAAAGAAGATCCTCATTATCCTTCATGGCCCTTGGAGTTTGATGCCGAGCATGAAGAACGGATTAAAACGATGATAGCTTCAAAAAAGCTGTTAAAAAATGAACAGAACATCCGCACCTAGACCCGATTGGGATACATGGTTCATGGGACTTGCTGTCGCCGTAGCGTCCCGAAGTGAAGACCCCCATCAAAAGGTGGGGTGTGTAGCTGTCCGTCAGGATCTAAGCATTGTTGGTGTGGGATACAATGGGGTTCCTTCTGGTGTCGAAATAGATTGGTCTAACAGAGATGCCAGAAGGCCCATTGTTATCCACGCTGAAGCCAATGCCCTACGCTACGCAAAGCCTCACGAAGTCAGAGTTCTTTACGTGACCCTGCTTCCATGTCCATCCTGCCTGACCCTCATTGCGTCCTACCGCATCCCTGCGGTGCGTTGTATGTGTCCGTTGGATAGGTCAAACGACATCCCTAATGCCCTTGAGATAGCGCAAGCTCTTGGTATTCAACTCAACATCAGTATGCCTAACAATGGATAATCAGCTTACTCTGGAGAAAAGCCAGATTGAGGAGGGTAAGCTACGGTATCGAAAACGGTTGAACAGCCTTGAAAGCTCCGAAACCTATTGGGGAAACAACCTTCTTAAACAAGCCGTTCCTAATTTTAAGAAAGCTATTTCAGATTGGTTTGATTCACAGAAAAGTTCCCGTGCTGGGAACATTGCTTACTTTTCGGAAATAAGGAAAGTTCTTTCCTCTTGGGATATAGCCGAAGCTGCTACTCAGGAAATTATTAACTCCCTTACTACTGGTGAGGGAATGAACAGAGTGTGCTTACTGGTAGGACACGCTATTGAGTTCCGGTTTGTAATGAGCAAAGCACGAGCAAAGATTGGGAACAAAGAGTGGGATCACATTGTTAAAAACTTTATCAGCAAGCATCATTCCTTGAGACACAAACAAGATTCATTACGGGACATTGTGGAAGATAAAGGCTTTGTTTTTGATTTTAGCACCAAGCAACGTCTCGCCATTGGAAACTGCCTTGTCCATTTGTTCCATAGCAGCACCGGACTTATTGAGTTCATAAAGCTCCGCACCCCTAATTTTCGCTACAGAATCCACGTAGTAATGTCTGAAGAAGCAAAGCAATGGGTGGAAAAGGTAAACGAACATTGCGAAATAATGAATCCAGTTCGTTACCCGATGATAACCCCTCCCGAAGATTGGCAACCATTCCAACTGTATTCCGGTGGGTATAAGATGGATGAGAATAAGTTACCGTTAATCAAATCGCATCACCGTCTGCATCATTTGGTTCCACGAAACAACCCAATGAGAAACGTGATAGAGGCTGTTAACGGTCTGCAAAAAGTTCCGTGGAAAATCAACACACAAGTTCTTGAAGTGGTTGATAAATTCTTCTCAGAAAAACGAAGCATCAACGACATTCTTCCGTTCCACGGCTTGCAGGATTTACCTCAAAAGCCATACGACATGGAAACCAACGAGGAAGCACGGAAGTATTGGAGGCGACAAGCCAACATGGTTTACCGCTCCAACTACGAGAACAAGACTCGTTTCTTCCTTATCGCCAAAACAATCCACATTGCTCGCTTACTCAAGGGACACAGCAAATTCTGGTTCCCAATGCAGTTGGATTTTAGAGGACGTATGTATTACTCAACCGAGTGTTTGCAACCTCAAGGAAGCGACTTGGCCCGTGGGCTACTTACCTTTGGTGAATCCAAACCCCTCAAAAACGATGAAGACTTTTCGTGGTTTTTTATCAACGGAGCCAACAAGTTTGGTATGGATAAGGAGAGCTTTGAAGTCCGGTTGCAATGGGTAACAGACAACTTTGAAAACATCCGAAGGAGTGCTGAAGATCCTTATTCTGAAACGTGGTGGACAACGGCTGACAAACCTTGGCAGTTCCTAGCGTGGTGTTTTGAGTATTGGAGATTCCACACCAGAACAACCGAAACATTTGAAACAAGCCTTCCGTGTGGGATTGATTCGACCAACAACGGTTTACAAATCCTTTCCCTGCTTTGTCGGGATTTGAACACGGCAGTTTTGACCAACGTGATTGCCCCTTCCAAAAAAGCAGGGCCAAATGACATTTACCGAACCGTCTTGAACCGAGTCATTTCAAAACTTCAAGAGACAAACGATGAGCTTTCCAAGCAACTTCTCCAAAGCGGCTTGTTGAGACGTTCCGTAGTCAAAGTTCCGGTAATGGCTATGCCTTACGGAATCAAACCCCACGGGACGCTGGAAGCTATTGATGCTGAGTTCAAACGGATCAGCTTCAACGAGCCTAAAACTTATGACATACTACCAGATAACGTGAGGCGAAATGCGGCTCTACTTCTTGGTAATGCCATACGAGACGTTATCGGTGATCTTTTGAACGGGCCGAAGGAAGTCATGGAGTGGCTTAAAGAAACAACGAAGAAAGTTTCCAACCAAAACGTGTTCGTCCAATGGCTAACCCCTAGCGGATTCAAAGTGGTGTGTGCCTACCCAAAATCCACTGTTGAGTCATACAATTTGGTATGGAACGGAAAAGCAGTAAACCGTTCATCTATGGTGGAGGACTATTCAACGGTCAGTTCCAGAACCACAGTCAACTCAATCTGTGCCAATTACGTCCACAGTCTTGATGCTTCCGTAGCCCACATTGTTTCCCAACGTGCTTCTGAAATGGGCATATCTCTTGGGGTCATACATGATTGCTACGCAACCCATCCAAGTGATGTTCAAGCTGTAATCTCTTTGGTGCGAGACACTTACGCCGATATGTTTTCCGTGAATTTACTGGAAGATTTTCGGCAGCAGCTATCGTGCCAAGTAACCAAAAACAAACCCGAAAAAATTTTCAGCATTGATGAAGATTTTCCTATTGACCAAGTGCGTCAGTCCGAATACTTTCTCTGCTGAATCAACAAGGATTCATGTAATCAAAATGAACGAAAGACCAAAATACATCCGTCTCGTCAGCCCTAAAGGGGTGGCTGTCTATCCGAGGCTCAACACCCCTTCAACGAAGTTCAAGGAGGAAGGCGAATATTCAGTTCGACTCGCAATTCCTGTGGCAGATGCATCCCAATTCCTTGAAAAGATCAAAAGCGTTGCACGGGAGTTCTACACGGAACAATGCGCTCTCTTGAAAAAAGAGAAGCTAAAGGTTCATCCTTTCCCTTGGGAAGAAGATGGTAACACCGTTACCGTCAAGTTCACCAATGTCGCTAAGATTACGTCGAAGTCCGGTCAGGTTTACGAAATGAAAGTTGCCCTTCTTGATACCAAGGGTAATCCTATTACCGATCTCATCGGTGGTGGTTCAGTTCTTAAAGTGGCATCGGAAGTTAAGCCTTGGTATGTTCCCGCATTGGGAGTCGGCGTTAGCCTCAGATTGAAGGCAGTTCAGGTTCTTGACCTGAAGGCTCCCTCTCAGTTGGTTAGTGCGGAACAGTTCGGCTTCTCAACTGACGAAGAAGGCTTTGTTTCGGGTGGCGAGACATTCAGTGATTCACTGTTTGGCTCCGATCAGCCGAAAGAGCCTTCCGAGGCGAGCAACACCGCAACGTCTGGGGGGGAATTTTAATCCTCCATTAACCGAGACAATGCTAACCCATGCCTAACCGAAGACGTAAAAAATCAGAAGCAAAGCGTGGGTTACGTTATCGCTCCAAATTGGAAGACGGGGTAGCAATCCAAATTCAGTGTTACAGCACGTTTGAATATGAGTCAAAAAAAATCCCATTCGTGGTTTCGGAATCTTGTGTTTACATTCCAGATTTCATACTACCTAATGGTATTCATATTGAAGCAAAAGGCTATCTACGTAGGGAAGATCGTAAAAAACTTCTTCTCGTAAAAGAGCAACACCCTGATCTTGATTTGCGCCTCGTCTTCCAATGCGCGAGCAACAAAATAAATAAACGGTCTAAAACGACTTACGGCCATTGGGCCACAAAACATGGATTCCTTTTTTCAGACAACGGACGAGTCCCTAAACAGTGGCTCCTCCAACCTTGTAAGACACATACCCTGTGAAGCGTGTGGCTCAAGTGATGCCAATGCTCTTTACACGGACGGACACGAATACTGCTTTAGTTGCAAGGCTTACAAACACGGTGATTCTTCACCAACAATAAAATCTCGCACTAATATGAGTTTTGAACCAGTAGCGGGGGAACATCGTCCCTTGCAGAAACGCGCAATCAACGAGGAAACAGTCCGTAAGTGGGACTACCAAGTTGGTATCTACAACAACCAGCCTGTTCACATTGCCAACTACCGTAACCTTCAAGGTGAGTTAGTGGCTCAGAAACTACGGTTCCCTAACAAAGAGTTCATCATCAAAGGGGATGCTTCCAAGATGGGCCTTTACGGTCAGCATTTGTGGAAAGATGGCGGTAAGATGATTGTTGTTACCGAAGGGGAAATTGATGCCCTGTCGGTGTCTCAAGTTCAGAACAACAAATGGCCCGTGGTATCCGTTCCTAACGGAGCACAAGGAGCCTTGAAAGCGGTCAAAGCTAACATCGAATACTTTGATAACTTTGAAACTGTGGTGTTCATGTTTGATAACGACGAGCACGGAATAAAAGCTGCTAAGGAGTGTGCTTCCATTCTCAAGCCTAATCGGGCCAAGATTGCTACTCTTGAAGCCAAGGATGCCAATGACCTTCTTGTTTCCGGTAAGGGAGCCAAGATCATTGACGGTGTTTGGAGTGCCAAGAGCTTCCGTCCAGATGGCATTGTAGATGCGGCTCAAATGTGGGATGCGCTGGTTAACGCCCCAAAGATGGAGTCTATTCCCTACCCGTGGATCGGTCTGAATGACATGACAAGAGGGATACGTAAGGGTGAGCTTGTCACGCTTACCGCTGGTTCTGGTATCGGAAAGAGCCAGATATGCCGTGAGATTGCCCACTGGCTTGTTCAGTCCGGTCAGAGTGTTGGGTATATCGCACTTGAGGAAAGTGTTCGCAGAACCGTTTTGGGGATGCTTGGAATCCACCTTAACCGTCCGTTACATCTCGATATGAACGTCTCTGAAGAACAACTCAAGGAAGCGTTTAATGAAGTTATCGGCGGGGGTAAGTTCTTTACCTACGACCATTTTGGCTCCATTGAGTCTTCTAATCTCCTTAATCGCATTAGGTATATGGTTCATGGATGTGAGTGCGGATGGATTATCTTGGATCATTTGTCTATTGTTGTAAGCGCATTTGGGGATGGAGACGAGAGGAGGCTTATTGATTCGGTGATGACCAAACTACGCTCATTGGTTGAAGAATTGAAAATTGGAATCATCCTCGTTTCCCACCTAAAGCGTCCTGATGGTAGAGGACATGAAGAAGGTGCGTCAACATCCTTGTCACAACTCCGTGGTTCTGCTGGTATTGCACAACTCAGCGATATGGTGTTAGGATTGGAGCGTAACCAGCAAGATGAGCAAAACAAACACCTTACCAGAGTCCGTGTCCTCAAGAACCGCTTCAGTGGAGAAACTGGGCTTGCTTGCAATCTTCTTTACATACCAGATGAAGGACGTTTGCGGGAAACCCATGTTGAAGCTGATGTCCCAGACGAACTAGCCAAAAAAGGAGAAAGTGATTTTTAGTAAAATGAAAACCAACAAACGCTACGAACAAACGGAGTTTGATTTCTCTAAAAAGATGAAACGCAAACCCAAGTCCAACAACCAAAAGAAAAAGCTGATTAAGCAGATCAGAGAGGAAGAAACCCAAATCCAACTTAAATTATCTTATGAACTCTGACCCTAAAAATCTAAAAGCTATCTACGACGAAATGTATGGGATAAAGCCTCGTCGCGTGGCCGAAGTGGGGGTTAATGATCCACACCTGTGCTCGCTTTTGTCATTTATTAACGAGGGTATTCCCACCTTACTTGTCGAACCTTTACCGTCTTGCTGCCAGAATTTGCGTGACGCTTTTACTGGAAAGACAGTAGAAGTTATTGAAGGTGTCATAGGCGACAAAGAAGGAAGCGTCCTTTTGTATGACCGTGGGGCGGGTAGTTGGATAGAAGATGTTCCGAAAGGTGGAGCACCGGACGAACACCCAAACGGTTGCAATACGAAGCGGGAGGAGTTTAATCATAGCTATGTCCGCACGGTGCGAAGCTACCGCTGGCAAATGGTTGATCCCAGCGACATTGACGTTCTTTGCGTTGATACGGAGGGAGCAGAGTGGTTTGTTGTGCGTGAAATGATTAGCCGACCAGCATTGGTGCGCTGTGAAATGCACTTCCCTCCTACTGGGTGGATGAATCCCCATAACGCAGCGATTCGACAGAAAATGGAAGAAATGGGTTATACTGTGATCGGAGAAGACGTAAGTGATGTTCTTTGGGCGAGGACAACTAAATGACCTTACTTTTTGACACCGAGACAGACCACTTGATTGAGAAAGCTACCAAGGTTCATTGCCTTGTTACTTACAATGTCGAGACAGGTAAAATCAGTCGGTTCAATTCGCTATTCGGGAATATCGAACAGGGATTGAAACTCCTTGAATCCGCTACGCAAATCGTGGGACACAACTCCCTTGGTTTTGACGTTCCGGTTCTCAAGAAACTCTACCCTTCCTTCAACCCGAAGCGTGTTCTGGATACCCTCGTGTTTACCCGCTACATCTGGGCAGACCTAAAAGATCGGGACTTCCAACGTCTGTCAAAAGACGCTGAGTTTCCTAGGAAATTGATTGGTTCTCACAGCCTTAAAGCGTGGGGCTACCGTCTCAAAGTTCTCAAGGGAGACTTTAAGGAAAACAACTCCTTTGAAAACTGGTCGCAAGAGATGGAAGATTATTGCGTTCAGGATGTCATGGTTACTAAGCGGCTGTGGGAGCTTGTTCAGGGGAAGACTCCAGACCCAAGATCCGTTGAATTGGAACACACCTTTGCCGAGCTTATCTACGGTCAGGAAAAAAGTGGTTTCAAGTTCGATGTCCGTAAGGCTCAAGACTTGTATGCCGAGCTTGCCATGAAGCGGGTGGACATTGAGCAAGAGCTTCAACGTGTCTTTGAACCGAAAATTGAAGTGATGAAAAAGCGGCACTACCTTTTCTTTGACAAGGTGTTTTCCACAAAGGGGGAAGCTACTGCCTATGCTAAAGTTTGGGCAAGGGAACAAACCATGACCCAAAAGGATGCCCTTGCTCTCATCAAGGAGGGGGAACCCTTTAAGAAAGAGATTCCCTTCAACTGTGGTAGCCGTGAGGAAATTGCCAGAAGGTTCAAGGAGAAATACGGATGGGAGGCGAAAGAGTTCACACCTGACGGAAAACCGAAGATGGATGAATCCATTCTCTCGTCCCTTGACTTCCCTGAAGCAAAGCCCTTGCTGGAATACCTGACCATTCAAAAGCGTATTGGTCAGCTTGCCGAAGGTAAGGAAGCGTGGATTAAGCTGGAACGAAACGGACGTATTCACGGACGGGTCAACACTAACGGAGCCGTTACCGGACGTTGCACACACAGCAACCCCAACATTGCTCAAGTTCCCGCTGTCCGTGCTGCTTACGGTAAGGAGTGTCGTTCCTTATTTACTATGGATACTGGCAACAAGTTGGTAGGATGTGACGCTTCAGGTTTGGAGCTACGTTGCCTAGCTCACTACATGGCTAAATGGGATGACGGAGCTTATGTTAAGGAGTTGTTGGAGGGCGACATTCATACAGCCAACCAAACGGCTGCTGGACTCCCTACTCGTGACGATGCCAAGACCTTTATCTACGCTTTCCTTTACGGTGCGGGGGATGCCAAGATCGGCTCTATCATCGGTAAGGGGCAAGAAGAAGGTAAAGCCTTGCGGGAAAACTTCCTACGGAAGACCCCTGCTCTCCGCTACCTTAAAGAAGCTGTGGAAAAGGCTTCAAGTCGGGGATACCTTATCGGTTTGGACGGAAGACATCTTGTAGTTCGTTCCCAACACGCAGCACTTAACACCCTGCTACAATCGGCAGGAGCCTTGGTTATGAAGAAAGCGGCTTGTTTCCTGTGGGAAGGATACCGTGGGGTATTTCCTTGGAAGTTTGTTGCTAACATCCATGACGAATGGCAAATCGAAGTAGCGGCTGAAAACGCACCCCTCATAGGCTCTGCGTCAGTTCAAGCCATGAAAGACTCAGGGGAATATTTCAGCTTCCGCTGTCCCTTGGACGGAGAGTTCCGTATCGGTAATAATTGGGCAGAAACACACTAACATGGACATAAAAGACACCGATCTAGCTTACGTTGGAGGATACTTTGATGGAGAAGCGTGTATTAGGTGGTCATCCTATTCACCTAAAATTGGAGTCCAAAGTTGTAACCCAAACCCCTTAAATTTTATTTGTAATCTTTTTAATACTGGGAACAAAGTGATTTTAGATAAGCGAAGAACCTCAGTAGGAAAACCTGTGTATCGTTTAGAATACTACGGAATAAAAGCTATAAATATTTTATCACAAGTTAGCCCCTACATGATTGAGAAAAAACCTCAATCCGAGAAATTAATACAAATGTTTAACCTAAGAGAAGAAATCAAAGCAGAAAAAAATAAACGACATAAATGAAACGCACACTACTCATTGACGGAGATACAATCGCTTACCAGCAATCAATCATATCGGAAGTTCCGGTAGATTGGGGTGATGGGTTTTGGACACTACACAGCTACGCTAAAGAAACCATAGCGGCTGTGGAAGACCGGATCGTTAACTACAAAAATGATCTGGAAGCTGATGAAATTGTTATCGCTTTATCAGATTCCAAAAACTTCAGGATGTCGATTCTTCCTTCCTACAAGGAAAACCGCAAAAAGGGCCGTAAACCCCTGTGCTTGGGGGATGTCCGAGAACATCTCATCTACAACCACAAAGCTGTAATCATCCCTACCCTAGAGGCTGATGACGTTATCGGGATCATGGCTACGGAAAACACCCACCGGAACACAGAGTTCATCATTGTAGGCATTGATAAGGACTACAAAACCATTCCAGCCAAGACCTACAACCCGAACAAACCGGACTTGGGGATTGTTGAGCAAAGCCCTTTGGAAGCTGATCGGTTCTGGATGATGCAATCCCTTATGGGGGATGCTGTGGACGGTTACAAAGGCTGTCCTACAGTCGGCCCCAAGAAAGCTGAAACACTGCTTGGGGAGCTAAAAGACTTTGATTCCATGTGGCTCAAAGTGGTGGAAACCTATGAGAAACAAGGACTTACACGGCTTGACGCTTTGGTTAATGCCAGAGTTGCCCGAATCCTCCGCTTTGGCGATTACAACAAAAAAACAAAACACATAAATATATGGACACCAAGTATTTAGCCCCATCTCCAGATGACCTTAAAACCATGATTTGCGGTATCATTGACCGTGTTATGGAGGGAGGTAAAGCCAAGCACGGGGAACACATTTGGTTCCTCAAGGAAACCGTGCGTCACCATGCCGATAGGTCTTCCCGCCATGCTCTTACAGCCGCAATGCGGTGGGAGGGGGATGAATCCTCCGTAAGCGATGGGGAATCTGCCGTAAATCACATGGAACGTGGCGTTATCAGGGGGTTGTTTGCCCTTGCCAAAATGAAATCAATAGCTTAAAATTTACGTTAAATGGACGAAACCCCTTCAATTCCTAAACAACTCATTGATTGGTTGTCTGATCGTATTCCAGAACGACACCCAACTATTGACCAATCGGATAGGGAAGTGTGGTTTAATGCTGGAAAAAGAAATGTTGTCAATTTCCTTGTTGACAAATACAACGAACAAAACCAAAACATTCTCCACAACAACCTTTAACTAAATACTTTATTATGTGTATGCCATCAGCCCCGAGAGGGCCAGATCAATCTTTAATTAGGCAACAGCAAGCGTCCATGCGAAAACAGGAAGCTCTGCTGGAGCAACAACTAAATGAATCTAAAGCAGCCGCAGAAGCTACGCGCGCCCAGCAAAAAACGGCTAATGAGAGGTCTGAGAAAGCTCTTGCTGACGCTGAAACTAGACGTAAGGAGCAGGAGGAAAACCTTAAAGTAAAACAGGCTAAAACTGAAGCAACTATGGCTAAAGGGATTGCCAATATTACTGACAAAACAAGGGGCAGGGCTGGATTGAAAATCAATAAGCAAATGCCTTCTGTTGGGATTTCAAACCCGATGGAATCACTTCTTAATCTACCAGTATAAACATGATTGATGCAGGGGGAGCAAAACATTGGCAAGGTGAGCTAGGGAAACTAGCTCCTCAAGTAATCAAGGTAAATGGACATCATTACGAGAGAACTGAGTTTGGTGGCCCTTGGAAGTCTTTTGATCCAGCCCAAAGAGCCAAAGATGAACAAGAAGTTAAACAAGCCTACGAAAAACGCATATTTGACCTGAATACCGCTAAAGATTGGTATTCAATGAGTGAAGATCAACGTAAAGATGTAGGTTCAAAACTGTTCCCAACCATAGCTACCCCTGAAGGTGGGTGGACAAAAGAAAAAGCAGTAGAAGCTGGTATTTTTTCCAAAAATGCCCTGTCTCGTCCTGAAAGTTCTGCTTCTTTTTTCAATGCTGTAGGACAAACTGGAAGTATTGTTTCAAAAGGAATGGATACTGAAAACCAACCAATTTATGCTTTTCAAGGTAAAGGAAGCTCCACGGTTGCTTCCGGTTCTGACCCTTCAGGAATAACAAGGTTTTCTCAATTAGCTCGTTCTGAAGGATACTTCCAAGAAAATACAGAACTTAGTGATTTCCTTACTGGACTTGGTAGAGAATCCAAAATGGAAATTACTAAAGCGACTCCTAAATACATAGAAGAAGCTAAAGCCAAAGCACTTAAACAAAAAATAGAGTCTGCTGAAACTATGCCTTCATCTGGTGGACGACCTTCCCTTAAACGTGGTCTTTCATCTTCCCCAAAAAATTCCTTGCGTATCGGTGGCGTTGCTGATACTGATGAATCACCTGTAAACATTCCAACCTAAACTAAACCCTTATACCTTTATGCCTATCCAAACTTCACCCAATCCTTATGGTCTTAACGGAGCCGTTGTCGAAACCGGAACCACTGCTGTTACTGGCCGGTTTTACGCTATCCAATGTCTTGAAGATACCGTCTTTTCTTCTGTTACTGTAAACTACGAAGGAGACGCTATTACTGGTGTCACCATCCCCAAAGGAGTCTTTCTTTACGGTGATTGGAACGGATTTACCCTGACTAGCGGTAAAGTTATTGCTTACAAAATGAGTTTCTAAAATCATGCCTAATCTTGGGTTACAACTAAGTCGAACATCTAATTTTTTTGTTGGTGGGGAGTTTTTACCAACTAACCTCTCCGATCTTGTTGTTTGGCTAGATGCAGGGGAAGGGGTTCTATATATTGAAGGTAACAATTTTACAGACTCTAACAGGACTTTTACACTTTCTGGTTTCCCAACTTCCCCAGCAGGAGGAAGTGTAAATGGGCTTGCTTCACCAACTGGCTCAATTCAAAATGGACGTAATAGCTATAATGTTCCGTGGGGTGGAAACCTAGATGGAGGATATGCTACTATGTATTGGAATACCAACAACTGGTATTTAGAGGCAACAGAGTTAGACGGTGAAAATACCAATAATTATGTATATACTGCATCTGGTAATACCACGTATCCTTGGCAAGCTGCTTGGACTGATGGAACACTTACGCCAACTGCTACTACTGTTGACGTTCCTGCTACTAACAACCAAACCGTAGCTAAATGGGTAAATAAGGTGGGTGATCGCTCGCTCACTCAAACCACTTTAGGGTTACAACCACAATTTAGAAATTTAGGTAATGGAGATGTGTATGTTAGTTTTAACACTGACTATTTAAAAGGGGAAAACGTTGCTTCTGAACCTAATTGGGCTAGTTCTTGGTCTTATTACGTTGTTTCAACTCCAATGACCGCTGCTGGACAAAGCGCAACTATTGCAAGATATGTGTTGGGTCATAGTGGTGGTAGTTTTTCTAGAGGTGGTTTTGGTTCTACTATAGGATCACTAGAAATTAGAAATGGGCTTTCGGCTTTATCTACAACACCAACAGTTACATCTGGTTTAACAGAAAACCCCAATGCAACTTATGTGTTTTCCGCAAGAGTTTTCTCATCTGGGTTTTATTTAGGAAATAACTCTACTTTTGTAGGCAAATCCACACCAATAGCTTCATCAAATCAGCGCACTTTATTTCTAGGAACCCTTGGGGGAAGTTCATCTGATAGTATAGTTAGCGGCAACATTAAAGAAGTTTTGGCTTACCAACAAACACACACTAACCAAGAGGCAAACCTAGTTGTAGGATACTTGGCTCAAAAATGGGGAGTAACGCTATGACGATAAAAATCTACAAAATCCATCCCGATTACTACCCCGATTTTCAACAAGCTGTTGATGCGGCTTTTGAGGATACACTGATTAAATCAGGTAGATGTAAACATATTTTCCCCCCAGAAATAGAAATTGCTGAAGATGGGTATATTTACCTCCACGTAAAAGATTTTATTGCTAGTCTTCCTAATATGTGGCAGTTTTTGGCTGAACTAACCGAAGTAGAACAACCCTAAACCTCATTACCATTATGGACATTATTAACCTCATCTCATTTATCTCCTCTCTTAACTGGCTTGAAATTGTTGGAGCCGTAACAACGCTTCTTACCGTTTTGATTGCCATTTTTGAGTTCATCCCTAGCGATCAACCTGAAAAAACGCTTAAAGCTATCGTCTCCTTTATCGAAAAATACTCACGAAAGTAAACCTTATGAGTCTCTACGCAAACATGAACAAACGGAAAAAAGAGGGAACATCCCGTTCTAAATCCAAGTCAACCATCAGCCCTAAAATGTATTCTCTTATGATTAAAAAGAAGGGTGGGTTTGCTCCTAAAAAGTCTAAATGAAACTTGGGATTGTTTTCTTAATTTCTATGTTGATTACTGGATGCCTGACGGTTGGTGTCTCTTATGACCAAAATGGCACTCAATTTTCAGCAGGGTATTCGGATGGAAAAACTGTTTTGTCTGCTACCCAAGGAAGTAAAACAATAGATTTGAAATACAAAAAACCTTAAAATGGCTAACGATTCTTACAGCAAAGTATCCCTTCCAACCGAAAACGGTGAATCTGAGGAAAACGAAGGAACAGCCGCTTCTCTTTACGCTAGTTTGGAGAGCAACCGACTCACGTTTCTAGATAGGGCTAGGGATTCTTCCAAGCTGACCATCCCCATGCTTATTCCCCCTGCGGGATATGGGGAGCATACGAAATACGATACTCCTTTTCAGTCTATTGGAGCTAGGGGCGTAAACAACCTTGCCTCTAAGTTGCTCATGGCTTTGTATCCCCCAAATAGCCCTTTCTTCCGGTTGGTTATTGATCCCTACATCCTTGCTAAAGAAGCTGGGGAAGATGCCGATAAGCTCAAGACTGAGATGGATAAAGCCCTCAGTAAGATTGAGCGTATTGCCATGCAGGAAGTTGAGACTACTGCCATCCGTGTTGGAGCTTACGAAGCCCTGCGTCATCTTATTGTTGCTGGTAACGTCCTTGTTCACACCCCTGATGAGGGAGGGTTGCGGGTTTTCCGTATGGATAGCTACGTAGTTAAACGTGATCCCGCTGGGACTGTGACACATATTGTAGTCAAAGAACGTGTCAGCCCTATGACGCTTCCTCCCCAAGCTAAAGCTCTTTGTTACTCTACCGAAGAAGAACACGGAACCAAGGAATACGTGGATGTTTACACCAAAATCTGCCTTGAGGAAGAAGACAAGTCTTACGAAATCTACCAAGAGATTAACGGAGAAGAAGTTCCCGAATCTCACGGTGTTTACCCTGAAGGTAAGTTGCCGTGGATGGCCCTAAGATTTAACCGTATTGACGGTGAGGACTACGGACGAGGCTTTGTTGAAGAATACATTGGTGATCTACGCTCCCTTGAAGCCCTTTCCCGTGCTGTGGTCGAGGCTACGGCTGCTTCTAGTAAAGTCATCTTTCTAGTTAACCCTACTGGGACTACCCGAATTAAGACTCTAGCTGATGCACCCAACGGAGCTTACATTAGCGGTATCGCTACTGATGTTACTTCCCTACAAGCCGATAAACGTGCTGACCTTCAGACAGTTATCTCTTTTACCCAAGACATTCAGGCCCGACTTTCCTTTGCTTTTCTTCTTAATAGTGCAGTTCAGCGTAATGCCGAGCGTGTCACGGCTGAAGAAATCCGCTTCATGGCTCAAGAATTGGAAACAACCCTTGGTGGTGCTTACTCCATTCTTAGTCAAGAGTTCCAGCTTCCCCTTGTTCGCCGCCTCCTTGACCGTTTGAACAAGCAAAAACGGATGCCTAAACTGCCCAAGGAGGTAGTTAAGCCTATGATTGTCACAGGCGTTGAGGCTCTTGGTCGTGGTAACGATTTGATGAAGCTGGATCAGTTTCTTGTGGGTATCCAACAAGCCCTCGGCCCTGAAGCTATGCGCTACATTAACCCCTCAGAATACCTTTCTCGCAGGGCTGCTGCCTTGGGTATTGATTCTGAAGGATTGATTAAAACTCAAGACGATTTGGCTGCTGAACAAGAAGCTGCCCAACAGCAACAACAGCAGCAGCAAATGGCGGCACTAGCCCCTGACATGATTAAGGGTATGGCTCAAGTTGCCAGTTCTACCCCAGAAACAGCCACAGCCGCTACCAGTATGCTTTCCCGTGGTGTGGCCCAAGCTCAAGGACAGGAATCTAATGTTCCTATGAATTTGGAAGGATTTACACCCCCTTCCGCACAAAAGAAAACTAAATAATCAAATATCAAAATGACTAATACTGTCGAAATTAAATCCGAAGAAACGGGGGCTGATGCTCCTATTGCAGAAGAAACCAAACCTACTACCGATACCCCTGAAATCGAAATTGTAGATCAGGGAGGAACAAAGGTAGCCCGTCCTAAACAGGAAAATACCGAAGATCGTCCTGAAGCCCTTCCAGAGAAGTTCAAATCTGTTGAGGATTTGGCTAAAGCCTATAGCGAACTGGAAAAGAAGTTGGGTCAGCCTAAACAAACCGAAGAAATTAAAGAAGATGAAAACAAACAAAGTGATAGTGAGGAACCCAAAGACGAAGAAAAAGAAGCCGAAAAGCCTGAAGACCAGCCGGAAGACCCCAAAACCCACAACCTCGCAAAATTCTCCGAAGAATGGACTGAAAAAGGGGAACTCTCCGAAAACAGCTACAAAGAGCTTCAGAAGTTGGGCTACCCTCAAGAGTTTGTGGACACTTACATTGCGGGTTTTCAAGCTCTCCAAGATCGTCAAGTAGGGGAAGTTTACAAAACTGTGGGTGGTGAAGATAACTACAAATCAATGATTGAGTGGGCTTCTACTAACCTCCCTAAAGAAGAAGTAGAATCATACGATAATATCATTACCAGTAACGACCCTTCCCAAACCAAACTTGCGGTTAAGGGGCTGTGGGCGCAATACACTGAAGCCAATGGTAAACAACCTAAGCTGATTGGTGGTAGCCAAAGCTCTAGTAGTTCTGTTACCCCGTTCCGTAGCACGGCTGAAGTGGTCAAAGCTATGAGTGACCCTCGTTACTCCACTGACCCAGCTTATCGTAAGGATGTTGAGAAGCGTCTAGAATTTTCAGATGTTTTGTAAATTCTTTGTTGACAAAACGATTCTAATAACCTAAAAGCTATTTAACCGAAAAATACATAAAGTAAACAAACTACTTTTGGCCCTTTGCGAAGGATAACCTTTGGAAAATGTTTCTTAAACGTAACTAATCGGGAAACCAAAACCAAAAAACTAACAACTAACATAGAAAGAAATAAATTACTATGGCTAATGGCGATACTACTGTCTCTCGTTTGGGGCAAGTTAACATTACTTCGGATGTTTACAGCCTTTTCTTGAAGAAGTTTGCGGGTGAGGTTCTCACTAGTTTCACGACTGAGAACATCATGATGCCGTTGCATACGGTTCGCACAATTTCCAATGGTAAAAGTGCTCAATTTCCGGTCACTGGAACTGCCTCTGCGAAATATCACACCCCAGGTCAAAACATCCTTGATTCGGGTAACTCCTACCTGTCCCAGATCCGCGCTGGCGAACGTGTTATCACGATTGATAACCTGCTGCTCTCCTCAACCTTTATTGCTCGTATTGACGAAGCGATGAACCACTACGATGTGCGTTCCATCTATTCGACTGAGCTTGGTCGGGCGTTGGCTCAGAAGTTCGACAAAACGGTTCTTCAGGTCTTGTCCACTACTGCTTCTGTTGCTGAAGCGTTCACTGGTAGTGGAGCCGGAACGACTCTGAACAAAGGCACGGCTGTGCGGACGGGTGCTAACCTTTCCGCTGCGGTTTACGAAGCTGCTCAGACTCTCGACGAAAAGAACATCCCCTCGGATGGTCGTTTCGTTGTGGTCAAGCCTGCTGAGTATTATGCTTTGGTTCAGGAACTTTCGGCCCCTTCTAAGCCCTCTCCTGTTGGTTCGTATGTGAATGGTGACGTTGCTGTGATTGCGGGTATCCGCATCTTCAAGAGCAACAACCTTCCTACGACTAACGTGAACGCTGGACTTATCGAAACCGGAGCCAACACCAACTACAACGGTAACTTCACTAACACTGTCGCACTTGTCGCCCACAAAGCGGCAGTCGGCACGGTGAAGCTCCTTGATTTGGCTATTGAATCTGAGTATCAGATCACTCACCAAGGAACTCTGATGGTTGCGAAATACGCTATGGGTCACGGAGCACTCCGTCCTGAGTGTGTTGTTCGCATCACTGCTGCCTAACATTTGGCGGGGTGTCTCTAGCTTAATACGGTTTTTGCTCATTTTACCGTAAAGCTAAGGGACACCCCTCCCAAAAAATTTGTTTGAAAATGAGTCTTAATTAGGTCTTAATACTTCCATGTCACTTTCCCTTACTTCCAGACTTGAAGCAGTTAACTCAATGCTTATGTCTATTGGGGAGGCTCCTATTAACCAGTTGGACGGACTTACGGTGGATGCCTCTATTGCCGAAGCTACTCTTGATGAGGTTAGCCGTGCGGTTCAATCTATTGGATGGCACTTCAACACAGAAAAAAATTTCCCCCTTTCTCGGTCTATTGATAACAAAATCCCACTTACTTCTGATATTGTTCGTGTCGATCTATCTGCTTACGAATACATCAACATTGATGCGGTGCAACGCAACGGTTTTCTGTATGATCGAAAGAACCATACTTACACTTTTGACACTGATCTTAAAGCAGAGGTTGTCAGGTTGCTTGATTGGGATGACCTCCCTCAACCAGCCCGAAGTTACATCATGGTCAAAGCTACTCGTATGTTCCAAACACGGGTTGTTGGTAGCGATACCCTTGCTGGGCAACTAGCGGCTGATGAGCTTTCGTCTCTTGTGGTTTTCAAAGAGTTTGATGCTGACACAGCCGATCACACGGTTTTTGATAATTACAGTGTTGCTGAAGTTCTTGACCGCTAACTAAATATGTCCCTTCTCAACGTAAATGTTCCAAATCTTCTAAACGGTGTCAGCCAACAAGCAGACTCTTTGAGGTTTGCTACTCAAGGTGGAGAGCAGATTAACGGAATGAGTTCGATTGTCAGTGGTTTGACTAAACGTAATGGGGCTGAATTTGTGTGCCAACTTTCTAGAAACAGTTTACGAAATCGAAACCCCTACGTTCACTTTATTAACAGAGACGAAAACGAAAAATACGTAGTTTTGTTCTACGGTGGACTTGAAAAACCTGTAACTTATATCCAAGACTACGGTTTTATTCGTATTTTTGATTTACAAACAGGAAACGAGAAAAAAGTATACGGGCGTTTTGAGGATGGATCACTTATTGCATCCAATACCCCAATATTGACTTACGGAACAAGTGCTGGAGCACCAGAACCCATTACTGGTGGAGATCAAGAAACAATAGGTTATTACGATGAGTCCTCATTTTACATCGGTGAAAACCCTAAAAAAAACCTTAAAGCATTTACTGTAGCTGACAGCACGTTTGTTTTAAATACCAGCAAAACTGTTAGAACAACCCCCGCAACCCGCCCAGCAACGCTTACTAACAAAACTGTCAATAGGTCTGGAACAACAGCAACCGTAAATTTAGGGGCTGGAGTTTCTAACTCTGTTGTAGAAATAGGTGAAGTAATTCAGGTTCTAGGGACTACAACCCTTGCTGGTAGTGTAACCGTTACTGGAAAACCTAATGGAACGAGCTTTACGTTTGATACTGTAGATGCTGGGCCAGTTACTTACACTAATAGTATTTCTTTTGAAAAAGGGGAACGTCTTGTTCCCTTTGATATGCCGCACACTTTGATTAGACAAGCTGACGGGTCTTTTCTTCTGGAGAGAAATTACTGGAACGCTAGAGGAGTTGGAACTAGATCGTCTAACCCAAACCCTTCATTTGTGGGTAAGACTCTTAACGACATATTCATGTATCGTTCCCGTTTGGGTTTCCTTTCAGATGAAAATGTTATTTTGTCGGAAAACTCCCAATTTTACAATTTTTACAGGACAGAGTTAAGCACTTTGCTGGACTCTGATCCTATTGATGTCTCTACCAGCCACAGTAAAATAACTATTCTTCATAATGCGGTTCCGTTCTCAGAACGTCTTGTTTTGTTCTCAGATGAAGCCCAGTTTTACATGACCGCTGTTGATATTCTCACACCTAAAACAGCTTCTATTCAACAAACCACTGAATTTTCAGTTGATAAAAACGCTAAACCTATTGTTGTTGGTAAAAACATCTTTTTTCCATTTAACAGGGGAAACTTTTCAGGGGTTATGGAATACTTCATTACCCAAGATACTTTAGAGTTTAACGGTATAGATGTTACGTCTCCGATCCCAGCTTACATTAAAAATAAAATTACTAAAATTGTTTCGTCTAACAACGAACAAATAGTTGCTTTGATTACAGAAGATTCTGAAAACACAATTTACGTTTACAAATATTTTACTACAGATGATCAGAAACTTCAAGCATCTTGGTCTAAATGGGAATTAGGATCTGTTAATGATAAAATTTTGGGAATGGAATTTATAGATAATTATCTTTATTTAGTTGTCGATAAAACAAGTAATGAGGCGTTAGACATTAATCAAAACCAAGATATAGTTTTTCAAGAACAATCTACAAATTTACTAAAAATCAATGTTCAAGATTTTTATTCAGATTCTAGTTCTGATTTTTTCGTTAAATTAGATAAAAAAATAGATGAATCTCAGTTGCTAAACGCTTCTTACAATTCCTCTACAGACATCACAACCTTTACGCTTCCTTACTTGGAAGGAGGAACTTCTTTAGTAGTTGCTGAACGTGCTGAAACAGACAGAATCAGTTACGTATTTGATGCGTCACCACAAAACGATTCAGTTATTATTCCCTCTGGATGGGACGATTTTGGGGGAGATTACACCCTTTTATCAAGGGGAACAGCTACCGTTCTTGAATCAGTGTTTTTTACGAGCAATCCTTTATCCCTAACTGGAAAAGGTTCTAAAAATCTGTATTCTAGTGGGACTAGTTTTGCTTCCGCAAAAGAAAATGGAATTGTTTGCTACATAGCTTCTTTTACCGGAAGGGAATCAACTAACCCAATTCCAGAAACAACTGTTCATTGGGTAGTAAGTCAATATAAAGACAGTGATTTAATTCAATTTTACATTTCCAAACCGTATCCTGATTTTTCAGCTAGTTTATGGAACGATACTGATGACCCACTATTTAGCTCATCTTCTACCTCTCTACCTCAAAGCCTTCCAACATATCCTTGGGAAGTTACTGAGTGGTATTCCAATATTATCAATAACTCTATACTAGATTACCCGTTTCTTAATTTAGTTAGTGGAGATGCTTATTTGACTGATCCAGTTAATAAAAAACTACACCCCCGTAGGAACCCTCAAACTACCGTTTCTCTCCCAGATACTACAGTTGGTAAACTGTTTCCTGTTGAATCGGTGTCTTCAATAGCGATAAACAACCCGTATTGGAATAAAGATTTCGACTACACACAAATTCAAGTAAAAGGAAACCAGCTAAACAAACCACTTTGGTTTGGTGTCCCTTACGAATTTAAATATCAGTTTTCTAATCCATTCCTTCGTTTAGGGGGAGGAGGAGGTCAGAAAACAGCCGTTTCGGACGGGCGTTTTCAAGTTAAAAACGGAAACCTGACTTTTAATGATACAGTAGCTTTCGATGTCGAAGTTACTGCTCCATTCCGTAACAAAAATGTTTACAAGTTCTCCAATTACACCCTTGGTCGTGGGGATTCAATTATTGATACCCTACCCATCAAAAGCGGAACCTTTCGTTTCCCCGTGTTAAGTCGGAACGACAAGGAACTAAAAGTTGAAATCGTAAACTCTACTCCATTCCCCTCATCCTTTATTTCAATAGATTGGGAAGCATTTTATTCTTCACGAGCCAGACGAGTTTAATGAAACTGAGCTACAATACCTGTAAAATCCGTAAAGCCACCCTTGAAGACACCGATTACCTCGGCCCTAAGCTCCGTCCTGAAGACCTCCTTGAAATTGAGAGTTTTCGTCCTAACAGTGACCCAGCAGAAGCCCTAGTAGCGGGTGTTGAGGCTTGCGGGGAACAGTGTTGGACAGTTACGTGTCTAAAAAACAAGCCTATCCTCATGTTCGGGGTAGCTCCGGTTATCCCAGAACAGTTTGGAAGTATCTGGCTCCTTGGAACCCCACGAATCAAAGAAATCCAATGGGAGTTTCTGCGTAATTGTCGAACAATCCTTGATGAACTCCACAAAGGCTTCCCAATTCTCGGTAATTACGTATCCCTAAACAACCGTGTTCACGTTAAATGGTTGAAATTTATGGAATTTAAGTTTATCAATAGGCTGGACAACTTTGGAAGTTTAGGGTTGTCTTTTTACGAATTTATCCATATTAAAAACTAACTAAGTATGTGTGAACCTACAACTATTGCTATTACGTCCGCAGTTTTGACTGTAGCCGCTACAGCCGCTAGTTCGTATATGCAGTATCAGGCTCAAAACCAAGCTGCCTCTGCTGCCCAACAACAGGCTAACTACATGACTCAGTTGGAAATCCAGCGTATGAACGCTGAAACTCTCCAAATGCAGGTGGTTTACAACCAACAGGAAGAAGCTCAACTTCTTGCTATGCGTAATTTGTCGGAGGATTCTATGAGAGCTTTGACGCTTTCTGATAAGCAGTTTGAAAGACAGCTAGACGCTATGGATGTCGAATACAACAAAGTTGCTCGCCAAACCAAGGAAGGAGCCGCTTCAGCCCTTGTTCGTGCGTCTGAATCAGGTGTAGGTGGCCTTTCCGTTGGGGCTTTGTTGGCTGATTACACTACCCAAGAATATGATGCTCGTCTCACACTGGATAAACAATCCGGTTATCTTCTTGAGGACTTCACTTTCCGTAACCAAGACATTAAGACCACTCTTGACCGTGCTAAAGAGAGCTACACAATCCAGAGCCGTAACGATATGGGAGCACTTGCGCGGGGTCTTTACTCTACTGAGCTACAATCTTCTTTTAACCTCGCTCAAATCAACGATCCTTCCCGTATGCCTACTGGTGGAAGTCTTCTTGCTGCGGGACTACAAACAGCTGGTGGGGTTTCTGAAGGGCTTAACACACTTACTTACGCTGGTGTATTTAAACCCAGTAGTCCTAGAGTTCCAACCGGAACCCTTGCATAACAAATTATGGCTATTCAAAATCAAATCACACCACGTAAGGAAGTAGGTCGGGCTGTAGATTATCTATCACCATCCACCCAAATTCAAGTTGGTGGAGGGCCGCAATCCTTTTCTGTTAGTGCTTCTAAGTCTGTAACCATGCCTACCCCGTATGTAGGAAGGGCTGCTAAAAATACAGAACTTATTGAGCTTGCTGAATCCCTTGGGATGTTCAACAAACAGATCAATGCACTTTCCTATGTAGTAACTAACAAGGCTGAAGAACAAGCCGAACAACAGGGTAAAGAAGATGCCGTAGCTAACACTGAATTGGCTCGTGAAATATTCAAACGAAACATGGATCAAGCCACAAAAGATGGTCTTTTTCCTAAAAATGCTCACCCCGCATACCGACTTGCTTACACTGAGACAGCAGCTAAAGCTATTGTAGCCGAAGATTTACCAGCATACTTGGAAGAAAATTTAAACTACTTGGCTAGTGCTGCCAACATGGAACCTGTCGGCCCTACAGTTAGAAATGCTGTAAATAAACGTATGGCTGAGATGTTCACTGACCCTTCCGCACGTAGGGCTGCTATGGAGTCTGCTATACCTTACGGTATTAGGTTTGAGGAGCAAATGCGTAACAAACGAGAAACTAATTTTATTCAAAAAAGCCAAGAAGTATATTCCCAAAACGTAATGGGACTAACTGCTAATTTGGCGTTGAACAATGATGAGGACGATCAAACACAGCAAATGGTAAGTCTCGATCAACTAACTCAGTTGCAACGCAATTACGATCAACGTATGGCACATCCCGATTTCCAGAAAACAGGGTCTAGGGATTTTGCTAATGAAGTATCTGCTGGTGTTATTTCTCAAGTTAGAGACGGGAAAGTAAACCCCACAGATGGTATTGATACTATTAACAAAATTAGAGATTCCATCAAAAGCGGAACTGGGCCGATTGCTGGTATAAGCGAAGTTGCCGATGTGTTTAACAACGCTCAAGCTACTTTGATGGGTTTGGCTTCAAGTCAATCTTCTGCCTTGTTAAGTCTGGAAAAAGCTAAACAAGAAGACCTTTCTACACAGGTAAGAGACTACGTTCAAACATCTTTACAGGAAGGTAATGTATTAGACGTAGCTACAGACTCAAAATTTTTTACAACTGTTTCTCAAATGTATGATGCTCTAGGTATGCCTTTTAATCGTGATGAAGCTCGTGCTTTGCGAACAGAAGCTATGGACGAATTAGCTAACTACAACAAACAAGAGCTTGAGTTAGGGGAAGAAATGAACAGGTTAATCGTTACTGACCCAAAACAAGCCCTGGCTTATATTAATGCCATGCCTTCACTTCCAAAAGCCACTAGAGACAGCTACAAAGAACAAGCTACTCAACGCATCAATGTTGTTGGTGATTTAGATAAAATTGGTGGATTTAACTCTAAAAAAGGGGATTTGGATAAACTGGCTAAAGATTTGATGGGTATTCCTGATGGTATGAGTATTACTCTACTTTCGTCGGAAGACATGAAAAGTCTAATGGAAGACGATAATGAAGTATCTCCCGAAACTCTTATTCAAGTTCAAGAACTCATGGCTTATGGGGAAAACGAGTTTCGTCAGTTGGCTACCGATAAACTATTAGACGAACTACGGATCGACCCAACGCTAAAAGACCCTGAACGTGAAAATGAATACACCACCACCGTTACTAAAGTTATTAATGACGCTAAAGTAGAGACTTCTAAGCGTATGAACGAGAGAAAAAACGCTATTAAAACTAAAGTTGAGCAAGAAGAAAAAGCCAAGACTGATCAATTTGGGAAAGGTGGGAGAGTTGTTAGTAAGGCTGATCAAATTTTTAAGTCTTTCAATGAAGGTCAAATCAATTCTGCTGATTTTCAGCTTGGAGTTCACAATTTAAAACAGGACGTTAAAACCCTAGCTAGGGATGTTATAGCTGCACCGGAAAACGAAAAAGGCCCGTTGACTGAAGCGTTTTTCAATCTACTGACAAAAACAGGTATTGGAATTGATGCCGTTCTGACTGGTGAAAAGATGGGTGTTAAAATCCCAACAGAACGCATTGATTGGTTTCGTCAACCCCTGTATGAAAGCAGGGAAGAATTTGAAGACATAAGACAGGAACAGAAAAATTCCATTATGCAGGGAGGTAGCGGAGGTAGTCTTGTGGACTTTGTTATCCGTGAGGAAGCTGGGCCAGACGGAAAATCGTTTTATTCAACCCCCACACCTGACCACAAACAAAATAGTATTGGTTACGGAACCGAAGCTAGGGGGCCAAATGACCGAGTAACCCCAGTGGAAGCCAGACGTAGGCTTGAAGAAGCTTTAGGAATAAGAGCAATAGCGATTGATTCAGCCCTAGACAAAGTTGGACTTATTTTAAGTGAAAACGAACGTAACGCTTTGATTTCTTTCCACTTTAACACTGGTAAGGGTGAGCAAGTTATCCTTAACTCTGGTGGGGACAAAGCACTTATCAGAAGCGCACTATCACCAATTAACTCTAGCGGAACAAATAAAGGTCAATATGTCCACGTAACACGAACTCCCGATGGAAGACTCCTTTCAGTTCCTAAAGTCCTGTCGGGTTTGGTTGATCGTCGTCAAAGAGAACTTGACTTGTTTGACGGTAAATCCTATCAAGCACCCGCAACTAAAACAAAATACATTCAATTACTTGAGCAGCTAGGAATCGAACCTAATTCAGAAAAAGAAAAACTCTTTGTTAAAACTCAAGTAAAATTGATTGATAAACTTAACTTTAAGCCTTAATGAATCCTACTCCTACCATTCTTGATAACGCTGAAAGTCTTGATGACATCCTAAATAACGACATTGCTGCGACTACCGCTACTAAAGAGATGCTTGATGCTGCTTTGGCGGCAGAAGAAGGTAGGGAATACGTCCCACCAAATCCCCAGCCCACCCCAACCCCCACCCCAACCCCAACTCCCGAACCCACCCCTGCTGAATTCGCAACGGCAGCACAGGCTTACGAGGAAATAAACACGGATTTGGGAATTTCTGTTGGGGGTGAACAACCCGCACCTAGTGATAAATCAGCTTTGGAAGAAACTAAGGACTCGGCTATGGCTTTTGCAGCAAACGCCGCTAACACAGTTGCCCCAACTACGGCTGCTATGGCTGCTTTCCCTTATGGTATGACTGGTGGTGCTGCTATTGGTGGCCCTGCTGCTCCGGTTACAGGTATTATTGGTGGTTTAGGTGCTGCTGGTCTTGCTTATTGGGCTACTTCTGCGGCTCAAGAAGCGGCTCTTGAGACTGTTGCTCCAGAATCTTACGCTAATTTCAAACAATACCTAGAAACGGCTAAAGAAGAATACCCTGTATCGTCTTTTCTTGGAGAAACGATGGGTGGTCAACGTGGGGTGATGAAAATGAGCATTTCGGGTGTCAAAGAAGCTATGTCTTTTGGCCGTCAGTTGATGGGACGGGGATTCAGTCGGGAAGAATTACTCACAAAATCTAACCAGTATCGAATGGACAACTTCATCAATGTTGTCTTTGGTGCGGGAACTGAAATGGCTGCTGAAGCTGCCCGTCAATTCACAGAAGAAGGTAAGATTGACCTCCCACTTCTCGGCATGGCTACGGTTGTGGGGGCAACAATGAACAAACCTACCGCTTTGGGTAGTAAATTGACCAATGCTTTGCCGTTTAAGCCTGATTTCAGTAAAGGTGTTGACCCCACTATTAACAAAACGGACGAAGAACTTGCTCAAGAAGTTCTTGATAAAATGGCCGGTAAAGAGCAGCCACCACCACCTGAAGCTGAAGCCCCTCCGGTAAGGCAATCTCAAATAGATCACCCTAAAACACAGGTTGAACGTCTCCACGAGGCTTCAGATATGTCTGTTGACGGTCTTAAAACTGGTGGATTTGCTGCTAAAACAGATAAATACGGTATTTCTGAGTGGACAAAAACCGAAACTTATTCTGATGGGGAAACAGCTTCTACACGGAAATTTTCGCATCCTAACTTCCCCGACAAAGTTTTTAAGTCCAAAAACAGTCTGATTAAAGCCCTTAAAATTAGGAAAGAAGCCAAGAAAAACAACACTTGGGATGCTCCGATTGAGGCTACTCCGGTTTCTGTAGAAGTTACCCCCAGACCTCTTACCAAAGAACAAGAGAAACAGGCTGCTATTGCTGCTGGACAACTGAGCGATTTTGCTAAACACTTGGCAAACAACATTGCAAACCCACTAGAGGCTACTGTTCCCCCCAGAACCCTTAATGGGGAGGTTCTGAACTCGGTAATCACACGCGAACCTGAAGAAGCCATTATCGCTTTGGCTCAAACCCTTAAAACGGAGCTTCACAAAGCCAAAGGCAACCCGCTTACCCTTCAACAACGGTTGGCTGATGCTAAAGAGTGGCTGGAAAGTAACGGATTTGGTGATCGGGTTAACATGATGCAGAAAAACGTCAAAGCCCAAGAAGAACTGCAATATCAAATCCTTGCTGCCCGTGCTGTTACCGAAAGAGCTACACAATATCTCCAACAAACCCTTAACAAGTGGAGAGTAACCAAAGACCCTCGTGACTTGGCTGAAGCTGTTGTAGCTATGCAGGACGTTAAGAAAGTTCTCATGCCCTTGGAAGCAGCTAGAACTAACTGGGGAAGAATGGGACACGCTTTTAGAACTATGGGGCCAGAAGTCCGTAGCCTATCTACAGTTGATTTCATGCTCAAAAGCTCTGGTATTGAGGTTGGAACGCTTGATGAACAGACTGCAACAAACCTTGCTGAAAACATGGCAAGAGCTTTGGACTCAGGGGATTATGGAAACATCAAGAGAGCTTTGAATTACTCACTAGAAGAAAAGATTCTTGGAGCAATTAACGAAACGATGTCGGGTTCTGTTATGAGTTCCACTTTTACAACTGCCGTAACTGCTGTTGGTGGTCTTGGTGAAGCACTTGTTTTTGCCCCAGTTAACGGAACTGTGGGAGGTTTGGTAAGACTTGCTGCTACTATGGCAGAAAAAGGTAAAAGCGAGGAAACAAAACGAGCCGCTATTGAGCTAAAAAACATCTTAAAATATCATTTTATGGTGTTTGAACGCTTTAAAACAAACCTAAGAGTCGGCTGGGAAGCGTTTAAGAATGCTGAACCTCAGTTTGGAGCAAAAACATCACAGCTAATGGATGTCAAAATGGGGGCAACTCCGGCACAACGAGGGCAACGTGTTTCAGACGAAACAAAAGGTTTTAGTGCTGCGGCTGCTAGATTGTTTTACAAAGGTTTTGAAAAAAGTGGCAATATTGGTTTTGTTAATCGGGCAACAAGTCGGATAACTTCCGAAAGTTTGGGTATTGATCCAAACAAGCATCCTATGGCTGCTGTGCTTATGGATATTTATGCTGAGATTATCAGTTTTGTCCACAGACCAATGTTGATGGCAGATGAGATGATTAAAAGCAGCAACGCTTATGCTCACGCAAAAATCAAAGCCCTTACTGAAGGTGAGATGAAAGGATTGAAGGGGCCAGAGCTTAAAAAGTATGTGCAAGAAACGATGGATACCCTGTTTGACATGAACAATAAGCTCTATACGAAACAGCGTGTCATTGATGAAGTTAAAGCGGAACTTCTTAAAGAAGGTTTGAAAACAGATGACCCTGCTTTTTATGCTGAAATGGTTAAGCGTAGTGAAGCTCGTTATAGTTCCGATTTAGGGGCGATGGCTGAAAACGCAGATAAATGGGCAAGAGAAATCACTTATCAAGCTGATCTTGGTAATTTGACTACTGGTAAACCGACATTTGCTAAACGATTTGCCACGTTTATGAACGAATCCCCTGCTTTTAAGTTCGCTACCGGAACTATTTTCGTAACTAGCCCACTGAACATTGTAAAAATGATCGGAAAATACACCCCGACAGCTTTTATTTCTCAAACAGTCCAAGCACATAAGTTACCTAGTGGTAAAACTCTTGGAGAAGCGTTTCCAGCATTGAGAAATGTTCAAAAAGAATTTTACGAAGCTATGCAATCTGACGATGAGTTTAGAAAAAATCAAGCTGTTGGTCGTCAAATTACAGGGCTTTTTATGTCTATTCTTGGGTATCACTTTGTAATGAACGACATTATTACTCCGAGTCTTCCGCCCACTAAAGAAAACCGGAAACTACAAGCATCTAAAGAAGTTCCTTATGCTTTTAAGATCAAAAAAGAATCAAATATAGGAAAAGCTATTACAGAAAGTATTAAGTTTTCTGGGTTAAAAACAGATTTTGAAGACGTAGATAACTACTATTTTGAGTTTAAACGTATCCACGAGCCTACTTCTTCAATCATCATGGCTATGTCCGATTTGGGACAATACCTAAAAAGCCCTGAATACGACGAAGCTACTTTTCAAGATGGAGTAGCCTTAACTGCTGCTTCTATTTCAAGCATGATGATGGAAAAGACTTACTTTAATAACTTCAAACAGATGTTTGATCTAATGCAAGCTATGTCAGATGACAGGAAAGATTGGGGTCAAAAAGTTGCCAATTATTTAGGACGCAGAACATCCTCAATGATTATGCCTGTCATGGAAGCTCGTGACCCTGTTCAGCTTGAGTTGCATAGTTGGACTCAACAAGTAGCTAGACGCTTTGACCCTAACCTCCGAGATGTTGTTTTTGGGGAAAATTACTACCTACCTAAAGCCTATAACATTTTGGGTGAAAACATTGACGCATACATAACAGGAGTTGCTCCTATTGATTTTGTCCAACCGTTCTACGTTAGCGCAAAAAAGAATGATGAACTAATTGATGAGCTTCTTTTGATAAATGAAAATTGGTCATCACCTGAAGCTGTTCCGTTTACTAAAACAAACGAACAAGGCCGTCCTGTTGTGTTTAACATGAAAAAGGTTCCTTTTAAGCCTCTCCCTATTAACTTAGTTCAAGAGCCTAATCCTGATGACACCACTTTTTACCCTGAAAAAGCCCTTAAATACCTTCAATCTCAAGAAAACCCTACCGAAAGAAGTAATGGACTGCTTCAAGCCTACGTAAAACTTGGTGTAACAAAACTTCCTGAAATTAATCAAACAGCTTATGACCGCTGGAACCAAAACATCGGTCAAATCCGGTTGAAAAAATACAGATATAAAACTCTCCGAGAAGCCTTGGAACACGAAATCAATACCCCTGCTTATCAAAGACTTTCTGCAATAACTTTCACTGGTGAGTTGAACCCACGAGCAGCACATTTAACACAGTTTATTTCAGATTATCGGCAATCCGCTTTGGCTCTTACAATGATGGAATATCCTGAAGTTGAAGAAGCCAAAAAAAGTAAAAAAATTGTTGATCGTCTTCTTAAAAAAGGAGCCACTAGAGAGCAAATTTCTGAAACTCAGAAACAAATTACTGAATTACTTTCGTTTCCAAACCAACCAGACTAAAAATAATTGACATCACGTAACCAATAATTAGGTTTAATTTTATGGCTTTTGCTTACACAGACTACACAGCTAATGGAACTGCTACCACTTTTGGTATCACGTTCCCTCGTATCAATGACAACCATGTAAAGGTGTATCAATCCACCAACTCCGTGTTTAGCTTGGTGTCTGGAACGGCTTATACCATTCAGAATAACAATGTGGTGTTTAATGCGGCCCCAGCCAACGCCAACACAATCCGAGTAAAGCGTGAAACCCCAAATAACGCCCGATTGGTGGATTTCCAAAACGGTTCTCGACTTGGGGAAAGTGATTTGGACACAGATAGCCTTCAAGCGTTTTACCTTTTGCAAGAGGAGCACGATGACCTTGAGCTTTACGGTATTTACAACACCATGTCAGTCATGGGTCAGTGTTCCCGCATGACGGATGGCACGGTCACTATCACCACTCAAGGAACTTACGTCCTGTTCCCAACGGCTGTAGCTGCTACCCTTGACGCATCAACGGCGAATGGCATTGAACTCGACACTTCAACCAACGGCTTTGTGCTTAAAAATGTCTCCGGTATCGGGCGGTTCTTCCGAGTGTATGGAAGCGTTGATGCTACGTCTGCAAACAACCAAACTTTAGGTGTTAAACTTAATCATGTGGGTGGTGGAGGAGTATTAAACGCTTCTGAGTGTCGTGCATTTACTGGCTCTGGGAACCAAGAAGCTAAACTTGTTACGTCGTGGATTATTTATATGCCCAATAACACAAGTGTTGGCTTGATGTTGGCTAACCACAGCGGAACTCAAAATGTTACTGTAAAACGTGCTAGATTGGTGGTATCGGCTGTATGAATGAGGATGCACAACGTCTAGTGAGG
>Ga0247841_10002760_pt1 | contig 34087 bp, 27 predicted proteins | sample LaCruzMarch2015__2_FD_192410 | JGI IMG/M metagenome (GOLD analysis project Ga0247841, IMG submission 192410) | Freshwater microbial communities from meromictic Lake La Cruz, Castile-La Mancha, Spain - LaCruzMarch2015_18m | ecosystem: Environmental > Aquatic > Freshwater > Lake | place: Spain...
ATCGAACATAACGATTTGGTGCTGATAAGACGTTGCTATGATTGGCGATTAGCGGATAATGCTGTCTGTGCAGTGCGAGTTGACGGAGCAGTGACGATAAAACGTGTCCAGCTTGATCCCAAGAGGGCTCAGGTACTCCTGCACCCATTTAATATGGACTACCGGGTCCAGATTATAGACTCCTTTCAGAATGATGACCTTTTTCTGATCGGCACAATCGCACTCCAGTTGCGGATTTACTAAAATCGGCTATTTCACTGTAAAACAGATAGTTCCAAAGGTAGTCTAAAAACAGCGCTAATTTGCAATAAACGTGATCTAAACTAGTCCAAAACAGTCTAAAAAGCACTGTGACACAGTCTAAAACCAGTCCGCTATAACTCTCCACCACATAAAGCCTTATCCCCACTTGTCACAGTGATCCTGATTTGCAAATTGGGGTGACTCTTTGCATCAAGATTAACGTTCTGGGTTGCGTCCATAAAGCACTCCTTTTTTTAATAACAGCAGCAAAAACCGTTTTAACAAAATGAGTTTTATCCGGCATAATGACTTTATTGTGTCCACAATTGTGCTTTTCATGCCCACGTTTTATGAACGTGTCCATGTCAAAGGCGTTAAACAAATCGCATAACAGCTTGATTGGTAACACTATAATATTTATCTTGACTAAAGACAATATAGAGCGTTTGTTAGTTTTGAGGACAATATGAAGATACATCCTGAAGTACCCTATAATGACTTGCCATTACTGCCGCCTAAAGCTGAACTTGAGACTCAATCTGTTCTAAAGAAAGCAATAACAGCAAATCGAGCCTTATCAGAGCTAAATAGTTTAGGCAATTCCATCCCAAATCAGGCTATCCTGATTAGCGCTATCTCTTTGCAGGAAGCCAAAGCCAGCAGTGAAATTGAAAACATAATTACGACAAATGATACTTTATATCGGGCAATAACTGCTAAGAAAAACAATGTTGATGGAGCCACCAAGGAAGTTATCAGATACCGTGAAGCGCTATGGGAAGGTTTTAGCAACCTAAAGCAGAAATCTGTAATTACCGGTTCCATGTTAATTCGAATCGTTCAGATTATCAAACAAAATGAAGCCGGTATAAGGAACTTACCCGGAACTATCATCAAGAATTTCGCTACAAACAAGATTCTCTATACACCGCCTGTGGGAGAGCAGGTTATCCTTGAATTGCTCAAAAATCTGGAAAAATATATCAATCAGGATAACGGAGCCGATACTTTGATAAAAATGGCTGTCATCCATTATCAATTCGAAGCAATACATCCATTTTTTGATGGTAATGGCAGAACCGGCAGAATTTTAAACACACTCTACTTGGTGAAGCAAGGCTTGCTGGATTTACCAATCTTGTATCTCAGCCGTTATATCAATCTGCACAAAGCAAAATATTATCAGCTTCTGCATAATGTGTCATTTAAAAACGAATGGGAACCATGGGTACTTTTTATGTTGGAAGCTACTGAGGAAACTGCCATTTATACAAAAACAAAAATCAGGAACATCAGACAACTTTATGAAGATACACTCGCTCAAGGCAAGAGAGATTTACCCCCCAGAGTTTTCTCTCCCGAACTGATTGAAGTAATCTTCAGCCAACCCTATACTAAAATTGAAACACTGGTCAAAGCTAATATTGCCAAGCGTAAAACCGCAGCTGAATACCTGAAAGAATTGGAAAAACTTGGTATCCTTAAATCCGAAAAAGCAGGAAAAGAAATGCTGTATTTGAACATAAAATTATATGAAATACTGGCTCAATAGATTATGAAGTCATCGGGGTTTAACAACTATTTAAATGGTGTCCGGTCAACGCCAAAGGATTTGCAGAAACCCTGCCATAACTTGCAATTTTCAAAGTCTCTTTGCACTTTCTTTGTTCCTTCCTGATTTTGGTTGACAAAAATCACTGTTCAAGAAGATACTGATTTACACTGGAATAAATTGAGTTAGAACAAGTTAAGGAGTTTGACTGATGGATTATTTTTTGACCGACGAACAAAAAGAAATGAAAGAAATTGCGCGTAGGATTGCCGTTGAAAAGATGGCTCCTCTGAGCGAAAAATATGATGAAGAAGGCACCTTCCCGTGGGATATCGTGGAAGTAATGCGTCAGAGCGACCTTTTTGCTGTTTTGATTCCCGAAGAATATGGCGGAATCAGCGGTAAAGTAGTTGATTTGACCATTGTAACGGAAGAGCTGTGCGCCGTGGATATGGGGATTTCGCTGGCTTTTGGAGTTACCGGGCTTGGGATGTATCCGATTTCGATAGCCGGCAGTGAAGAGCAAAAGCACAAATATCTGTCACAAATTGCAGCCGGAGAAAGGCTTGCAGCTTTTGGACTGACGGAAGCCAATGCCGGCAGTGATGTCGGCAATATGCAGACTTCTGCCCGCAAAGAAGGCGACACTTATGTTTTGAACGGCACCAAACAATGGATTTCTAATGGTGGAGAAGCCGAGATTTACACGGTTTTTGCCATGACGGATAAGACCAAAGGTCCCCGCGGCTGCTCTTGTTTCATCGTGGAAAAAGGCACTCCCGGTTTCAGCTTTGGCAAAAAAGAAAACAAAATGGGCATCCGGGCAAATTCCACTCGTGAGCTGGTCTTTGAAGATTGCGTCATCCCGGCAGAAAACCTATTAGGCAGAGAAGGCACAGGATTTATCACCGCTATGAAGGTGTTTGACAAATCCCGTCCGATGGTTGGCGCACAGGCTGTGGGCGTGGCACGCGGCGCTTTTGAGTATGCCGCCAAATATGCCAACGAAAGAATTCAATTCGGCAAGCCCATTTCAGCTTTTCAGGCTGTCCAGTTTATGCTGGCAGATATGGCAACTCAAATTGAAGCTGCCAGAGCTTTGGTGATGCAAACAGCCCGCATGATTGATGCCGGTGCACGCAGCTATTCCAAAGAAAGCGCTATGTGTAAATATTATGCTTCCGATGTTGCCATGAAAGTCACGACCGATGCAGTGCAAATCTGCGGTGGATATGGCTATATGAAAGAATATCCGGTTGAGAAAAAGATGCGCGATGCCAAGATTTTACAGATTTATGAAGGCACCAATCAAATCCAACGCGGTATAGTGGCAAACGCACTTTTAAAAGAGTTTTGATTTAGATCACGGAACACACGGAAAAGACGGAATACACTGAAAAGAATATGAAAAGGTTGGATGTAGTTCTGCATTTATGCAGGTTATTATCATTTAGATATTGATGTCAATGTATATAAACCTGCCTGAAGGCAGAACTACATTATAGAAAGGATAATATGGATTTTGAATGGGTTAAAGAGTATCCCACTGCCATAACAGTATGTGACAGGCAGGGAGTCATCATTGAAATGAATGACAAAGCATGTGAAACATTTGCTGCTGAAGGCGGTAAAACGCTGATTGGAAAGAATCTCAAGGACTGCCACAAACCTGGTTCCTGGGACAAAATCCTTGCAATCATGGCATCCGGCATACCCAATATCTACACAATCGAAAAAAACGGACAGCGCAAAATGATAGTTCAGCAACCCTGGTACAATGCCGGAAAGGTGGCGGGAATTGTGGAGATATCCATAGTTTTGCCGGAGGTATTACCACATTATGTCCGCTAAAAAAAAGTTACTGATTCATACCTGTTGCGCACCCTGTCTGATTGCCCCACTCACCATCCTTAAAAAAGAGTGGGACGTTACTGTGCTATGGTATAATCCGAATATTCACCCTTATACTGAGTATCTGAAACGCAGGGATACGCTGAAGGAATTTGCCGCAAAAGAAAACATCCCGGTTATCTGGCAGGACGAATATGATTTGGACATGTATTTGAAAGCTACTGATGGAATTCGCTGCAAAAGCTGTTATGAGCTGAGATTAGTCAGGACAGCTCAGATTGCCATGGGCAAAGGATTTGATGCTTTTACCACAACTTTGCTTTACAGCAAATACCAAAAGCATGATGTGGTCAAAGAGGTCGGAGAGGATATTGCCGCCCGTTTCGGAGTGGATTTTTATTATCAGGACTGGCGTGAGCTTTGGCAGGAAGGCATTGATTTATCCAAACAGGCGGGGCTATACCGTCAGGCATATTGCGGCTGTATCTTTAGCGAAAAAGAACGCTATTGGAAACCTTCCAAGCAGCTTAGTTAATTACTGAAAACTTATGAGCCGTTACAAAGAAATTGATGTCAGCCGGCTGAAACGCTATCAAGCCAAAGACAGGCATAGCGTGGTTGACAGCAGTTCATTTGCCAAAACGGGTAACCCGAAACTGGCTGAATTCTGGTCTTTGGTGCCCGATTTGCACAAAGCTAAAGACATGAAAGAGCTTTTGGATACTTGCGTAAAAGCTGTCCAAAAGGGCAAACCGATTTATCTCGGCATGGGCGGGCACGTCATCAAATGCGGCTTAGCGCCCTTGATCATAGACCTGATGCAGATGGGCGCGGTCAAAGGCATTGCTGCCAATGGCTCTGTGGTTATCCATGATTATGAAATAGCAATGCTGGGCAGGACTTCTGAAGATGTGGCAGCAGCTTTGGCGGATGGCTCTTTTGGCATGGCATCGGATACGGCGGATGGCATAAATGACATTATATCAAAAGCCCGGGACGAATGTTTGGGATTGGGAGAAGCGGTTGGCAAAGCCTTGGCAGCTTCTGCTTTATATCCTGACTATTCACTTCTGGCAAATGCTTACAAATCTGAAGTTCCTGTCACTGTGCATGTGGCAATCGGGACAGATATAATTCATCAACATCAGTCAGCAGATGGCGCTGCCATCGGGGAAACCAGCCTGAGGGATTTTCGCATTCTCTGCAATAATCTGATTGAACTGAATGAGGGCGGGGTTTTTCTGAACTTTGGCTCTAGCGTGATAATACCGGAAGTATTTCTCAAAGCAGTGGCAGTGGTCAGAAATCTGGGTTTCCCGCTCCAAGACTTTACAACGGCAGTATTTGACATGAATATAAGTTACAGACCTTTAGTCAACGTGGTTCAGCGTCCCAATGCTTCCAGCGGAAAAGGGTACTACTTTGTCGGACACCATGAAATCATGATACCCTTGTTCCTGTTATCTCTCAAAGAAAAGCTGAGCCAATGAACCCACGACTTTTTCTGCTAATCGCTTTGCTTTTGCTGGTCGGCTTATCCGCTCTGGAAGCAGTGGAATATGTCAAAAACCCATATCGGGCAATGGTCTATTCTGCCATTTTGCCGGGGGGCGGACAGATTTATACAGACTCATATCTGAAAGCTGCTATAGTAATTGGAGTGCAAGCTTGGTTTATCAGCCAGGCTGTCGGCGACCATCATAATATGGATAAATATGGCTCCCAGATTAGTCATTCCAATAGCGAGACGGATGCTTACAACCTTCAGCAAAGAAACAAGTTCCGCAATGACTTGAGAAGTGATTATTGGTGGATAGGCACCACAATGTTTTTGTCGATAGCAGATAGCTTTGTAGATGCGCATCTGTATAATTACAAGGCAGAAAAGAGCAAAGTCAGGCTGCGGTTTGAGGACAAACAGTTAAAATTGGAATATAACTTTTAATTTACAAAGCACTGTTATGCAGTGCCGCTAATCCCAAAGCTTATTCATAAACCTTATCGCCAAGACGCAGTCTTGTCACATAGATAATTTCGCAAGCCCCGTTTCCCTTGTCAGTTCTGCTGGTGCTTGAATTCCACTTCACAGTGCCCTTGTTTTTCGTAGTTGCCGTCACATAAACCAAATAGCCTTCAATTTCGACAAGCTCTTTCTTTTTGGCAACCTTCAAAGCTCTGCGTATGTTTAAGGTGGATGGTATCATGTGATTATTGGACATGTGGAAAAGCACATAATTCAAGTCCACCGGCGCATCCATCTTGTAATTAAATTTGCAGAATCTGGCAAATTGTTTGAATTTGAGATAGGGAAACATTTCAGGAGTTTTGCCCCAACAGGTTGCAAAATCATAAGGTGCCAGCTTGTCCATAAACCCTGTGCGGTAGCTTTGAGTGCTGACCAAAACACCGCTTAGCTTATATTTGGCTTTAACTGTAAAGAAGTTTTGAGTGCTCCCAAACCTTATCGGTTGTAGCACGGTTTCCGTATCTGTTGTTTGTATCGGGTCGTTTGCAATGTCTATCGGTTCTCCCAAGCTATCGGTTGAAATGGGAGCTGTCATGTCTGAATAGATAAAAACGCCGATTCCGATGATTGCTATGATTCCGATGAGCAACAGTATCTTGTTTAACAAATCTGCCTCTGGTTCAAACTGATTAGTTCCTATTCTCCGATAATTTTAACTAAGACCCGTTTGCGTCTTTTGCCGTCAAACTCGCCATAGAATATCTGTTCCCAGGGTCCGAAATCAAGCTTGCCTTCCGTGATGGCGACGACAACTTCCCTGCCCATGACCTGTCTTTTCAGATGCGCATCGGCGTTATCTTCAAAGCCATTATGGGCATATTGAGAGTGGGGGAGTTCAGGGGCAAGCTTTTCCAGCCACTTCTCAAAGTCTTTATGCAAGCCTTGTTCATCGTCATTAATGAAAACACTGGCTGTGATGTGCATGGCATTGACCAGGCACAAGCCTTCCTGAATGCCGCTTTCAGCTAAACAGATATCAATTTGGGGAGTTATGTTGATAAATTCCCGCCGCATGGCAGTGTTGAACCACAATTCTTTGCGATAGTTTTTCATTTCCGTTTCCTAATTCAGATAGTTTAATAAATCCATGGGTTGATTGAGCAAGATTTGTGCCCCGCTTGAAACTAATTCTGCTTTTCCTCTGAAACCCCATTCAGCTCCGATAGAAATCATGCCTGCATTATTTGCAGTAAAGATGTCAATATCACTGTCTCCCACAAAGCCAATCTGTTCCGGTTTCAGCTTCCAGGCTGTGGCGATTTCCAACGCCGTCGCGGGATTTGGTTTAATCGGAACCTCCGGTCTTTGACCATAAACATGTGTAAACATTAGGTCTTCCGGGAAGTAGAATTTCGCTATCTTAAGTGTAAACTCCTCAGGTTTATTGGAAAGCACTGCCATCGGAATATGCTTGCAGTTGAGGTTTGAAAGTAGCTCAGGTATTCCTGCATAAGGCCGGGTTTTGTTGTGCCAGTTCTGATGATAGTAAAAACGGAAGCGTTCCACAAATGAATTGATGTCCTGTTCTGACTGCAAATCTGGCGGTAATAGCTTTTGGGCTAAGTTATCTGCTCCGCCACCCACAATCCAGCGAAACTTATCCACTTCCAAAGGAGGCAAGCCAAGTTCTGCCAATGCGCTGTTTTCGGCATCGGCAATATCTTTCAGAGTGTCTATCAGCGTGCCGTCGAGGTCAAATATTATCCCCCTGATGTTCACGCCGTCGGCTCTTTCAAACAATCAGTCGTAACAGCTATGTAAGTATAGGGAATTCCGATTCCAGCCTGCTCAAAGCTTGTTTTTATCTTTAACATCAGAGCATTTTTGAGCGCATAGATATCATTTTGAGCGCACCAGACTCCGAACAGCAGATTTATGCCGGTAACTGCGTATTGCTCGATCTGGACAACGGGTTCAGGGTCTTTGAGAGCAAGGGGTTCCCGTGAAGCAATCTCATACAAGATATGCATCACTTTAGCGAGGTCGTCTTTATAGGAAACGGTCAGATTTAGATTCAGCCTGCGGGTGGGATAGCGTGTAATATTGGTTATTTCCGTCTTTATCATGTTTTCATTGGGAATGCGCACAAAGCGGTTGTCAATAGTCCTGACCTTGATGGAAAGCAGGTCTATGGAAATAACGGTTCCGGTCGTATTGCCGATTTGGATGATATCGCCTATCAAAAAGGGCTTTTCTGAAATCAGGAAGATTCCGCTGATGATATTGGAAACGCTGGTCTGTGAAGCAAAACCGATGGCAATACCGAAAATGCCGGCTGCTCCCAATAAAGCGGATATCTTGAAGCCAAGCTCATTCAGCACGGTAATCAGGATGATAATCACGCCCAGATAATAGACGGAGCGTTTAATCAGCATTTCAGACTGGGTGGAAAACTTGTTCCTGATGACTTTGCCGGTGACTTTGGTCATGATTTTAAGCAAAGGTATCCCAATCAGGACGATGAGAGCGACTCTCAAGCCCTGATACATGGTCTCCGGGGTGATGTATTCTGCTGCAAAACCCTGCAAATCAATGATGGCAGACAACATTTCTATCTTTCCTTTGGGTTATCTGAGAGGTTCTAAATTCTGTCCCTTTCTCATTTCAGTAAATCAGCATAGTAAGCTTCGATGGATTGCAACAGGTGTTCCATGGTCTGCTTCAGATTGGGCACTTCAAAGGACTTCCTTTCTCCGTTGTCAAAGGTAATCACGATATTGCCCAAAGCAGTTGCCACTTCTCTGATTTTGGGTAGCAGAATATAAATCCTGCCTGTGTGCTCATCTTCAAAAGTGTATATAGCTTTCATATTTACCTCTGTAAGTTACAAGCTTCTTGGAGTCCACAATGCCTAACGCCAACTGTGGCGACTTCCAAAGCTCAGGGCAATCTGGACTTCATGAAGCGACCACCTCATTGATACGAAACTTCTTTACGGGATATGAAGTCCAACCATCGTGGTCAACTTATTTTACACAGCTAAAGCAGTGCAAACCAGCCGGCTAAAGCAGGCGTTCCTGTTTCTTGACTTATAAACTATTTCTTAACCGTTACCTTTTGGATAAAAGCCTGATTTCCCACCAGCGGGTTATCACTCTTATCGCGGGGCAGGTTTTGAATCTTTTCCACGATGTCCATACCCTTGGTCACCATGCCAAATACGGTGTGTTTGCCGTTCAGCCAGTCAGCGCCGTCTTTTTTGGTCACGATAAAGAACTGTGAGCCATTGGTATTGGGTCCGCTGTTTGCCATGCAAATGGTACCATAAGCGACGGGGTGCTTGACGGTTTTTTTACCCAAAGTTCCCTGATGTCCGGTTTTTTCCAGATACCATTCAATGGTGTGGGCTTTGATTGGGTCGCCATTCTGAGCTTTAATCACAGCATCATAGACAGCTTTGACCAAAGTATCGGGAGTTGCATTTGCCTGAAAATAAGGAATTATAACGTCACTCCAAATAGTTCTGGCAGTTTCTTCTTCCACGATTGCTCCGGTGAGGGGCTCACCAACGATATAACATTCATCTTCAAATCTCTCGGCTGGACCACCCTGTCCGTCATTTACACGGGTTGTGTCTTTGGTATTGGGGTCGCCGCCCTGAATCATAAAATCCGGGATAACTCTGTGGAAATAAGTTTTTTCATAATAGCCGTCATTGCTTAGTTTAACGAAATTTGCCACAGTAATGGGTGCCATCTCAGGCCAAAGCTCAAGCTCAATTGTACCCTGACTTGTTTTCATAACCACATTGGTTTTTTTGCTCATCAAGTTTGTCATACCTGCATCATCCTTTTTTTGTGCTTCCACGCCAAACAGCAAAGCTGCCATCATCACAACCGCAACCAGTAAGCACAGTTTCTTCATTTTTGTAAACATCATATCTCCTTTTATTCATATCTATTTTCTCATCTATATCTAATACAAAGACCACATTATTTACCCTCATAGTTTTGGGCAAATACTTTTATCAGGTTTATTGAAATTGTGCCGTAACAAATCTCTTTTTCCCTTGTTTCTTTCTCCATAATCGTAAGTCAGAATTCAGTCGGTATTCTGTCAACATCCAGTCGGGTTTAATTCGACTGGATACCGACTGGATATCGGTAGGATATCGACTTACAAGCGTGCAGAAAAAGACGGATTAAAAAAAAAGAGGTTAAGTTCGAAACAAATGTCCGAACCTAACCTCGTAAAATTATGTATTGCAGCCGGTATCTTTCTGTTACTTAATACCTGTTGCAGAACGGCTCATACCGAAAAGCAGTTTAAGAAATATATTACTGCGCGTTCCTGGCTACACGGAATCCGGCAATATTGGTCGCAATAGTCGGTGCAAAATTGAATCTTCTCGCAATAGTACAATTACTTGCATCCTGCAGGCAGCAACCACCGCGGATTACCCTGGCGATGCCACTATCTGCGCCTATTGGATTATTTGAGTTATCAGTTGAATAGGGACCGAAAATATCCCAACAGTACTCCCATACATTGCCACTCATATCATATAAGCCCAGTTCATTGGCTGCCTTAATTCCCACATATTGAGTAATTCCTTCCGAATTGGAACTATTCCATGCCACATCATCAACATTGTCGGATCCGCTATAGATATAGTTCATGGAAGAATTGCCTCCGCGCGCTGCAAACATCCATTCCATTTCTGTTGGCAGACGGTATCCGTTTGCTTCCCAATCACAAGTAATGTTTAGATGGTTGCCATTATTTGTATTCCAGCCGACCGGCCAGTTTGACGGGTTTGTTCCGTAAGGACCATAACTATAACAGGGAGAATACCCTTCACCGACGCTTCTCCGGTTACAATACTCAACTGCATCGAACCAAGAGACACTTTCGACCGGTAAATCAGGGATAGGTAAATCAGAACCCTGTGGATAATAGGAGGGATTTGTCCCCATAGTAAACAACCAATCAGATTGAGTAACTTCATGCATTCCTATGTAATAAGGCGAAAGTGTCACATTGGAAATGCTATTGTTGAACGTTCCTCCAAAAACATAGACCATCTGGTCTGTTATACTAATCAAATAGGTAGATGTGGAAGTTCCACTCGGGGTCCAGCCATTTTTAAAAGCTTTTGCTCTGATAGTAGAATTTGAAGATACATTCAGGGGATGCGTATAAAGATTTGAAGTCTCTGTTGGTATGGAGCCATCAGTAGTGTAGTATATTTGGGCATTAGCTGTTGAACATTCAATGCTGACATTTTGGGGAATCGGATAAGAACTGCCGGCAGGAGTAAAAGCCGGGGTAGATACTAACATAGTATAAATCCCGGTAGTTACTGAACTGGGTGAATTACCCAGATAATATGCTTTTGCCTGCAGGGTGGTATTTGCATCAATATGAATCGGAGTGTTATAAACCGCAGATGTTCCTGTCGGCGTGGAACCATCTGTAGTATAGTGTATTTGCGCACCTTCAGTAACACAAAACAAACTTACATTCATAGGAGTAGTATAAGACCCGCCTGAAGGACTCATAACCGGAGCCAATACTGAGTTTATAGTATAAGTAGCAGTCTTGGTCGGGCTTGAAATCCAACCCGGTTTAAAAGCTTTTGCTTTCAGGGTGGCATTGGTCTGGATAATCAGAAAACCGGAAAATTGGGGTGAAGTACTATTTGGCTCAGTATTATCAGTTGTGTAGCGTATTATTGCGCCATCTGTTGCACAAGAGATTAATACGTTTGTAGCCGAATCATAATTACCTCCATCCGGAGAAAATGTGGGGGTTGCTACTTTACCATCTTCCGGACCGGTTGACTTGGTTCCGCAAGAAAAAAAGGTAAATGCAACTAAACAGATCATCATTACTCGAAAGAAAACTTTCATTTTGTCCTCCAGTTTACTTGTTCATCACTGGCATTTATTTTGTATTGTTTAACCGTCTGGAATTTCTCACATTAGGCATGTTTCTGCAAACTCTTAAACCGACATCCCAATACCCGGTCGGTGGGTCATAACTTGAGCGATATCTATTATGAGCAAAATTGTAGTCACGATACCAACTTCCACCCCGGCATACCCGGTCAGTTCCTGAGGTCGCCCCTGTCGGATTTACAACCAGCAAAGTATCAAAAGGTTGATACAAGTCCCAGCACCATTCATAGACATTTCCGCTCATGTCGAAAAGCCCGAGCGAATTTGCTTGTTTTAAACCACGTTCATGAGTTGTAAAATAAGCATTGGATAAATACCACGCTACAGCGTCCACATTGCTACTACCGGAATACAGAAAATCTGTTGAATCAGGGGCATCCATAGCACTTCTTGCTGCATACTCCCACTCAGCTTCTGTGGGAAGCCTGTAACCATTGACATTCCAATTACATTGTACTTGGTTCCATTGAGTGATAGTGCTGGTAGAGGAACCGGGGGTAGGAATTGGACCCCATAAAGCTGGATTAGTTTGACCACCTATTGAATAAACCGGAGTCAAGGGAGGAGTTTCTGCCAAACTACGTTTATTACAATAAACAAGCGCAGCATACCAATTGACTTGCTCAACCGGTTTGTTGGAATCACCGGTAAAATAAGAGGGATTAGTGCCCATTACTGCCTGCCATTCGGCTTGGGTTACTTCAAACTGAGCCATATAATAAGCAGACAATTGAACTGGATGAGGAGTTGCGTCTATATATACTGACGAACCCATGCTAAATGTTCCACCAGGGATATATACCCAATCTATCGGAGGAAGAATTATTGTGTATGTGGCAGTTGTTATTGAACTCGCAGTCCACCCGGTTTTAAAAGCCACTGCTTTTAAAGTTGTGGTTGCACTAACAGAGATTGGTGTAGAATATAAGGTAGAAGCAATCGTAGGAGTAATGCCATTAGTAGTATAGCGAATCTCTGTTCCCTCGGTTGGACAGGACATACTGATTAATTGAGTTGAATTAAAAGAACCGGATTGTAGGGAAAACTGAGGTGCTAAGGCAGTTAACGTATATGTGCCTGTAGCTATAGGACTTGTAGTCCACCCGGTTTTAAAAGCCACTGCTTTTAAGGTTGTGGTCTGGCTGATTGTAATTGGGTCGGTATAAATAGAGGAAGCAAGCGTAGGAGTGCTTCCATCTGTAGTATAGTGAATTTCAGATTCACTGGTTAGGCAACTAATACTAACTGACTGCGCAATATTAAATATTCCGGCTTGGGGCGAAAATTGGGGAGTCAAAACGGTTAAAGTATATGTAGCTGTTATTATTGCACTCGGAGTCCAGCCGGTTTTATAAGCCACTGCCTTTAAGGTTGAAGAGGTATTTATTGAGATTGCACTTGAATATATTGTGGAATTAACCGTGGGTTCACTGCCATCGGTTGTATAGTGAATCTCTGCGCCATTGGTAGAACAGGTTATACTAACAGACTGAGCTGTATAATACATACCTGTAGGCACTGAAAATAAAGGATTTGTAACAGTTAGAATATTTATTGTATAAGTAGCAATTGAGGTTGTGCTGGCAGTCCATCCGGTTTTAAAAGCCGCAGCTTTTAAGGTTGTGGTGGTATTTACCGAGATGGGATTGACATACAAAGTTGAACTAATTGTAGGTTCACTACCATCAGTAGTATATCGAATCACGGATTCACTGGTGAGACAGGTTAAGCTTACCAATTGAGCTACATTAAAAATTCCGGGTTGTGGTGAAAATTCAGGTGCTAAGACTGCTAATGTGTAAGTGGCAGATGAAGAACTCGATGTCCAGCCGGTTTTGAATGCAGTAGCTTTTAGGGTGGTAGTTACATTGATTGTGATTGGATTTAAATACAAGGTAGAATTAATAGTTGGCGTGCTGCCATCAGTAGTATAGCGAATCTCAGCATCATTGGTGGGACAGGTTATACTTACAGATTGTGGTGTGTTAAAGATACCTGTTTGAAGTGAAAACTGGGGTGCTAAAGCCGCTAAAGTATAGGTGGCTGTTGCCAAGTTTGCCGTCCAGCCAAATTTGAAAGCTGCTGCTCTTACGGTTGTGGTTGAACTGACGGGGATTGAACTTGAATACAGAGTAGAATTTATCGTCGGAGTAGTGCCGTCTGTGGTATAATATATATCAGCGCCGCTGGTGGGGCAGGTTATACTAACAGATTGTACTGCATTATAGATTCCTGCTTGAGGGCTAAATTGCGGTGCTGAAACAGCCAGTGTATATGTGGCTGTTACTATAGAACTCGCAGTCCACCCTGTTTTAAATGCGATTGCTTTTAAGGTTGTAGTTGTGTTAATTGAGACGGGACCGGAATACATTGCGGAATTAACCGTCGGCTCACTGCCATCGGTTGTATAGTAAATCTCAGTGCCACTGGTGGAACAGGATATTATAACAGACTGAACTGCATAATATACTCCCGTAGGGACTGAAAATTGCGGGTTGTTAACAGTTAGAATATTTATTGTATAAGTAGCAATTGAGGTTGAGCTGACAGTCCATCCTGTTTTGAAAGCTACAGCTTTTAAGGTTGTAGTTGTATTAACTGAGATGGGATTGACATACAAGGTGGAAGTAATGGTTGGTTCGCTTCCGTCAGTAGTATATCGAATCACAGAATCACTGGTGAGACAGGTTAAACTTACTAATTGTGCCGCATTATAAGCTCCGGGTTGTGGAGAAAACTGGGGTGCTAAGGCAGCCAGGGTATAAGTGGCAGATGAAGAACTCGAAGTCCAGCCGGTTTTAAAAGCAGTAGCTTTTAAAGTTGTAGTTACATTTATCGGGATGGGGTTTAAATACAGAGTTGAAGTTATGGTTGGAGTGCTGCCATCAGTAGTGTAACGAATCTCAGCATCACCTGTAGGACAGGTTATACTTACAGATTGTGCTGCATTATATAAGCCTGTTTGGAGCGAAAACTGAGGTGCAAAAACAGTCAATGTATATGCTGCTGTCGTTATTGCGCTCGATGACCATCCTGATTTAACCGCAACAGCTTTCAAGGTTGTGGTTGAACTAACCGAAATTGGACTAATATACAAAGCCGAATTAATCGTCGGAGTACTTCCATCGGTAGTATAGTGTATCTCAGTGTCTGTGGTCGGACAAGTAATACTAACGGATTGGGCTGAATTATAGACTCCGGCTTGGGGTGAAAATTGAGGTGCTAAAACCATTAACGTATATGTGGCAGTTGTTATTGAGCTCGGAGTCAAGCCGGTTTTATAAGCCACGGCTTTTAAGGTCGCAGTGGTATTAATTGAAATGGGACCGGAATACATAATGGAGTTAATCGTTGGGTCACTGCCATCGGTAGTATAGTGAATCTCAGCACCACTGGTGGAACAGTTTATACTAACAGATTGGGCTGTGTAATACACTCCTGATTGCGGAGTAAATTGGGGTGTTGCGACTGAAATTATATCTATGGTATAAGTAGCCGTTGTTATCTGGCTCGCAGTCCAACCTGTTTTGAAAGCTGCAGCTTTTAAGGTAGTGGTTGTGCCGACTGTGATTGGATTTGAATACAAGGTGGAAGTAATCGTCGGGTCACTTCCATTTGTAGTATAGCGAATCACGGCATCGACGGTGGGACAGGTTATGCTGACCGATTGGGCAATGTTATAGACACCGGGTTGTAGAGAAAGCTGGGGTGCCAAAACGGTTAACGTATAAGTAGCTGCCGTAGAATTCGCAGTCCAGCCGGTTTTGAAAGCCGCAGCTCTTAAGGTCGTAGTCGTGTTTATTGGGATGGGATTTGAATACAAAGTAGAATTAATCGTTGGAGCACTTCCATCGGTAGTATAGCGGATTTCAGCACCACCGGTTAGACAGGAGATACTAACCGTTTGCGTAACGTTATATTCTCCCTGTTGCACCGAAAATTGTGGTGCAAAGACAGTTAATGTATATGTGGCTGTTGAGATTAGACTCTCAGTCAGACCCGCTTTATACGCCTTGGCTTTTAAGGTTGTGGTAACATTAACCGGAATTGGGTTTGTATATATAGCAGAATAAATCGTGGGATCGCTTCCATCAGTAGTATAGTGTATCTCAGCATTATTAGTGGTACAGGCTATACTAACAGATTGTTCAACATTAAAAACTCCGGGTTGGGGTGTAAATAGAGGTGTTGCAGTACGGATAATCATTATCGTAATTGTAGCAGTTGTTATTGGGCTTGCCGTCATACCAATTTTATATGCCCGGGCTTTTAGAGTAGTGGTTGAATTTATTGGGAGAGGGTTTACATAAAGAGTTGAATTGAAGGTAGGGTCACTACCATCAGTCGTATAGTGAATCTCTGCATCAGCGGTGGAACAAGCGATACTCATTGTTTGAATTACATTATAAACTCCGGTCTGGAGCGAGAATTGGGGTGCTGCAACGGAAGACGTTTGGTTTATAGTATAGACTTCTGTCTCGGTAATACTTGGATTCCAACCCGCAGAAAAAGCTTTGGCTTTCAGAGTAAGGGAAGATGACACATTGATTGGGCTTGTATATAATGTGGAAGTTTGGGTTGGCTCGTTGCCATTAGTCGTATAGCGGATTTGAGCACCGGAAGTCCCGCAGGAAATGCTAACAGCTTGATTAGAAGTATAAGTACCACCCGGAGGTGAAAAAACAGGTATTTCGACTGTTTGTAAATTGTTCAAAGTATAGATTGCTGATACTATAGAGCTCGAACCCAATTCTTCAAGAAAAGCTTTGGCTTTAATGGTTACTGAAGTGGTCAAAACTATAGGGTGAGAATAAAGGGTTGAAGACAGTGTTGGTTCACTGCTGTCCAAAGTGTAGTATATTTTTGCACCAGCCGTTAAACAAGATATCGTTACAGCTTGTCCGATTGTATATGTACCGTCACCGGGAGAAAAGGTAGGATTTGCTACACCGGTGAAAGGCTCAATAATATAATTTGCAGTAGCAATTGCGCTGGGGTTTGCTTTAGATTTGTAGGCTATCGCTTTTATTGTGGTAACTGCTGTAATACTAATCGGTTCTGTGTATAAGCTGGATGAATTGGTCGGTTCAGTGCCATCGGAAGTATAATATATCCGGGCTCCGGCAGTTGCGCATGAAATACTTAAGGTTTGAGCCGCATAATAAACCCCTTCCGAAAGAGAGAAAGTAGGCGTTGTAACTCTGTCATGAGAAGCTTCAGTAGTCTTCTTACTACAGGATAATAAAAATGCACAAACCAGCATAATACTCATGATACGAAACATTGTTTTCATAAGCACACCTCCATTTTATTAAATAGAAAGGACAAGTCTGTAAAAATCGATGCTATCATAGCCACTATCAGGTGCCAATATAGTTATTTTTGTAAAGTCGCAGCATTTTAAAACAAGCTAAACAAAACGTTGAAATAATGTGCCACAAATGAATATCACAATCTGCATCCCAAAGACAAAACTGTGGAAAATAGTTTGATATCTTTATAAGTTGTTGCATCTCCAATGGGGTTGATGCCAAAATCAAATCTGCAATCAACGAAAAACTCATCTTTCCCGACACCCATATCAAAAAGGTCTTTCAAATTTACACCCAATCCAAAAACGAAATCAACCTTCTGTGATATTATTCTTTCAGAAGCACTGGTTCTTTTCTCACTGGCATATACTTGATCTGTATTTGAGTCACTATAACTATCAGACACGAAAGCATTAACGTTATCATCAAGAGCTTTTATGCCATCATGTTCCGTTGCTTTGTTTTTGAGTAATAATGAAAAAGAAGGTCCAAAATATATATATGCGCCATTATAGTTCTTATCCACGTAAACGGATGTCAAACCCTGATTTAGTTTTAACAAAACAGGGACAGTAATATAATCTATCGTCTGATTTATTGACCCCTTTAAAGTGTCGGCAAATGCTGTGGCAAGGGTATAATTATCAGTCTGGAGTGCTTCATTTTTGAAAACGTAGGAGTATTCATATCTCTGCCATAGAATTTCAGATTGTAATGAAATTGAATCTGTCTTCTTGACTAAGGTTGAATTAATATACAACCCACAGTTTTGCGAAATGCCATTATGGGCTTTATTGGAGTTGATATCCAAATATCCAAAATCGGATGTTGTCGTACTAATTGCAGTTATATCATAATGTAAATTGTAACGCAAATCACTACCACAAATTGATGAAAGTCCTGCTCCATATTTAATTCCCCAATCATACTTAAACGAAAACAGCCCCACAAAAACACACAAGAAAGCGGAAAAAAGAATGGCTCTTCTAAACATGGTATCTCCTTAATTTAAAATTCAAAGCTTCAATACTATTTATATATATCATAAACACTACTCTTTGAGCATAACAACATACCCGCCCATACTCAATTGAAGTTTTTCTGTATCTCACATATTGTCAAGAGATATTTTGCAGCTTGAACTGAAACTCTTTAAAAACAGCCTGTTTTGACGTCTAAAAATTGCCTTCAATGCAAACTGAAATCGCTTTCACATTTCTCTTGCCCAAAATCAGGGCACTAAATTTGTTGCTCAACCTGAATAGACGAATTAGTTTATCAGATACAAGAACAAACCTAAACTAAGAGGAATAGGAAGAAAAGAATGGAAAAAGCAAGAAATATATTGTTAACCCTGTTTATCACAATAAACATGGGATTATTAAGCAGTACGACCTGGAATTATAGCTTTGGCACGGGAACCGGCAGCCATACAAGCGGGACTTCAAACACATTTCTGCCCGTAACAGAAACCAATGGTGGTTCCAGATATGTGAGAATCGGCTCAGGTTCCGGTTCTATTAATCTGGAAAACCCGGGTTTAGCCAGTCTGGGATCAGATACGGAATTAAGAGCTGTCGCTCCCACCACTGCATCTGTAAACAAGTTTTCTGTTTTTGATTATACTCCAGGCAAATCATTCTACACCAAGTTCAATGTTTTGTTTGGTAATAGCACTGGAGCTAATACTGTTGCCTCAGGCACATTCTCTTTTTGGCAGGGAGACGGTGCAATGTATTCTGATGTGAACTCATTTACGGGAGCGCAAGCCTTTACAGGTATCCGCTGGATATATGGGGCAAGCGGAGCAATAACAACAAGTTACAGAACTTCCGCATGGACTGCACTCGGATCCACTCCTTTTGTACAGGCTTCTGCCTATACAGTGGAAATATTTGGAAATAACACTACTGCGACAATAAATTATGACTATAGTGGCAATTCCAATAGCCTTGCAGCCAACAAACAAGATATCTGGATAAACGGTATTCTTATTGGTGATGACTTAGCAAAAGCTGGAATAGGCAACGATGTTAATATCGATTCATGGATGTTTTACGGAGAGAGCAGCACAGGTAATGCTGCCAATATTTTTGTCGACGACTTCACGTATAGAAATGATTTACCGACGGCTTCACTTGCTACTGAACCAACCGCACAGCCCACCAGTCTTGGATTCAGTAATATAACTGCCGGTTCTTTTGATGTAGCATACTCTGCTGCAGCCGGACTTCCGGCAGGTTATCTGGCAGTCCGCAAAACAGGTTCTACACCTACAGGCTCTCCAATCGATGGAAAAGCTTATGCAGCAAATGATACTTTGGGAACTGATGGCGTTGTTGTGTACAGCGGTAGCGGAACTACTTTTACTCAAAGCTCATTAACTCCCAGCACTTCCTATTATTACAAGATATTTGCCTATAACGGCTCCGGAGTTACAACGAACTATTTACAGACAGGTCCTTTGGCAGGGAGTCAGGCTACTTTAGCAGGAGTCGTTCCACCTACTGTAACTACAGCCATTATAACGGGCGTTGGTGTAACAACTGCTTCAGGCGGTGGAGAAGTCACATCTCTCGGTGGAGGAACAGTCACAGCCAGAGGAATTTGTTGGAATACAACAGGTACCCCAACAATTATATCAGATACCTATACTACTAATGGCTCAGGAATAGGTGCTTATACCAGCACACTAACGCCTTTATCTGCCAATACTTTATACTATGTACGAGCTTATGCTACAAATGGTGCGGGAACCGCTTACGGCAGTCCGGTCACATTTACAACTTTAAAAACAGAGCCTGCTAATCATGTAACAAGTTTTGCAGCAGGTACCTTGACATCCTCCACGATAGATCTATCCTGGGTAGATGCCATCAATACCGACGCATATTTGATAAAAGGGAGTTCCATGAGCTTTGGGGACATCGTATCGCCTGCTGATGGCATTGCAGAAACCAATGGCACCTTGACGCAAAATGTGACTCAGGGAACCCAGCTTTATACTTTCACAGGATTAAATAGTTTAACTACCTATTACTTCAAAATCTTTCCCTATAACACCAACGGCACGGGCAACAATTACAAGTCAGACGGCACTGTTCCACAAATAACCGCTCAGACTGCAGCAACCACCGGGATTACCGCTGGCAGCATCGCCGCAATCGCATTTCAGAGCGATGATATGGATCAGTTTGCCTTTGTACCATTAGTAAATATTCCTGAGGCTACTGTGATTAATTTTACCGATAATGCCTGGACAGGGACTGCTCTTGCTTCAACAGAAGGAACATTAGCTTGGACTGCTCCAATTGGCGGAACCACACGGGGAACAGCAGTTACCATTACTGCCAATGACGCAAGTTGGTCAGCACCTATTTGCTCAAGTGGAACAGTGGTAAAAAGCGGGAATCCGGCTTTTTCTACTTCTGGAGACCAACTTATTGCTTACACAGGTTTAGCTGCTTCGCCGACTTTTCTTTATGCACTTAGCACAACACTTTGGCTGACAACCGGAGCAACCACGGCAACCCAATCATATTTGCCTACCGGTTTAACAGACGGAACGACTGCATTGGCATTTACGCCTGAGATGGACGACCAGTATTATAATGTAGTCAACTTTAATGGAACTGAGGCTGAATTGTTAGCATCTGTCAGTAATGCATCAAATTGGCTTAGAAGTGATACAAGGTATGCTTCTTTGCCTGCCTGGACGTTTACTCTTGGTGAAGTTGTTATTACAGAGCCCACAGCACAGCCTACCAGCATTGGATTTAACACAGTTACATCAAATTCATATAACGTTACCTTCACAGCTGCCAGCCCTTCTGCCAGCTATTATCTGGCTGTTAGAAAACCTGGTTCTGCACCTACTACAGACCCAAGTGATGGGTCCGCCTATACAGCAGGAACGACTTTGGGTGATGGCGTCGTTGCATATAGCGGAAGCGGAGTTTCATTCTCTGAAAGCGGATTATCAACCAGCACAACATATTACTACAAAATCTATTCCTTTAATGGAACCGGCAGCGCAACCAACTATCTGATTATATCGCCCTTGGCAGGTAGTCAGACTACGTCTTCCGCTGTAGTAGCACCCTCAGTTACAACCACACCCGTCACATCAATTGCTCAAACCACTGCCTCAAGCGGCGGAAACGTTACTGCTGACGGTGGTGCTGCTGTTACAGCGCGTGGTGTTTGCTGGAATACATCTATCAATCCAACCACAGCAAACAGTCAAACTTCAGACGCCTCGGGCACAGGCATCTTCACCAGTTCATTAACATCTTTAACACCCAACACATTATATCATGTGCGTGCGTATGCCACCAATAGTGTCAATACTTCTTACGGAGATGATGTTACCTTCACAACTTTGGCAGTTGCGCCTGCCGCACCCGTGGCGACGGCTGCTACTTCAGTGACTAACAGCAGTTTTATATCTAATTGGAATGTATCTTCGGGTGCAACATCATATCGTCTGGATGTTTCCACAGTTGACACTTTCGTCAGCTTTGTTACGGGTTATAATGATTTGACAGTCAATGCAACAACTCAAAGCGTATCCGGTTTAACAGCCTCCACCACATACTTTTATCGAGTAAGAGCTGTAAACACAGGCGGTGCAAGTATTTCATCAAATACAATAACTCAGGCTACCACTGCGACAGACCCCTTTGGTGGCTACTACAATTCAGTTGCAGGCTTGACGGGAACAGCTTTAAAAGGAGGTTTGCATACGATAATCCATAGTACGCACACCACTCAATTCGGTTATGCAGATTTGGAGACACAGTTAAAGGTTACGGATGAAGACCCCTACAACACAAATAATATACTTGAGCTTTATACCGGTTGGTCTGTTCCCAAAAGTGCATATGGCGGAGGAGTGACTGATTGGAATAAAGAACACGTCTGGTCAAAGAGCCATGGCTTTAGTGACGCTGCTCCTGCAGGTAGTGATTTACATCATTTGCGACCCAGCGATGCAACGGTTAATTCTGCTAAGAACAATCGTGATTTTGATGAAGGGACTACTCCCTATACGGATGCTTCTCCCTATGGTTCATATAGTGCTGTCACAGGTTGCTATACTTCAACCGATATCTGGGAACCCAGAGAAGTGGAAAAAGGTGACGTTGCCAGAATGATTTTCTATATGGCAGTGCGCTATGATGGTGTTGACACATCATATGACTTGGAATTACTTGATTCTGTGCCAACAACTGGACCCTATTATGGCAAACTCTCCACCCTTTTGGTGTGGAATGCTCAAGACCCACCTGATGCCTGGGAAGCTCTCAGAAACAATCGTATTCAAGGTTTACAAGGAAATCGTAATCCCTTTATCGACCATCCTGAATATGTGACTTCCATCTGGGGCGGTGCACCATCTGTGCCAACCGTTACTACTGCCATAATTACTTCTATAGCTACAACCACTGCTTCCTGTGGCGGAAACGTCACTAATGATGGAGGTGTCACAGTTTCTGCCCGGGGAGTTTGTTGGAACACAACAGGCACTCCGATTGTTACTGACAGTCACACTACAGATAGCTCAGGTACAGGAGTTTTTACAAGTTCACTTACAGCTTTGACAGCCGGTACTCTATACTATGTGCGGGCTTATGCCACCAATAGTGTCGGGACTGCCTACGGCGACCCGGTTCAATTCACAACCTTAAAGAATGAACCTGCAAACCATGTTACGAGTTTCGCAGCCGGAACAACCACTTCCACAACAATTCCGTTGACCTGGACAGATGCAGCCAATACCGATACCTATCTAATCAAGGGCAGTTCAGTCGATTTTGCCTCAATTACAGCTCCCGTGGATGGAACTGCTGAAGCCGATGGTGCTTTGGTGCGAAATATTGCCCAAACTGTGCAGACTTATACTTTCACAGGATTGACGGCTTCAACGACTTATTATTTCAAAATCTATCCTTACAACAATACTACTACCAATGTAAATTATAAAACCGACGGCACTGTTCCCCAAATTTCTGCCACCACAGCAGCAGTTTCACCAAGCTTAGAAGTGACTCCGGCTACAATGACTTTCTCATCCAACATAGGTGTGGCTTCTGCTTATCAAACTGCAACAGTTGCCAGTTCCAATTTGTCAGCCGGAATAAGTGTGTCTTCTGCTGGTCCTTTCACTTTCTCTCTGACCAGTGGTGGAGCGTATTCTAATCCATTGGTACTGGCTAATGATTATAATGGCAGCGTTTATATCAAATTCACTCCTCCTGCTGCCCAAACTTATACAGATGCGATTAACTTTGTGAGTGGAGTTACCATTGACACAATTATGCCAACTGCTGTGGGAACCACTCCTTCTACATCTCTACTGTTAGAAGAGAATTTTGATTATACAACCGGAACTCTGCTTACGGCAAATGGCTGGACTAATCATAGCGGTACAAGCAACTACATTCCTGTCAGCAGCACAGGTTTGACCTATACAGGATATCCAGCCTCGGGTGGGAGTGCTTCACTATTAACATCCGGAGAGGATGTGAACAGAACATTTGTCTCTCAAACTTCAGGCAGTGTGTATGCCTCCGCACTGATAAATGTAACGAGTTCACAAACGACAGGAGATTATCTGTTCCACTTTGGCACTAATACCTGGACGTCGACCTTCGTTGGCAGATTATTTATTAAGAAAGACACCGCCACGACCAACTTTGCCATGGGGTTAACCAGAGGTGCTGCAATTGCTTCAGCAGTTTTCACGGGTTATAATTATGTTCCTGGCACAACTTATCTTGTCGTGCTAAAATATACTTTCGTGGCTGGAACAACTAACGACGAAGTTAATCTCTTTATAAATCCTGCTTTTCCCGGCACCGAACCGACATCTGATTTAACGGTTAGTACTACTGATATATCGACAGAACCCTCCAATATCGGTGGAGTTGGTCTGCGCCAAGGTACTTCAACAAATGCGGCTGCGGCTTTAATCGATGGCATCCGTGTTGCCACATCCTGGGCAGCATTATTCCCTGCATCTTCAGCACCGGCGAAGCCTGTTGTAACAATATCTCAGAGCTCCGATCAGATAACTTTAGCCTGGGCAGCTGTGCCCACAGCAACATCATACCGGGTTGAAGCAGCCGATACTTATAATGGAACATTCGCGGATGTGACATTAAGCGGGACTTTACTTTTAACAGGCGGAACCTATACCTGGACAACCCCTGCGGTTGATACAGTTAAATTTTACGAGGTATATGCCGGTAATTAGCTTATATCAACAGACTTATAGTTTAAGAGCAGCGAGTCGGGGATAAAACTCCGGACAGGATTTGACGACTGATTTACCCTCAGATAGAAATATCTGGGGGTAGTTCAGTTTCAATAAAGCAAATGCCATCAACAATCTATGATCAGCTTGAGTATCCAATGTCACCGCATCCGGAATACTCCTCAGAGGTTGCACTTCCAGACATTCTTCAAGGCATGTCATTTCTGCGAGCTGTAACCCATTCTTTAGAATGACAGTAACCCCTTTTTCAGATTGGAAAAGAAAGTTGTTTTTGTACTCTGCTCCAATCAAATCGTATGCTCCAAACATACCCGCAAGCCTGTCCGATTCCTTATATTTTAAGCGGTTGACATTTGTGAACAGCGATTTGGATTCAGCAAAAAGCGCCAGCACCGCAAGTATAGGAAAAAGGTCAGGATTGTCTTTCACATCAAAACAAATACCTTTCAAGGCTTTGGATTTTACTTCAATGCAATCACCGTAATCATTAACACAAACTCCCATTTCTTTCAAAATATCCACTATCAACCAGTCCGGCTGAAATCTGGTTTTGCAGTTGGTTTCAAGCCTGATTCCTTTTTCAGACCAAGCTCCCAAGGCAAGAAAGAAAGCGGCTGAGGACATATCCGGTTCGATTTGATACATTTCCGGCAGCAGATATTTGGAACCGGCTGGGATTATGATACTTTCCTGAGTTGTATGGCATACTACACCAAAGGCTTGCATTATTTGAGCGGTTAGTTTGATATAATCAAAAGAGGCAGGTTTATCCCTAAACTTTAACTTCAAACCGTTTGTCAATAAAGGAGCGACCAGCATTAAACCGGAAATAAACTGGCTGCTGATGCTTCCGTCCACCTCTATATCTGAATTTGATTGGGTGGGAGGTGAGATTTCTATCCGATGTGGATATTCTGCCTCTATTTCTTCTGAAATATTTACCCGACAGCCAAAGCTTTCCAGAGTAGGAACATATATCTGCCACGGGCGGTTGTAAAGCTGCTCAGACAGCAGTATTACTGTCTTGCTTTTGCAGATAATAGCTCTTGCCAGCCAGAAACGGAAAGCAGTGGCAGAACCCTTAAAACAGACAGGCTGCTTAGTATTTTGAAACAAATCTAACCCGCCGGAGTCGATAATCAGGCAGTTCCCTTCATAAAGCACCTTAACCCCAATGGTTTGCAGTGCTGTTGCCATTTCCAAAACATCTTCACATCGCGATGCAGGAGACAAAGTAATCCGGGCTGGAAACACCGAACAAATCAGCATTATCCTTTGCAGAATTGACTTTGAACCGGAAAGATATACCTTGCCCTGATAGGGTAGAAACTGTCTCATCTTTACAATACTATGTCCCGCTTTTATTTAGCATTTTCGTCCATTAGTGTCTTGACAACTATTTGTCAAGCAATTATCTGACGAATAGAAAGCAGGGGTTTACTTTTACCTTCAAAAAGAGGATGAGATATGAACGACAGACCTTCGTGGCAGAAGTATTTTATGGAAATGGCGTATCTGGCAGCGCAGCGAGGCACTTGTCTCAGACGTAAAGTCGGCGCAGTATTGGTTCGTGACAACCAGATTCTTTCCACGGGTTACAACGGCAGTCCCAAAAACATCAGCCATTGCCGGGAAGCGGGCTGTCTGCGGGACAAGCTGAATGTGCCTTCCGGCGAAAAACACGAGCTCTGCCGCGGAGTTCACGCTGAGCAAAATGCCATTATCCAGTGTGCTATCAACGGAAGTTCCACCAAAAATGCCGTGCTCTATTGCACCAATCAGCCTTGCAGCATCTGTGCCAGACTGATTATTAATGCCGAAATCAGAATTGTCTATATCTCAGAAACTTACCCTGACAAGCTGGCAGAGCAGATGTTTAACGAAGCGGGCGTGGAAATGATTCACTTCAACCGTGAAACCTTTGCCCTCAGCAGAATTACTTAGTCAGAACCGGATTATTGCAGAATCCCTGCTTTAATTTCATCCCGCAATTTAGCTGCTTCTGTTGCTGCCACTTCTGCAAATCGACTTGTCTTGTCTTTAAAGATTATTCCTCTGGAAGAATTTATCAGAATATTGGGCTCATCCTCAGTGTTTACAGTATGTTCCAAAACTGATTTCAAATCTCCGCCTTGTGCCCCTATTCCCGGTATCAGGAAAATCTGTTCCGGCAGAAGCTGACGCATTTTACTTAAATGTTCGGTTTGAGTGGCACCGACCACTGCTCCCAATTGCTTTGTTTTGAAGCTCTTAATCCAGGTGGCAATGTCCGCATACAGGTCGTTTTTGAGCATAAACTCCTTGGCAGACGGATTGGAAGTGAGTGCCAAAGCAAAGGCGAAGTTCTTTTCCTCAGTCAGCAGCATTTTAACTACGTCTTTGCCCATCAAAGGGTTGATAGTAATGGCATCACAGCCCATTTCTTCAAAAAAAGCAGTGAGATAAGCATCCATCGTGCTGCCGATATCTCCGACCTTACAATCCAGAATAACCGGGATGTCTTCAGGGATGGCATCAATGGTTAATTTCAATGCTTCCAAGCCTTTGACGCCGGCTGCCAGATAGAAAGCCAGGTTTGGTTTATAGGCAGCGGTATAAGCAGCAGTGGCGTCAATTATGGCTTTGTTGAATGTATATATCGGGTTTCTGTCGCTGCGAACGCATTGCGGAAGCTGGCTCAGCTCCGAATCCAATCCCACGCACAAAAGAGATTTCTTTTGTCTCCAGGCAATCTGATATTTAAACCAAAACGATTTTGACCGAGTCCTCGCCATCTGTTTCCTCAAATGATACTTTAATTATTTCTTCTTTGGAGGTGGGCACATTTTTACCCACATAATCAGCTTTGATAGGAAGTTCCCGATGTCCGCGGTCAACCAAAACGGCTAATTGGATTTGCCGGGGTCTGCCAAAATCAAGCAAAGCATCAATCGCAGCGCGCACCGTCCGACCTGTATAGAGGACATCATCCACCAAAATGACGATGGCATCTTCCATCTCAAAATCAATGGCGCTGCCCTTAATGACAGGCTGATGCGAAATTGTGCTGAGGTCGTCTCTGTAAAGCGTTATGTCAATTATGCCTACGGGGATTTCAGTGGATTCAATCTCTTTCAGATAGCGGGAAATCCTTTCTGCCAAGGGCACGCCCCGGGAACGGATACCCACTAAACGGATTTTTTCCAGACCCTTGTTCTGCTCAATAATTTCATGCGACATCCGGTGAATGGTGCGTTCAATCTGAGCGTCATCCATGATAATGCTTTTGGTCTGCATGGATACCTCCATTTTTATAATATTTCAATACTTGTAACTAAATCGGAATGTTTAGTTGCGTCAAGTCATTTTTTCTTAATTCCATTTTTGAGTGGTTTTTCATAATGAGAAATTCGTATAATCTAATCAAAAATTGCCTCTGCGTTTGCAAGGACATTTAATGTTTCACAATAGCATTACGCTACCAATACGCTATCATTACGCTATCATTACGGAGTAACTGCGTATTGGTAGCGTAATAATAGCGTAATTATTCCGTAATGTTTTTTAGATCCATGAGAAAAGTAAAAAAGCACGAATAAATTGAGTCTTGTAAGGGTTGGCGAAAATTTTTGATAGACAAACAAGCTTAACTTGTGATTTTGTCACATATTAAATGAAAATTGTGCAACATGTGCAAACGGAACAGGCAGAATTAAAACGATTTTGCACATAGAAATATGCACTTAATTATTTAATAGCAAGGAATTATGATTACTAAGTTAGCCCGGATTCGCAATATCGGCATCATTGCTCATATTGATGCAGGAAAGACCACTACGACAGAAAGAATTCTGTTTTACACCGGTTTTCTGCATAAAATGGGTGAAGTTCATGACGGTAATACTTTTACCGACTGGATGGACCAGGAACGCGAACGCGGCATCACAATTACGGCGGCAACCGTTGCCTGTCACTGGCATGAAAACCAGATAAATATCATCGACACACCCGGACACGTGGATTTTACTGCGGAAGTGGAAAGGTCTTTGCGCGTTTTGGATGGGGCAGTCGGTATTTTTTGCGGGGTTGGAGGCGTTGAGCCGCAATCCGAAACTGTCTGGCATCAGGCGGAGCGTTATCACGTGCCAAAACTGGCATTTGTGAATAAACTCGACAGACTCGGCGCTGATTTCGAAAAAGTCATAGCTATGATTCACGAAAGGCTGACCAATAAAGCTGTTCCCATCAATATTCCGATTGGCAGGGAAGAAAATTTCGAAGGGATTATTGACCTCGTGACGATGAAAGTCTGGAAGTTTGACCCCCTGACCCAAGGCAGTGAAATGCATTTGGAAGCCATTCCGGATGACTATCTGGAAAAGGCGCAGTTTTGCCGGGAAGAGCTTTTGGAAGCCGTGGCAGAATTTGATGATGAACTGATGACCTGCTATCTGGAAGGCGAAGCAATCCCGGAAACAGTTCTGAAAAGAGCCATCCGCAAAGGCACAGTCCGCAATCAGTTTGTGCCTGTTTTATGCGGAAGTTCGCTCAAAAACAAGGGTGTGCAATTGCTGCTTGATGCCATCTGCGACTATTTGCCCTCTCCGCTCGATATCGGCTGTACGGAAGGTTTTACTCCTGAAACGCACGAGCCGATGGAAATTCCCTGCGACCCCAAAGCTCCGCTCGTGGCTTTGGCTTTTAAGGTGCAGATTGATAAGTATGTCGGCAAGTTGATTTACATCCGAGTCTATTCCGGCACGCTGAAAAAAGGCGACAGCTTTGTCAATCAGTCTTCCGGCAAAAGAGAACGGGTTTCACGCATATTACAAATGATGAGCAACCGCAAAAATGACCTCGACCAGCTTCACGCCGGCGATATTGGCGCAATAGTCGGACCCAAGCTCACCATCACGGGCGATACAATTACCTCAGATAATATCAATGTGCTGCTTTCCAAAATGCACTTTCCCGATACAGTCATAGCCGTGGCAATCGAACCCAAAACCAAGGCTGACCAGGATGCTTTGAAAGAAGCTCTGGCAAGATTGGAAGAAGAAGACCCGACTTTCAATGTTCATATTGACAAAGAAACCGGGCAAACTCTGATTTCAGGTATGGGGGAACTGCATCTGGACATCATTATTGACAGGCTGAAACGTGAATTTAATGTGCACGCAAACGTGGGCAATCCGCAGGTTTCATACAAGGAAACAATCTCTCAGACCGTGGTTAGCGAGGAAATATTCCAGCGCGATATGAATGGCAAAGTCAATTTTGCAGCCGTCAAAGTGCGGATTTCTCCAATGCTGCAAGCCAATCTGCCCGAAGGACAAAAGAATGTCTTTGTGCGCAAGGTTTCTGAGGATGTGATTCCTGCCATTTACTGGAAAGCCATAGAAGAAAGCGCTTTCAATGCTTTGAACGATGGACCTCTGATCAACGGCAATGTGGAAAGAGTTAAAATCGAGCTGATTGGCGGTAGGTTTGACCAGATAAACTCCAGCGAAATGGCATTTCATATCACGACTGCCATGGCTGTCAACAAAGCTCTGCGTGAAGCGGGAGCGGTTATTATGGAGCCGATTATGCTACTGACTGCGCTGACTCCCGATGAATTTGTCGGAGACATTATCGGAGATATCAATTCCAAACGTGGGAAAGTGGATATTTTCAGAAGGCACAATGAATTTCAGCAGGAAATCGTGGCGGAAGTTCCTCTGAGTGAGCTTTTTGGCTATGCCACACGCATACGCTCTTTGTCTCAGGGTCGGGCAGTTTATACTTTGGAATTTAAGAAATACGAAATCACACCGCCCAATGTGCAGGTGAATGTATTAAAAAAACTAAGGGGCTATTAATCGCCACGTGAAATTGTGTCTTATCCTTCGACAGGCTCAGGATGACACAATTTATTTATCCGTTTCGTATATAGTTAATCCTTGTTTAGCAATATTTGAGCTTCGCAAGACACCGAAGGTGTCATCCTGAGCTTGTCGAAGGACGAAGCGAAAATAAGAGGCATCATTTATAAGGGTGGTTTTATGATGTATGTCTATATCATTAGATGTTTTGATGGAAAATACTACACAGGTGTAACAAATAATTTTGACAAACGTGTTTCAGAACACAATGCAGGGCTAAATCCAAGGTGCTATACTTATAATAGACGTCCGGTACTATTAGTATTTGCACAAGAATTTTCAACACCCATGGAAGCTATCATGGCTGAGAAACAGATAAAGGGCTGGAGAAGGGAAAAGAAAGAAGCGCTAATCAACGAGGACTTTGATTTGCTTGTTGAATTAGCAAAAACAAAGAAGAAATAGATCGTGAAGTTGTGTCTTATCCTTCGACAGGCTCAGGATGACACAACTTCACGGAATACTGCATCCTTCGGCAAGCTCAGGATGACACAACTTCTTACAACTCGTCTATCATATCCAGCATCTTGTCCACTTTACGATTAAAGTCTTCCTGGTTCAGATTGGTGACGCCATTTATGAGTTTGAGGAATTTCTCTTTTTCGGGAGTGATGAATTTGAACATGTCTGACTGCGGAAAGACCTTGCGAATCAAAGCCATAGTCTCTTTCACATCCATGCCTTCCACCTCTTCGCCTCTGGCTGCCAGCATCGTAAACAGAATGCCCAGACGCCAGGTCATGTTCTTAGCACAGATGGCATTAAAATAAATTCCCACCAAAGGAATATTGCCCATAAATTTGTCAAAAGCGATATCGACAAAGATTTCCCCAATTATGCCTTTGATGATATTGGTGGCTGCGTCCTGAGCTACGTTGGAACGGGAAAAAAGCTCTCTCAGTCTGTCCCACAAAGGCACATAAATCATCGGTATAACGGCAATATCGGTTCCGATGGTAATGGGCCAGCCGAATATTCCGCTCAAAGACTGGGCTATAGTGTTGTCTTCGCTTTTCTTTTGGATGATATCATAAGCTTGCTCAGCTAAACCAATTCCGGTTTCCATAATCCACTCCTCGTGTCTGTCTTTATAAAGTGCAGTTCAGCAGAATTGCTTACAATTGGCAAGTAGTTTTCTTGCGATGGAATAATTACTCGTATCTGAGAGCGTCAATCAGATTGAGATTGGCGGCTTTCTTGGCAGGATACCAACCAAAGAAAATACCAATTGCACCTGAAAAAGTGACAGCCAAAACTACTGACCAGGCAGTTACAGAAACAGTCCAGTGCATCGTCTGCCCTACAATCCTGGCAGCTATGTAGCCAAGCGCAATTCCAATCAATCCACCCAAAACACTAATAGAAACCGCTTCAATGATAAACTGAAGCAAGACGTCTCTTTTTCTGGCACCCACTGCCATACGGATGCCGATTTCCTTGATTCTTTCGGTTACGGAAACCAGCATGATGTTCATAATACCGATGCCCCCCACTAATAATGAAATGCCGGCAATGCTGGCTAAAAGCAGAGTCAGGGTATTGGAAACGGTTTCGGAAGTTTCTGCCATATCAGTCTGTGTGCGCACCCAAAAGTCTTCGGATGTGGTGTCGCGATGCCGTTGTTGCATAAGATTGATGATATCCTGCTGCACGATGGGTATCATTTCTTTGGATTCTGCGGAAATGTTTATCATCAGGGGCGGTCTGTGGTCACCCATAAAACGGGTTAAAACCATCGTATAAGGACAAATTATCACATCGTCCTGGTCGTTTCCCATCACGTTCTGCCCTTTAGCTTTGAGCACTCCGACCACTTTGACAGGGATATTGCGAATTCTGATGACTTTGCCGATGGGATCGTCTTCACCAAACAGATTGGTATAAACTGTCTGCCCGAGCACGCAGACTTTTGAGCCGGAACGCACTTCATTGCTGTTGAACAAAGTGCCTTGCGAGACCTGCATATCCCTGATGTAGAAATAGTCCACATCACTGCCCTGCACCTGGGTGCGCCAATTCATGGAGCCATATTTTATCTGTCCAAAGCTGCGCACGACCGGGGAAGCATAGAGCACACCTTTGACCTGATTTTTGATGGCATCCACGTCTTCGACCTTGACCAAACTGCCGGTTCCTGCTCCAGAACTTGCTGTGGAACGGCTGCTATTGAAATTGGAGGAGATGGTTATGACGTTGGTGCCCATGCTGTTGACCTGGTCTTCGATAATCTTCTTGGCTCCCTGACCGATGGCAAGCATGGTTATCACAGCTCCCACGCCGATAATGATGCCCAGCATGGTCAAAAAAGTGCGGGTTTTATTTCTCTGTAGTGATTTGAAAGCAATTCTGATGATAGCAAGTATTGACATTTTAATCCTCTTCCAAGGGTGGTAAAGCCTTGAGGTCTTCTATTGCGCTGCGGTATTTGGGATTGGGGGAATCAGAGCGGATTTTGCCATCTTTGAAAGTGATGATTCTCTGTGCATACTGTGAAATATCGGGTTCGTGCGTCACAAGAATGACGGTGATGCCTTTTTGATGCAGTTCCTGAAAAACAGCCATGACCTCAACGCTGGTGCGGGAGTCCAGATTGCCGGTGGGTTCGTCTGCCAGAAGCAACACAGGCTCATTGACGATTGCTCTGGCAATTGCCACTCTTTGTTGCTGCCCGCCGGACAACTGATTGGGATAGTGGTGGGCACGGTCTTCAATGCTGACGTTGCGCAAAGCTTTGAGAGTTAGGTCTTTGCGCTGCTGATAGGAAAGCTTGGTGCGGTACAAAAGTGGAAGCTCTACGTTTTCATAAGCAGTAGTTCTGGTCAGCAGATAGAAAGACTGAAAGACGTATCCGATTTTCTGATTGCGCAATTGTGCCAAATCCTCATCATCTATCGTGTGGACGTCAATCCCGTCTAAGCTGTATTTGCCGGAAGTCGGTTTATCCAGGCAACCCACCAGATTCATCAAAGTGGTTTTACCCGAACCGCTGGCGCCCATAATTGCTATGAACTCCCCGGCTTGGATGGTCACATCCACACCCCGCAAGGCATGGACTTCGACGTCGCCCATAAAGTAAGTCTTAATCAGATGTTCAATTTTGATTAGCGGTTCAGGCATCCCTGCTCCTAATGCCTTTGTCCCATGCCACCGCCACCGAAGGGCAAAGTGCTGCCGGCAGCGGCTTGCTTGGCATTCTTATAGTTCACGCCGATAATCATTTCCTGCTCTTCTTTGACGCCTGAAATCACTTCTGCAAAGTTTCCGTCTGATAAACCTGTAACAACCTCAACCATAGTGGGCTTTCCATCGACTAAAACCCAAATTCTGCCCTTGTTCTGTTTCACTTTCGTTTGCGTTTCAGCGGCAAAGCTGGTTTGGTTATCGGAAGCTGGACTGCTCTCCTGCATATTTTTCTTACGGAAAGCAGCTCTTTGTTCGGGTGTGAATTTGGAAAAATCAGGACGTCCGTCTCCTTTACGCATTTTGTCTTTGAAAGCGGCTTTCTGCTCTGGAGACATAGCAGCAAATTTGGCTTTCAGGCTTTCGGGAACGGCTTGCTTATTTCCCATTTGACTATTCTGTTTCCCCGAGCCATTTCCTTTGGATAAACCTGAAGCTGCTCCGCTTCCGGCGCTGGTCGATTGACCACCGCCACGCCTGCCGGAGCGTGCATTCAATCTGTCATCCCAGGGCATACCAAACAGCTTCCAAAGCTCTTTGCTGGGTTTGAAACGCATGGCGCTTTCGGGGATTCGCAGCACATTTTCCATTTCACGGATAATGATTGTGACATTGGCTGTCATGCCGGGAAGCAGCTTGAGCCGAGGATTACTGACATCGATAATTACGCTGTATGTAACGACATTTTGTTCTGTTTTGGGACTGAGTCTGACCTGCTTGACCTTACCTTCAAAATTCTCATCGGCAAAGGCATCCACAGTGAACTCCACCGGCATCCCAATCCTGATTCTACCGATGTCCGCTTCGTCTATATCGGCGTTTATCTGCATCTGTTTCAGGT
>Ga0247841_10002761_pt1 | contig 34084 bp, 33 predicted proteins | sample LaCruzMarch2015__2_FD_192410 | JGI IMG/M metagenome (GOLD analysis project Ga0247841, IMG submission 192410) | Freshwater microbial communities from meromictic Lake La Cruz, Castile-La Mancha, Spain - LaCruzMarch2015_18m | ecosystem: Environmental > Aquatic > Freshwater > Lake | place: Spain...
AGACTGGAAATCAGTCGAATGATATGTTTCAAACCAAGGAAAGACAATGTCGATACATTATCAACTTAAGTTGCTCTAAGTCATGCCTCGGGTCATACCCCGTCGGCTTGCCGCGGGGTAATTGATTATAACAAATTTTGCAAGTTTTTAAGCAAAATGTGGACATTTTAGACAGAATTGAGAAAACGTGTGATAATATGGGTAATACAGTTCATTGAAACACCAGTTCAAATAACCGCCTCGGACGGGAAAGTCACTGTCGTGACGCTGGATTAAGACCATGAAAACAAAATCATTATTGATAGATGACCCTTTTGAGGAAGCTTTAAAAAAACTACAAGATGTAAATATTCATTTTGAATATTTTGACATCATGTTTAAGTCTAACCCAACAGGTACTATGTATAAAGGACAGCAGTTTCATCAACATGAATTTTCTTGGTTTAAACCAAAAGGTTCTGCGGTTTTAATAAATGAACAAAAAAACCGTATTGCAATTATCTTTGGATTCGTTCTTTATGGCGATGGCACTGTTGATAAGTATTATTTTTTAGTTGGAGTTAATAAGAATGAAAATAAATATGATCTAAACTATGTACTTGGTCAGTGTTATGGAATTACTTTATCTGAGTTTAAAGGAGACAAATTAGTCTGTTATTCTGATGATTCACAGACCTTATTTAATCATAGACGATATGAAAAAATATGTACCTGGTAAAATCATCACAAGGTTTTAAATTCAAATTACGAAAGGAAAAGAGTAAGCCTAGAAGTAAAATTACTTACAACGCGGGTCAGCTGTTGAAACTGACCCTCATTATTTAGTTCATAAATATGGTTAGTATTTGTGAATTAATTATGAGATAATAAATAGTATAAACATTATGAATATATTAGTAAATAATAAAATAATAAATTTTACCCACGATGATTTTCCGATGTTGGTTTCCGGCAAGGCGTTTGTAAAAAGTGGGGCTTCGTTTTTCAGTGTATCTCTGATGACCAAACTATTTGAAAATGGTGAGAAAATTGTATTTTTCACTGCTCTTCCTCCAGCTAAAAAATTATTTAGGGAGCAGGTAGGGGATAGAATGAATAACAATATAATTATGATAGACAGTGGAGAGGAAGAAGTATTTTTAGAATCGATTGATAAGATAAAAGATTTTTCTGAAAGAATTGTTTTATTTAAAAATATAGAAAATTATAATCAGAAATTATTTGATAAATTAAAAGATAAAGAACTCATCATTTTTTCTGGGGATATTGATAAATGTGCTTTTGCAGATGATTTATTAAAAAAAGATTTTAAGACAAAAATATTTTTCTCATATCCTGATAAGGTAAAAATTACAAACAAAATTGACCTTCCTCAATATTATGGATATATTGAAAGCGATAAATATAATGGATTAATTTCTTTAGACCTGTCATGAATAATAATTAAGAATTAAAATAGATAGTAAAAATGACAATTACCAACTCAAACCCATAGGATTCGGTTGGTAAAAGGAAAAAATATGAAAGAAGAAACAAAAATACCTGCCCCGTACTAATTTTTTGATTAAAGAATATAATAGATAAAGTAAATATATAAAATATAGATAAAGTAAAATATGGAAAAGGAATATAAAAATTTAGTACTGGGGTGTCACCCCGAAGGAAAGCAAAGCTTCCTACGGGGCAGGAAATTGTAAAAAATATGAGTAATATCACTGAAAGTAGAATATGTCAGAATTGTCACAAGGAGTTTGCTATTACACCAGATGATTTTTTATTTTACGAAAAAATAAAAGTACCACCACCAACTTTTTGCCCGGAATGCCGGCTGATTAGAAGGTTAATAATGCGTAATGAAAGAACACTTTATAAAAGAAAGTGTGATTTATGTGGAGAAGAGAAAATTTTAATTTATCCTAAAGACAGCCAGTATAAAGTTTATTGTTTTGATTGTTTTCACTCTGATAAATTTGACGGGACTATATATGCACAAGATTATGACTTCTCAAAAACTTTTTTTGAGCAATATGAGAAATTATTTAAAAATGTGCCACGACTAGGCATTATAAAACAAGGTTTTATAAATAATAGTGAATACACAAATCGAGTGAGTGATTTGAAAAACTGCTACCTTATTTTTGCTAGTAATAGAAATGAGGATTGTTTGTATGGAGAATTATTTTGGGAATCAAAAAATTGTATGGATTGTTATAATGTCCATAAGTGCGAGAAATGTTTTGAGTGTATAGATTGTTATAGTTGTAATGGTTTAAAGTATTCAAAAGAATGTAGTGAATGTATCGATTCTTATTTTATGTTGAACTGCCGAAATTGTCAGAATTGCTTTGGGTGTACTAATTTGAGAAATAAAAGTTATTGTATATTTAACGAGCAATATGAAAAAGGAGCTTATTTAGAAAGAATTTCTGAATTAAAAATTACAAATAGAAATGATTTAGAAAATATTAAAAAAATTGTATATCAAAAAAGTTTGGAAAATATTGTTCCAAGTATGGTAGAACATCACTCAACGAATTCTTCGGGGAATTGGATTGAAAGTTCGAAGAATGTAAAAATGTCGTTTAATTGTGAAAAAGTAGAAGAAGGTAAATATTCTTTTGGTATTTTTGGCTCGAAGGATATCATGGATTATACATATTGGGGCCTATCCAGTGAGCTTATCTATGAGTCATGTAGTATTGGCCGACAGTGTTCAGCGGTTTCATTTTGTAGTGAGTCCTGGGACCAACTAATTAAGGCAGAGTATTGTATTAACTGCCGTTCTTCCTCGAATTTATTTGGTTGTGTCGGTCTTTATAAAAAACAATATTGTATTTTAAATAAACAATATACAAAAGAATCCTTCGATGAACTCAGGACAAAAATAATCCAACACATGATGGATTTTCCATTTACCGATAAGGTTGGTAGGATATTACGATATGGAGAATATTTCCCGTGTGATATGTTGCCATTTGCTTATAACGAAACGATAGCCCAACAATTTTTTCCAAAAACAAAAGAAGAAGTTATCATAAATGGTTATAGATGGAAAGAACCAGATACAAAAAATTATGTTGCAACTGTATTGTCAAATGAGTTGCCTTTAGATATTAAATTTGTCAGCGATAATATATTGAGTGAAGTTATATCATGTGCACATGAAGGGAAATGTAATCAACAGTGTACGACTGCGTTTAAAATCGTTCCAAATGAATTACAATTTTACCGTGTTAACAATATCCCACTTCCCATATTGTGCCCTAATTGTCGACACTATGAAAGATTACTAAAACGTCAGCCAATTAGGCTTTGGCACAGAGGGTGTATGTGCGAACAAGAAAATCATGGACATGTTGGATTGTGTCAAAATGAATTTGAAACAAGTTACGCCCTCGACAGACCAGAGACAGTATACTGTTTAGATTGTTATAGAAAAGAAGTAGTATAAAAATTATGGATCCCGTTAGAAATAGAGAGTCTTTAGATTCTCGTTCATAATGTGGAGTTTAATGTCAAAATACGAATCAGATTTATTAAATAATAGATTATTGGTAATATAACATGTATAATTTCTAACGGGATGGACTACATATCATACGAAGAATTTAAGAAGATGGATATACGAGTGGGGACTATTAAGGAAGTCGAAGCAATTCCTGAGACCGACAAGCTTTTACGCTGTCAGGTTGATTTTGGTCCCTCCTTTGCCAAGGCTTCGGCGGGCGAAGGAAGTGAGAATGGATTAGTCCAGATTATCTCTGGAATAAAAGAATATTATCCTGACCCACAAGTTTTAGTCGGGAAGCAAGTGCTCTATATTGTAAACCTTGAACCAAGAAAAATTAAAGGATATGAAAGTAATGGAATGCTGATGGCGGTTGACGGTCCGTCTAGTGACGAGACAAGTTCTGATGGCAAGCCAGTTTTTTTAATTCCCGAAGTCGAAGTTAACCCAGGGGCTCGCGTTCGTTAATTCTTAATTCTTAATTCTTAATTTTTAATTATTTATGCTTGACCCAATTGTAATTATTAAAGCAGTCGGAGTAATCGGAATTATTCTTATTGTTTTTGCCGAGACGGGACTATTCTTTGGTTTTTTCTTTCCCGGAGATTCGCTTTTATTCACTGCTGGAATTTTTGCTTCCCAGGGATTTTTCAGTATTGAAATACTTTTAATCGGGTGTATTCTATCGGCTATTATAGGGGATAGTGTCGGTTACTGGTCTGGCAAAAAATATGGGCGCCAATTGTTTGACCGTGATGCTGGATTTTTCTTTAAGAAAAAACGTTTATATGATGCTGAAGTTTTTTACGAAAAACATGGCAAATTCACTATTATAATTGCTCGATTTGTCCCAATTATTCGAACCTTTGCGCCCATTGTAGCTGGGATTGGAAAAATGAATTATTCTTCCTTCATTTCTTACAATATTTTCGGTGGAGTTTTTTGGGTTTCTGGAATGCTTCTTTTTGGTTATTTCTTGGGTGGAATAATTCCCAATCCAGATGTATATATTATTCCTATTTCATTTTTGATAATTATTTTATCTTTTATGCCGATTATTTTCAAAATGATTCGTTTCAAATTAAGCAAATTACCATAAGCCCCTTTTTGTAGTTTAAGAGTGTTATATAACCGAGTAATAGAATTTTGTTAAAATTTAACTACAGGGTATAATGATAATGTAATGAAAAGATTATATAATCACTATTTTCCAACACCATCATATTTGGCGATGAATGCTTTTGCGATTGATATCTCTGACCATTCAATTAAATATGGTGAACTTATAATGACCTCTTCTGGTCTTCGCCTTGGTAAATATGGAATAGAAAAAATTCCCGAGGGAATAGTTGTCTCTGGTAAAATTGAAAAAGAGGACGAACTAGTTCGAGTTTTAAAAATAATTAAAGAAAAAGAAAAATTACGCTTTATTCGGGTGTCTTTATCGGAAGAGCAAATGTATTTATTTACCCTATCAGTTCCAAGAGTGAATAATGAAAATTTAAGAGATATGATACTTCTTCAAATAGAAGAATATATTCCACTTAAGGCACCAGATGCAGTTTTTGATTTTGATATTATTAAGGAAGATGACAAAACTATTTTAGTTGAAGTGGTTGCTATCGCAAGTAGTACCCTTCTAAGTTATTTGTCAGTTTTTGATAGGGCTGGACTTTCTCCTCTTTCTTGTGAGATTGATGCTCAAGCGACAGCTAGAGCAGTTATTCCCAGTGGAGATGCTAGTCCTATTATGATAGTTGATTTCGGTGATTCTAGGACAGGAATTTCTGTCTCTAGTCGTGGAAGAGTTTTTTTGACAACGACGTTATCTCTTGGAGGGATAGACCTAACAAATATGATTGCTAAAAATTTCTCTTTATCATTTCCAGAAGCTGAAGAAATGAAACATGAGTATGGTTTAAATAAAGTATCAAAAGCCGGAGATATTTTTCCAGCAATTTTAAACGGAATTTCAGTTTTAAAAGATGAGATAAATAAACAATATCAATATTGGGAAACACATTATAGTAACAATAAAGAACACGAACAAATAAATCGTATAATTCTTTGTGGTGGAGATGCAAATTTGGCCGGTTTGTCTGATTACTTAGAATTAAGTATGAAAATAAAAATAGAAAATGCAAATGTTTGGGTAAATATTTTGAATACAGAAAATTCAATTCCCGAAATATCTTTTGAGGAGTCACTTGGATATGCGACAGTGCTTGGATTGTCACTTGGGAGTTATATGGATAAACCACAGCCAGTTATAAATATATTACCAGACAAAGAAAAGAAAATTCTTCACAGAGAATATTGGATGAGATTCTTTACGATGGTTTTGCACCTTATAACCCTAGCTGGAGTTGTTTCAATTCTTTTACTGTTTCCATCTTATTTTATTTCAAAATCGGAAGAGAATTTAGTCGAGGAAAAACTTGAAATGTTTAATAAAGAAAACCCAAACCTTACAAACAATAATATGAATAAAATAATAGGAGATATTAATTCAAAATTAGAGTCGTTTGATAAGGCAAAAAATTCTTATCAAGTTGGTGATGATGTTCTTGGTAATATTTTAACTAGTCGGACAGAAGGAATATCTTTCTCCCAAATACTTTTTAATAAAAAAATAGCGGATTCTTCAATTTTAGAAATTCATGGTATAGCAAGTAATCGAGATTCTTTGCGTAATTTTAAAACAGTTTTAGACAATAATCCAAGTTTTTCTAAGGTCGATTTACCTGTTTCAAATTTTCTTGAAAAAACTAATCTTCCTTTTACAATTTCAATAATAATGAAATAACAAATATGAAAAAATCTCATACAATTATAATATTTATACTTTCAATTCTAGTTACTATACTGGTAGCAGGGTTGCTTGTTTTTTTCTTGAAAATTATTGAAAACAAAAATCAGCACATTTTTGTTGTGACGGAAACTATTGGAGACAAACTAAAAGAAAAAGAAAATGTGACAATGTTTACTGAAAAGTTATCTGAAATTCAATTACTAGAAAATAATATTGATAGTCGCTTTGTTGATTCAAATAAAATTGATACCTTTGTTAGCTATCTAGAAGAAATTGACTTAGATATTGGTTCAGATATTTCAGTTAAAAATATTGAGATATCACCCAAGACGAAAGAGGTAATCTCTTTTAAAATTCTAATAACAGGAACCTTCGAGCAAGTTATGAGAACAGTTGTTCTTTTAGAAAATATTCCTTACGAAGTTGATATTATAAGTATATATTTAAATAAAGATTTAACCGAGACAACAAATAAAGAAGGTGAAAAAACCAAAATACTAGGAGTGCCAACATGGCAAGCAGATATCTCTTTTAATATTTTAAGCTCAAATTAATTTTATGAAAATATCTTTAGATAATGTTCTAAATAAAGTAAAAAAATTTATTTCTTTCAAAAAAATAAACCCCCATAAACATTGGAGAAATTTATTGTATATATTTTTTGTTATAATTATTATCCTAGTATTGTTTAGTTTTTATATATTATATAAAATAAAAAATCAGGAAATATTCCAAATTAAACCGAAACCTACAGATTCAACTCTTTTAATAAATGAAAAACTTTTAGAAAAAGTGACTGAATCATTCAACCAAAAACTAATAAAAGAAAAAGAGGCAAGAGATGGAGTAAAAATATATAAAGACCCGAGTATAAACTAAATCTTGAAATTAATCGAAAGTATGATAGGATATTATGTGCTTGCGCGGTTAGCTCAGTTGGTAGAGCAACCCGTTTACACCGGGAAGGTCGGGGGTCCGAGTCCCTCACCGCGCACATGTATATTTGCCCTCGTAGTTAAATGGATATAACTGCGGACTTCTAAGCCGCTATTGTAGGTTCGATTCCTGCCGAGGGCACAAAAGAGTGAATTCAAAAAATAATAACTGCTTATTATTTTTCTCTTTTGTGAGACAGAGCGATGTTTTAATAGTGAGCAAAACCGCGAGTCGGGGTCGCGACCGAGGTGAGTGACGACGAGCCGAGAGTTGTGACCAATTAATTATATGAAAATAAAAATTTTATACGAAGACAAAAATATCTTAGTTATCGACAAACCAGCTGGTATTTCGGTACATGGAGATGGTAAAAAAAAAGAAGAAACAATTGCTGATTGGGTACTTTCAAATTACCCATCAATAAAAAATGTCGGAGAGCCGATACAATTAAGAATTAAGAATGAAGAATTAAGAATTATTAGGCCAGGGATTGTCCACCGACTCGACAAAGAAACATCCGGGGTTTTGATTGTTGCTAAAAATCAAAAAACTTTTCTTTTTTTGAAAGAGCAATTTATGAATCATAAAGTTAAAAAAGTTTATCGAGCATTTGTTTACGGTTATGTCAGTGACCCCAAAGCTTCACTCCTTACCGGTGGCAGGGGAGTTATAAATGTCCCGATCGGTCGTTCATCAAAAGATATCCGAGCATATACGGCTGGGAGGGGAGCTCGACCTCCACTTCGTGAAGCTGTTACAGAATACATCGTGCTTGAAAGATTTTCTTTAGAAAAAAAAGATGACCTCACCCCCCAACCCCCTCTCCTTATTAAGGAGAGGGGGCAAAGAGGAGAGGTGAATTTCTCTTACATTGAAGCTTATCCAAAAACTGGGCGCACTCATCAAATAAGAGTTCATATGCGCTACATTAATCATCCGGTTGTTGCCGACCCGATTTATCGTGGAGCAAAAGAGAAAGCCCTAGGCATGAAGCGTATGGCGCTTCATTCCTATTCGGCAACATTTACTCTTCCAACCGGAGAAATAAAAACAATAGAATCTCCACTTCCAGCAGATTTTAAAAAGGTGATAAAAACGTACCTGAATTAGGTTCTAGTGAAATGCTAATAATTCAATAGAAAAATTGAATTAATAAAATTGCAAAAATTAGTAAATTATCGCATAATGGAGTTATGGATAAGGCACCAGAAAATATCACGGGGAAACAAGTGGAAATTGCTAATTTTCACCAGATTTTTGAAGATAGGCTGAGAATAAAAAAGATAGCAAGAGACGAGTTTGGGCTTGATTTGGAAAACACCAAAGACAGTTCGAGTTCTCCATTATTTGCTATATTTAACAAATATTACAGGCAGGAATATGATGAATTAAATGAGAAGGCAAAGCAATTTAAAAAAGCAGATTTCAAAGAGAACGAAGCTAAAGAAGAACTACAAAAACAAAAAACTGAATATGAAAAAACTTCAACTGAAAATATCTCTCAAATAGATTATGAAAAGATATTTACAGACTATCCAGAATTAAAAGAAGTTTTAAATATCAAAAATTCCATTTCCTATTTAAAAGATTTTAGAATGAAGCGAACCTTTGAAATTTTAAATCCAAAAATCGGATTAAATATCAAAGATAGAAATGAAAAAATATTAGCGAGCGTTCAGATAGAAATAAAAGACAGCGAGAATAAATTAGAGGACGAAGATCAGACCCTTCTCCGACAAGCAGAATTTTTGGGATATAAACAAAATCTTAGTGAGAGCGGACATATTTGCATTGTTCCTTCTGTCGCAAAAGATTTGGAAGCTATTGGAGATCGAATGCTCACGGGCAAGCCTGTTTTTCTTCACGGGCCGACCGGTACCGGCAAGACTTCGCTTGCTCGCTACGCGGCTGTCCATTTTACTGGTAAGGATTCCGAAATGGTTTTTTGCAATCCTCAAACTAAAGAATCAAATGTATGGGGTAAAACAGGCATAAAACCGACACCAAGCGGAGCGATAGAAACAGTGGAAATTTATGGTCCTCTGGCAAAAGCGATGGTAGAAGGCAAGACTGTGATTTTTGACGAATTTACCGCTCTGCCAAAAGAACAAATGGTTTTTATAAAAGGTATTTTTAACGCCAAAGTTGGCGACAAAATAAACATTGTTGGCAACGGTGTTGTGGAAATTCAACCCGGCTTTCAAATGATTTTCACGGCAAATTTAAAATCTGAAAAAAATCCCGAAAGGCAAGATTTACCTCCAGAGGTCGCTCGAGAATTTGAGCAAAACAATATAAAAATAAATTATATAAACAAAGAAGAGTCATACGATGTTATACTCGCTCGTTTGTTGGGCAAAGACGGCTCTTTGGATATGTCTTTTTATGATCTCAATACTACACTGCCGAATTTAGCTCGGGTTATGTCGGAAATACAGGAGTCTTATACCAATGCCACTGATAAAGAAGTAGCCAGAAAAGCCGGAGCACTCGACGCTTCCGGTAAAGTTCACTCTTTGAAAAAATTTGTAATGACACAAGGCTCTATAGAGGCGATACTTTCTTCGTGGAGCATAGAGAAAAAAATGAAAAGAACAGGAAAATCTTTTGCTGAATTTTTAGATGAAAGATTCAAGACCGCGTTGACTTTTGAAGAGTATTCCAAAGAGGACAGAAACTTGGCAGCTAAAATTTTGGCTTCTCGTGGTTTTTTACTAACATTGACACCAAAAGAGCTTGGATTGCCCGACGATGTTTTTGCCTTCAATACTATCAAAGCAATGCGAGGTGCTGATGCAGTGGAAGAACTTAAAACGGAATCTGGAAATGAAAAGCACCTAAATTTCAAAGAAGTCGCCGAACTTGACCCTTTCAATAAAAGAGCATTGCTTATGGGAAAGCTTGCCGAAGACCTTTTGGAAGGTGGGGCCACTGAAAAAGACCAGTTTTTAACTGCTTCAAATAAAAGATTCAATAAAATTTTTGGCAAACATTCGTCTGTAGAGACTATTGAAGCCACCTACAAACAAGAATCCATAAACTTGGATATAGAAAAAAAGATTGACGAGTTTATTTCTTTTTACCAACAAAATAAGATAGATTTGCCACCGGACTTTGAGGAGAATATCAGAGAGATTTGGAGTCGCAATGTAGACGAAATAAAAGAAAGCATAGAGCAAAATGGTTTTAATGACATTCTCTTAATGCCTGGAAATATATCGCTCACAGACTTGAATGCGAAAATGACCGAAGGATATAAAGCTGAAACTTGGGAAAGTAGCAATTTCACGGAAGGCGGTGGGTTTGCAGGCGCTAAAAGTGAAAATGTAGACAAGCCCAGAATAGTTTTAGTTCACAAAACTCAAAACTTAAAAGACAATCTGGAACTAGCAAAAACCCTGAACATTAAAGGTCAAGATGTAAAGCTAGATGAAATATTAACCCTAGAAGACTATCTAGTATTTCAAAGAAAATATTTCAAAGAAACCGGCAACCACTTAGATGAAGTTGGCGCGACTTGGCTTGCCACATATTCGGGTGCTCATCTCGTCGGCGCGTATTGGCGTCCGAGCGTTGAGCAGGTCCGTGTCGATGCGGTTGACCTCGGCCTTCCGAATGGGCTTCTTGGTGCGCGCCCCTCTCGCAGTTTCTATTAAATAGGTAGCTTGTAACTTGATGTTTGTCTGAATTTTAATTTTAATTTTTTTATTTTGTATCGTGATTAATTTTTCCTTCGGTTCGTATAACCACAAGCGATTGACTGGTTTACCGAAGTGCTAAAGATAAATGAAAGATGACCTTGTGTCAGATAATTTATTTTGCGTAGAAAAAAACACAAGAACTGCAGTTTTGTATTGGGTACGTAGCCCTGATAAACAGAGTATGGCTTCCAAGCTTGATGTGGATAATACAAAACTAAAAGAGGGGCGGGTGCTCGTCTCGTCAACGCGTATTGGAATCCGAGCGATGAGCAGGTCAATGTCAATGCGAATGACCTCGACAATCAGAATGAGAATCTTGGTGCGCGCCCCTCCCGCCGTTCCTTTTTATTGCATATTTCTCGCGTATTTTATCCACCCTTGGGTCATTTTTCCTATCTCTTGTAATTTGCCCTCAATATCAAGATATTCTCGACTTTCTAATATTTTGCAGTTTAAAGAAATTCTAAAAAGGATTTTTAAAAGTTCTATTTTTGAATTTGCTTGAGACAAAACTTTTTCTTTTTCATATTTTGATACTTGATTAGCAAACACAAAAAGTTCCATTACACCCAGTATCGTTTTTTCTATTTTTTCTCCCAAGGTATATCTTTCGTGCTTCGGGAATTTGAAAATGAGTTTGTGCGCGATTTCGTAAAGCACAAAGAGTTTTATTACAACCGGTATTTCTAATTTTGAGAAGTCCTTATGAGTATTGTTATCCATAAAAATTATGATGAATTATTTAGTCTTGATAATATGTTTTCCGCGTGGAAAATTTTCAGGCGGGGAAAGACAAGCAAAAAAGATGTAATGGATTTTGAAATGCATTTGGAAGATAATATATTTTCTTTATTTCAAGAAGTAAAAAATGATCAATACAGGCATTCATCATATACATATTTTCAGATTTATGATAATAAGAAGCGAGATATTTATAAAGCGGAAGTCAGAGACCGGATAATGCACCAGATTATATATAATTATCTACTGTCTTGTTTTGAGCCCGATTTCATAAGAGATTCTTATGCTTCAAGAAAATCCAAAGGTCAGTATAATGCTGTAAATACTTTTCGTTATTTTATAAAATTAGCGTCTGGTCCACGCCGAGAATGCCATATTTTAAAATGCGATGTCAAAAAGTATTTTGATAATATAGATCACAATATTCTGTTTGATTTAATAAAAGAAAAAGTAAAATGCGAGAAGATTTTGAAAATAATAAGAGAAATAATATCAAGCTATCATTCGTTCGCCAATTTTTCCAAAGGCATACCTTTGGGCAATATCACGAGCCAGATATTTGCGAATATTTATCTTAACGCGTTAGACCAATATGTGAAAAAAGAATTAGAATGTAGATTCTATGTCAGATACAATGATGATGTTGTGATAGTTTTTAAGAATAACAAAAATATAGTCAATATCCGAGACAAAGTAATTCTCTTTGTGAAAGATAAATTGTCTTTAGATATACCTATTCAAAAAACAAGCATAAGAAAAATAGGTTGGGGAGTTGATTTTCTTGGTTTTGTGATTTTGCCGGAAGCTGTCTTGCTAAGAGATAAAACGAAGAACAAGATATATGCGAATATCAGCAGAAAAAATGCTCATTCATATTTAAGTCTATTAACACACTGCAATTCTCATAATTTAAAGACCAAGATTTTGGCAATGGAAAAAATATATGAAATTTGATACGTTTATTTTTTATAAAAATTTTCCAATGAAACAACTTTTGTTTTAGAATTTGGGTATTTCTTTAAAAATTGTGAAAAACTAACTTCTTGAGCAGACCATTTGCATTCTGTTGCTAAAATAGATGAACCATTTTTTTCAATAAAATCTATTTCTAATTTTTGACGTGTTCTCCAAAACATTATATCTGGTGGAAAAATCTCAAGAGAATGAATTTTTAACAATTCACAAAAATAAAAATTTTCAAAAATAAAACCCCTATCTTCTCTGGTTTCTATGTTTTCATTTATACCGGCTAAAACATTACGAATGCCAGTATCATAAAAATAAACCTTGAAAGCCTTTTTAATTTCATTTCGTGGGTTTTTTGAAAATGCTCGTACTATTTTTATAATGAAAGATTGTTCAAGTAGACGCATATATCTATTTATAGTAGCAGGGCTTGTTTGAGTTGTTGTTGCGAGTTCATCAACAGAAACAAGTGATCCTATTTGATAAGCAAGAGCCTTTAGTAATTTTTCAAATACAACTGGGTGTCTGATTTGCTCAAGCATAAAGATATCTTTATAAAGATAATTTGTAGTAATGTTTTTTAATATATTTTTTTTATCGTCAATATTTTGAGCCGAGACAATTTCTGGATATGTACCATATTGGAGTATTTCTAAAAGCCTATCTTTTGTTATTTGGATATTTTTATTAATCTCTGATATTGAAAGTGGAAGTAATGTGTACTCTATTGACCTACCTGTCATTGGCTCTACTATTTTATTTGATAAATCAAATGATGATGAACCAGTTGCTATTATTTGGGTTTCTGGATAATGATCATGGAAAACTTTCAAAATACGCCCAATATCTTGTATTGTTTGTGCTTCATCAAAGACAACAATTTTTTTATTACCCACTAAATCTTTTAGTTTTGCAGGTACGCCTTCAATGAAAGCATCGCGGACTTCTATTGTTTGACAGTCAAAATATTCTCCGTCAGAACCAAAATCGTTAATAATTGTTTTTGATAAAGTGGTTTTACCAGATTGCCTAGGACCCAAAATCACGATAATTTTATTTTTAAATAAGTTTTTTCTAATTATTGGCTCTATGTCTCTTTTAAATATAATCATATTGTAAGTATAGCAATTCTAAACTAAACATGCAAATTGTTATTTTATGAGAAATATCCTTATATAATAAGGTATTTTATAGTATCATTTTTGATAATTTTATAAAAAACTTGCTTTTTAGGGGGGGGTGCTAAACTATACCAACAAGTCGAGTTTTTATTATAAATTAAAGAAATAAATATAAAATTATGAAATTTGAACAACCGCCAAACTTGGGTAAAACACCAAATGAGATTAAAAAAGAAGTAGAGGAAAAAGGAGAAAGATTACTAACAGGAGAAGAATATGAAAAACTAAAAACAGAAGGACAAAATAACTCTGCGGTAGAAAATAAGGATTCATATAAAGCTGAAAATATTATTAAACGATTAAAGTTAGATAAAGAGAAAGAAGCTAAAATTAAACAAGAAATAGAAGAAAATTTCAAAGAGGAAAACAAACTTGTAAAAAATGATTGGACTAAAACTCCAGATCGTTTATCTATTAAAAAATGGGAAGAAATGACTTCAGAAGAGCAAGAAGCAGAACGAGAATTTGAACGAAAACATTTAGGTGCTAGGTCTTCTAGAATATAGAAAAATAATTGCAATTCTCATAATTTAAAGACCAAGATTTTGGCAATGGAAAAAATATACAAAATTTGATAGTATGGTGGTATATGGAAGGTATAAAAGTTATTGAAGCGAAAAAGGATAAAAATGAAGGTGAAAAGGAAGAAACAGGCAATCGCGCCGAAGCATTTCTGTTTGTAGAAGAAAATCGGGACTTTTTTGAACATCACGCAAAAGGTAAGATAAAAATAGAGCAAGCTCCCGAAGGTTTGAATACTTTTGCCTTTAATTTGGAAAATAACACTATTTATATCAATTCAATGTTTTATAAAAAACTTGGTTTTTCAAAAGAAAAAACTATTTTTGGCACTTTACACGAAATAGAACATTTTTTAGAAAAAATACAAATGCTTTCTGAAGACGGGGGAGAGAAAAATTTTGATAAGTATATAAAGAAAATAGAGATCTCCAAGGCTTTCGGTTTGATGGATAACTGCGTGGCGGACATTCATGAGAATAGAACGGTTGTTTCTAAAACAAATAGAGGAATGAAAGAGCTAGAAAAGAATATATACAAAGAAGATTTATTTCCAGAAACGGATTTTACGGGGACTCCTCGCCATATACAGTTTTGCCAAGCTATTTTACGAGAAGCCCGAGTGGAAGACGAAAAATGCGTTGTCTCACCAGATGTTCGCATCAAGCTTGACGAGCTCGCGAAAGTAAAAGGGCTTATGAATATAATGACCAATCCGGAGACTCCAATGTCTGTGCGTTTAAAGTTGCAGGATAAATATATTTGGCCGAAAGTAGAGGAGCTTTTGGAGCACGATATGGAAGATAAAAAAAATGAAGAAAACAACGAAGAAGGAAATCAAGATAAACCTTCTGATTCAAAAAATGAAAAAGGAGACAAAAGCAAAGATAGTAATTCAAATGAGAAAAATAAAAAATCTGAAAATAAGGAAGGTCAAGATAAAGAAGTCAAAGACGAAAATAAAAGCGAGCAAAAAGGAAAACCTCAAAAAGGCGAAGAAAAAGAGGGTGACCCAAATAAAATTTTTGCCGATGAATATGAGAAAGCAGAAAAAAAAGTCCCAAATGCCGTGCCGACCGAAGAAATAAAGAAAGCGTTTAAAGAGTGGAAAGAAGAAAAAAATAAAAATAGTCCCGACAAAGCAGACGAGGAATATGCGGAAAAAATAGGAGTTGAGAAAAAAGATTTGCAAGAATACAGAAAAATTGCGGAAGCATTGCGGAAAATAGTAAATCCGGAAACAAATGTCGGCATAATGGAAGAATTAGAAAATCTTTTTTCAAAAATTATTGCAAAAAGAACAAAAGAAAGACTTGCTCCAAAATATCCAGTGGAAGAAGGGGATGAATTGACTGACCCCGCCCAGCTTATTTCTGATGTCAAGTCTGGCAATTTAAACCCAAAAGTATGGGAAGATACTGAAATCAAAGAAAAGAAAGGCGACAAGTTTGGCGAAGTGGAAATCACTCTTATCTGCGATCGGTCTAGCTCTATGACTGACGGGAGCGGTCAAAAAGCGGTTGAACAAAGAAACTCCGCGGTTTTAATAATGGAAGTTTTAAAAGATTTTGCGGAAATGTGCGATGAAGAAAAAATGAAAGTGGATAAACCGCTTGAAGTCAAGTCCGAAATATATAGTTTTGCCAGTAGTGTGGAAGACAAAACACCTCTTAAAAAAATGGGGAAGGAACTTGGCGAAGCTGAGAGAATAAATGTCTTAAAAAAACTTTTTGACTTGCCGGGTTCTACAACAGATTTTAATTGCTTGGAAGCTATAAATGAAGGGCTAGAAAACGAAACTAAACAAAAAATTAAAATAGAAGAGTTAAAAAAGATAGTTATCGTATTTACGGACGGCGGAAGCGATAGCGTCGAAAGGGTGCAAAAAGCTTTAAAAAATCTGCGAGACAGTGGTATAGTTGTCATAGGAGTAGGATTGACAGAAGCTGGAACGCAAGCTGTGACGACATATGCTCCAAATGCTGAAGTAGTAGAAAATATTTCAACATTACCCATTGCGTTGGGTGGATTATTAAAAGAGCATTTAAAAGATATTTAAAATATGGAAAATAAATTCAAAACTGAAAATATTGTTAATTTAGCCAAACAAAAGAAAGTGGAAAAATCCCAAACGGAGCTTCGCAAATCTTTAGAAGAGCGGTTTTTAGGAATGAGAAATATAATCAAGCAAGCAACCCAGGAATACAAGCTGGCTTTAAAAGATGAAAGTTTTGAAGATAAAGAAGGAGAAGAAGGAGGCGGAGAGAAGAGAAAGGAAGCGATTCAAGAAAAAATTAATGTTTTATTGGACAGAGCGGAACAAATGAAAGTAAAACTTGAAAGCAAAGATGAATTGCCATCCTTAACAGAATCAATTTCCACAACTTATAAAAAACCAGACGGGCAGATAGAAAATATTACCTTCTCTTTAGAAGAAAAATTTGAAGAATGTATTGCTGTCTATAAAAAAACCAAATTAGATTTGCCACCCGATTTTGAAGATCAGATGAAAGAAATCTGGGAAAATAATATTGACGAAATACAAAAAAGCATAGAAGAAAAAGGTTTTGATGAAATACTTTTTGTTCCTGGGAATACTCCACTAGAAGATTTAAATGCTAAAATGACAAATATATACAATGAAACCTATCAAGATAGTGATTTTGAGGAGGGTGGTTCTTTTACTGGAGCAAAAAGTCAAAATGTAGACAAGCCACGCATAGTTTTGACTCACAAAAGTCAAAACTTAAAGGATCGTCCGGAACTTGAAAAAACTTTAAACACTAAAGGGAAAGATGTGGATTTGAAAAACACTCTAACCTTAGAAGATTATTTAATATTCCAAAGAAAATATTTTGAGGAAACTGGTAATCACTTAGACGAAGATGGTTGGACTTGGCTTGCCACATATTCGGGTGCTCGTCTCGTCGACGCGGATTGGGATCCGGGCGGTGGGCAGGTCGATGTCTATGCGGATGGCCTCGACAATCAGAGTGAGGCTCTTGGTGCGCGCCCCTCCCGCAGTTTCTATTAAATAGGTAGCTTGTAGTTTGATGTTTTTAATTTTTTTTCTTTTTAATTTTGTAATTTGCTTAAAATAGCCATATGTGATAAAGTGAAGCCCATGGAAATGGAAATAACGAAAAAACAATTTACTCCAGTAGTGCAAGGTGACCGTAAAAAGCTTGATTTTAAAGCTGGTGATACTGTTCGTGTCTGGAATAAAATTTTAGAAAAAGGCAAAACTCGCCTGCAGGCTTTTGAGGGGCTCGTTCTTTCTCGTAAACATGGAGCAGAGTCTGGAGCAACATTTACAATCAGGAAAGTTGCATCAGGTGTAGGAGTTGAGCGTATTTTCCCACTCTACTCTCCCAATATTGATAAAATTGAAATTATCAGAAAATCAAAAACTCGCCGAAGTAAGCTTTATTACATAAGAACAAAAGCAGTTAAGGAAGTTAAGAAGAGACTAAAGAGTGTGACTCTTTCAAAAGAAGAACAGGCAGGAGAGATAAAAACTGAATAGCAATATCAAAAAAATCCATTTCACAAAAATGGATTTTTTTGATAAAGTTTAAATATGCGCGGGTGTCGTAACTTAGTAGCCGAGCAAGATTGAGGTTCTTGTGCCCGTTAAGGGCGTGGGAGTGCAAGTCTCCCCCCGCGCACAAAAGATTCTAAAATAATAATGACTTTTATAGTATAATCAAACTATGATTAATGTTTTAATTTATATCTTGGAAATTTTATCGCTCATTGTTTTAATCGGCATTATTATTTTGTTTGTTTTTTGGTCAATCGGTAATTTTAAAAACAAAGTTCCTTTTGTTACTGCTTCAAATGCAGTTTTGAAAGATATTGCAAAAGCCCTTGAAGTCAAAGACAATAGCGTTGTTTATGATTTGGGTTGCGGAGACGGAAGAATCCTAATTTATCTTTCACGTTTGAATCCAAAGGCAAGGTATATTGGGATTGAAAATAATGTTTTACCTATCCTCTTGGCTAGGGCTGAATCATTTTTAAATAAGAAAAAAACAGGCAATGATGTTGAGATTATTAATGGTGATTTTTTTAAACAAGATTTGAGAAATGCCACCCATATTTTTACTTATTTATACCCCAATATTATGGATGAGTTACTTCCAAAATTTGAAGAAGAATTTAAGCCGGGAACTCGTCTTGTTTCATTATCTTTTAAATTTGCAAGTAAAAACCCAATAAGTGAAATTGACCTAAAAAGGAGCAAATATAAACTTGGACGCAAATTATATATTTACCAATTTTAATTTGGTGTGTTACAATGTAAACATATGACAACTTCTGAATTGATTTCTTATATAAGGAAACAAATTGCAAACAATACACCTAAAGATTTAATAATATCTAAACTTACGAATGCTGGATGGCGCATTACGGATATTGACGAGGGTTTTTCAAAGCTCGAACCAGAGTTAAAACCAGAAATTCCAAAAATGGAAGTAAAAAATAAGCCACCTAAAACAGAAACCCCTAAAGTATGGGTTCCTCATAATTTACCAATACTTGAAAAAACACAAACAAAGGTGATAGAAGAACAAGAATTAGAATTACCTGCTAAAACAGAGGCTAAATCCGACCTTGTCGGATCGCCCGACACCTCTAAAGAAGTGTTTAGGGGTAAAAAAGAAGAACTTATTCCGACCCTTTTACCTAAAATCGTTATTAACTCTTTTGGTTCTATCAATAGAGATAATTTTGGTAAAAAAGAAGAGATAATTGCTCCAACTGAACCATCTAAGAATTACTCAATAAAAGACTTACCTAAAATTGCAATGCTTTCTTCTTACAAGAATGATTTATTATCTGCAAATAAAACAAATGTGGGAACTGTTAAGATTAAAAATAGCAAAGTAATTAAATGGATTATAATTCTCTTGATTATTATCGCTATAGCAGGAGGAGCTGTGTGGGCATTTGCCAGTGGATATATAAATATAAAAAGTCTAAATCTCTCTTTTATTAAAAAAGACCCGAAAGTTTTGATATTAAATAATTCAAAAGTTTTATCTTCTTTGTCATCATACAAAACAGAAACAAATATAGAAGTATCACTTCCTTCTTTTGCGAATATCAGTGCTGGGCTTGTTAGTGGAGAAGCAGTTTCCTCTATAGATAAAGATTCTATTTCAATTAATACTTTAGGAGTAATTAATAAAAATGATGGAAATATATTATCTGATAATTTTGTGACAATTAAAAGTTCTTTATTAAAAGATTATATTACAACAGACATAAAGAATAACGGCTCAAATTTATTTGTTTCTGTGCCTGACCTTAGCCAAATTGTAGGAGAAGATGCTCCAGAATCTGCTGTTGTTAAAATAAATGAAGAACAATTTGCTTTGATTCCAACTTTATTTTCTTCAGATGTTTCATTACAACTTGAGAAAATAAATTTTTATAAACTTTTATCAAATGGAATTCCATCTTATATTAATAATGAAACTCTTGGGGCTTATGATGAGCTTATAAATAGTGTAGAAATAATAGAAAAAGGATTAGAAAAAATAAAAGACATAGATACATATCACTATTCAATAAATGCCAACAGGCAATCAGCCAAGAATCTTTTAACTGAAATAGTTGATAACTTTACTTTAAATCTTTCTATGGAAGATAAAGATAAATTAACACAAATTTTGGGAGCGGTTATTATAGATTCATTTGATGTTTGGATTGGAAAAACAGATGATAATGTTTATCAATATAGTGTAGTTCTTGAAGTTCCTCTCTCAAAAATTATTGGTCTTGAAGATAAAAGTATTGGAGATAATAAAGTAACTCTTGGCTGGATGACAACTCTTTATGATTTTAATGTTTCTAATAATATTTTTATTCCAGAAACATCTACTTTGGCTACTGATTTTGTGAAAATTATTAAAGAAAAGAAAATTAAAAATGAAGTTTCTTCTTTTTCACAACTTGCTAGAAGTTTATTTAATGCTGAAGGAACTTATGGAAAAAGTTCAAATACAAAAGGAAGTTGTATGAGTCCGACTTCTGGGTCGCTGTTTTCACCAACAGGCCACTCCAAGGGAGCTGTTTCTGCTGTTAGTTCGCTTTCCCTATTATTAAACAAGATTTTAAAAACAACAGAAGGAGTTGGCTCTTGTTATTCGACAACAAAAGCGTGGTCATTTACTGTTCCAATTTCAGATAATTATGATGTATCTTCTGTTCCTACTCCAGAATATAAAACATTTTTTTGCGTAGATAGCACTGGTGCTATAAAAGACTTGACTACACCGCCAACAGGGGCTGTTTGTAAATAAAACAATTTTTATGAGACCCTAGATTTATGGGCGTATTTTTGGTATAACTGTGTAATCACTCTAAGTCATAAAGAGTAATTATGGTGCCTATAGTGTAATGGTTAGCACTAGAGTTTGTGGAACTCTCAGTCTGGGTTCGAATCCCAGTAGGCACCCCAAGTTTACACTTTTACATTATCCACAGTTAAGTTGATAAATATGTACAAAATATGTTAATATATAAATATGTCTACAAATATAAAAAACAAGAGATTATTAGCTGGTTTTTCTCAGTCCGAAATTGCTGAAAGTCTCGGTATTTCTCGTCCTACTTACATAAAAATAGAGCAGGGGCTATCTAAGCCGACAGAAGAACAACGGGCTATTTTGGCTGAACTTTTTAATATTTCTGATGAAAGTTTAGTGAAAAATGAAATTTATAAAGAGATTACCAAAATTAAACCAAAAGAAATTCCACCTGATAATACAAATAAATTCAAGCAAGTCTTACTTTATATTATAAGTAAGGTGGGGAGTCGTCCAAATATAGGACAAACCGCATTATACAAACTTTTGTATTTTATAGATTTTGATTTTTATGAAAAGAACCAGGAATATTTAATGGGAGCAACTTATATTAAAAATACTCATGGACCAAGTCCTGTATCCTTTGCCAAAATTTCAAAGGAATTAGAAAAGGAGGGGCTTTTGGTCGAAGTAAATAGTAAATATTTTAATTATGACCAAAAGAAATATATTGCAACAAAAGAGCCAGATGTTTCAGAACTTTCAGCTCCTGAATTAAAACATATCGATGATGAATTAGAAAGATTAGCTTCAAAGTCAGCAAAAGAACTATCGGAATTATCCCATATAGATACTCCTTGGAAAGTAGCAAAAGATAAACAGATTCTTAATTATAGACATGTTTTTTATCGCCCAGATGAAACTTCTGTATCTTTTGAATAAACTTTATGGCGATATTTTTACAGCTTCCAGAATTTGAAAAGGAATTAAAAAAACTTTCAAAAAAATATCCCACACTAGAATCTGATATTGAAGATATTAAACCTATTTTATTAACTTGCCCTACAGGCATTGGAAAAAATTTTATAATTATAAGGTCAAAAGAAAATACAAAAATTATAAAAGTAAAAATACATTGTGAATCATTGAGGTCTAGGAATATACGGTTAATCTATTCTTATAGAGAAGACGAAATAGAGTTTTTGTATCTAGAGATCTATTTTAAGGGGAATAAAGAGAATGAAGACAGAGAAAGAATTGAAGAATATTTAAAAAGCATTCCGACGCGGTGATTAATAAATAGTTTTTATTTTATTTAGTGATTTTAGACCAGCTTTGATATAATTAGATTATTAATAGTTTATTAATTATAGATATATGTTAAAAGGATTTAAACAATTTATTCTTCGTGGAAATGTCGTTGATTTGGCTGTTGGTGTCGTTATTGGTGCCTCTTTTGGAACAGTGGTGACCTCGTTGGTTCAGGATATTTTCACTCCATTTATTAGTGCTATTTTTAAATCTCCAGATTTTTCTGGGCTAGCTTTTTCTCTCGGTGGGACAGAGATTTTATACGGAAATTTTTTGAATGCTCTAATTGCGTTTATTATAGTAGCAGTTGCTGTTTATTTTTTTGTTGTTACTCCTATTAATACTTTAATCTCTAAAACTAGAAAAGAAAAACCTCTTGACCCGACAACCAAAAAGTGCACCGAGTGTCTAAGCGAAATACCAATTGAAGCAAAAAGGTGTGCACATTGCACTTCAATTTTATAAGATTATTATAATAAATTTATGATAAAGAAAAAAAACCACCAAACACCAAACACCAAAAACCAAACACCTAAAGTGGTGATGGTCAGCGGTGGATTTGACCCAATTCACATTGGACATATTCGTTACATACGAGAAGCGAAAAAACTTGGTGATAAATTGATTGTTGTTTTAAATAACGACAATTGGCTTCGGGCAAAGAAGGGAAAAGAATTCATGTCGGAAGAGGAAAGAAAAGAAATTATTGAAGCAATTTCTGGAGTAGATAAGGTGATTATTTCAAGTCATCCCAAAAACCCAAAAGACATGAGTGTGGCTAAAGAGCTTTCTATGATTCGGCCTCATATCTTTGCAAATGGGGGAGACAGAAACGGAAAAGATTCGAAAGACCCAAAATCTTCTTTATACAAAGAAAGAAAAATACATAAAAAATATGGTATTCAAATGGTCTATAATGTAGGACGTGGTGGAAAAATTAGAAGCTCATCAGAAATGCTTAAAAAATATTCAAAACGTTTTAAATAAAATGAATAAAAATAAAATTATAATTCCTAAATCAATTCTACTTTTAATAATTCTGGCTGTTGTATTAAATATTCTTCGCGTTGTTTTATTTGATAAATTTTCTCTTATTTATATTCTCTGGAATATCTTTTTAGCTTCTATTCCATTTCTTATAAGTTCGATACTTTTATGGTTCGCAAATAATGATAAATTAAAAAAATCGTTGTTTATTGTCGGTGGAATTTTATGGTTGCTTTTTATTCCGAACGCACCTTATATAGTTACAGACCTTATTCACATTGGGGAAATTCGTGCTGTTCCAGCTCTTTATGATTCTTTCTTACTTTTTAGTTCTGCTTGGGTTGGGCTTTTGCTTGGGCTGTATTCAATCCATCACATAGAACAGATTTTAAGAAGAAAATATTCGCAAAAGGTTGCTTATATTACTCTTAGTGTTATTATGCTTTTTATCAGTTTTGGAGTTTATGTAGGAAGGTTTTTACGTTTTAATAGCTGGGATATTTTTGAAAATCCCCTTTCTTTTATTAATGGAGTTGGAGAAGTTTTTTCAAATAGGAGTAATTCTATAGAAGCATTATTATACACAGGGCTATTTCTCTTTTTCATCGTAATGTCTTATAATTCATGGAGAACAACACAAACACAAACAAGATGACAAACTTATCAAAAAAAATTATAGCCTTTGACCTTGATGGAACTTTGGCTGAAAGCAAACGTCCAGTAACAGAAGAAATATCTCGTCTTATTGAAGAACTTGCAAAACAAAAAATTGTTGTTGTTATTAGCGGAGGAACTTTTAAACAATTTAGTACACAATTTCTTCCAGCATTTAGTAAGGAAGCGCTATCATCTTCTTTTGTTAAAAATTTAATACTATTACCAACAAGCGGAAGTCAAAGATATGAATATGATTCAGAAGAAAAAGAATGGAAACTAACCGATTTAGAATTATTTCCAGAAGACATAAAAGAAAAAGCAAAAAAAATACTAAAAGAAATAATTGATTCTGATTTGTATGATATACCCAAGAATCCGACAGGAGAATACATTGAAGACAGAATAACGCAATTGTCTATTTCAGCACTTGGGCAAGAAGCTCCAATTGAACAAAAAAAACTTTGGGACCCAGACCAAAAGAAGAGACAAAAAATCAAAGAAATACTTGATAAAAAATTACCAGAAACAAGTATTATTATAGGAGGGACAACCACCATTGATATATTACCGAAGGGTTTTGATAAAGCTAAGGGGCTTGCAAGGTTACTTGATAAGTTAGGAATGAATATCAATGATATAATTTTTGTTGGAGATTCTATTTTCCCGGGAGGTGATGATTATTCTGTCTATGAAGCTGGCATAGAAAATATTAAGGTCTCTGGCCCTACGGAAGCGAAAGAATTAATAGAAAAATGGATAACCTAATTATTGTGTTATAATCAAATGATGACAATTAAAGACAATCTTAATATTTATGAAGAAGAAAGACCTTGGGGCTTTTTTCGTAAGTTTACAGAAAATAAGGTTTCAACAGTAAAAATTATTACAATAAAACCAAACGAGGAATTTAGTCTACAAAGCCATAATAATAGAGAAGAATTTTGGCATGTTATTAAAGGAGATGGGGTTTTTGAGGTTGGTGAAATAAAATCTAGATTAGAAATTGGAAATGAACAATATGTTCCAATAAAAACAAAACATAAAATAATCGCCGGTAGTGAAGGTATTGAAGTTCTTGAGATTTCATTTGGAGAATTTGATGAAGGAGACATTGTTCGATATGAAGATAAATATGGAAGAGTTTAAGTAATTAGGAATTAGAGATGGAGAAGAAAAAGTTGAAAAAGAAAATAGTAAAGAAAGCAAAAAAGCAAAGCCCAAAGAAAAAGGACACGTCTTTAAAAGTTTCTAAAAAAAAATTACAAAAAGTTGGAAAAGAGAAAATCAAAAAAGCAATAAAATTAAAGAAAAAAGTAATAAAAAAACAAAAGAAGCCATTTAAATTAATCAGGTCTTCTCATAATCCAATTCTTGAACCGAGGTCATATTCTTGGGAATCACAAGCATCTTTTAACCCAGCAGCAATTTCTATCGGTGGCAAGATTCATCTTTTCTATCGTGCACTTGGTGATGATGGAATATCTAGAATTGGTTATGCTTCCAGTTCTGACGGAATTAATTTTGACGAAAGACTTTCTTATCCAGTTTATTATTTAGAGAAAGCTGAAAAAACAAAAAGACACTGGCCATATACATCTCCAGCTCGCCCAGTATACGACCAGTTCCTTTATTCTTCAGGTGGAGGTTGGGGAGGGTGTGAAGACCCAAGAGCTGTGTGCATTGATGGATATGTATATATAACCTTCAATATTTTTGATGGTTGGGAGTCAATGAGTGTTGCTGTAGTTTCGATTAAAGAAGAAGATTTATTAAACAAAAAGTGGATATGGCAGAATTTTTCCTATCTTTCTCATCGTGGTGATAGACAAAAAAATTGGGTTTTATTTCCCGAAAAGATTAATGGCAAATTTGTAATTTTTCATAATTTAGATAAGGGTGACCCCGATAAGGTTTTTGTTTCTTATGTGAACAAGCTTGATTCATCAGAAACTCCAACAATAAAAGATGCTCCAGACCCACAAGCTTTGCCAGACCATATAGTCGCTTGGCATAAAAGGACAAGGAGTGCCTCAGCTCCACCAATTAAAACGAAAGATGGCTGGTTACTTTTGTATCATGCTATGGATAAAGATGATGGGAATCGATATAAATTGGGTGCGATGCTTCTTGATTTGAAAGACCCAAGTAAAGTTCTTTATCGAGCACAGCATCCTATTCTTGAACCAGATGAATGGTATGAAAATGATTGGAAACCAGGAATTATTTACGCTAGTGGGGCGATAGTAAAAAATAATAAACTTTTTGTTTACTATGGGGCAGGGGATAAATATATTGGAGTTGCCTCTATTTTACTTTCGGATTTGATAAATAGTATGAAAGTAAATGGCAAGGTAAAATTAGAAAAAAATAAAAAAATAAACTTTGGATAATATTATATGTATGTAGCCAAAAGGTCAGAGCAAAATCCAATTCTCATTCCGAATAAAAATCATTACTGGGAAGAATTTGCAACTTTTAATCTTTGTCCAATTAAAAAAGGGAAAATAACTTATGGATTTTATAGGGCTATTTCTGCGGTTGATAAAATACTAAAACAACAACAAGTTTCAACTATAGGTATTGGTAAAAGTAAAGACGGAATTCATTTTGAAGAAAGAGCCCCTTTTATTGTTCCTAGTGAACCATGGGATGTTCACGGTTGTGAAGACCCAAGGGTAACTTTTTTTGAAGGGAAATATTATATTTTTTACACAGCTCTTTCGGGGTATCCTTTTAACGCGGAAAATATAAAAGTTGGTTTGGCTATATCTAAAGATTTAAAAAAGGTTGATGAACGTCACTTAATCACTCCATTTAATGCAAAAGCAATGACTCTTTTTCCTGAACGAATTAATGGGAAAATTACAGTTATTTTTTCAGCTCATACTGATGTTCCACCAGCAAAAATGGCTATCGCTCAAGTTGATAAGATAGAACAATTATGGGATGCTTCTTTTTGGGAAGAATGGGTAAAAAATATTGACTCACATACTGTTAGTTTCGAACGCAATCAACGAGACCATTTGGAAGTTGGAGCTCCTCCAGTCAAGACAAAATATGGTTGGATGCTTATTTATTCACATATCCAAAATTATTTTTCATCACCCGATGGGGAGGACCGCATTTTTGGGATTGAGGCGCTTTTACTTGATAGTAGTAATCCAACCAAAATTCTTGGTAGAACAAAAGGACCAATTTTAGTCCCAGAAGAATCTTATGAATTGTCTGGTTATGTCTCTGATGTTATTTTTCCGACTGGGGCCATAGTAGAAAAAGATAAATTAAATATTTATTATGGTGCAGCCGATACGACTGCCTGTCTTGCCTATGTTAGTTTAAAAGATTTAATATCAAGTATGTATATTGAAACGAGAGATGATTGGAGATTTAAACGTGGACTTACAAATCCTATAATAGTTCCAAACAAAGATAATTTATGGGAAGCTAAAGCGACTTTTAATCCAGCGGCAATATATTTGAAAGAAAAAATTCATATCTTGTATCGAACACTTTCAAATGACAACACTTCTTTTATCGGTTATGCTTCGAGTCGGGATGGTTTTAGTATATCTGAAAGATTATCTGACCCTATTTATGGACCTCGTGAAGATTTTGAAACAAAAAAAGTTTCCGATGGAAATTCTGGATGTGAAGACCCTAGGATAACCCAAATAGGGAATAATCTTTATATGTGCTACACAGCATTTGATGGTATTGGGCCACCAAGAGTTGCGGTAACATCTATCTCAGTTAAAAATTTTCTTGCTCACAATTGGGATTGGTCTAAACCATCGCTTATTACTCCACCCGGCTTTGATGACAAGGATACTTGTATTTTTCCTGAAAAATTAAAAGATGGATATTTTGTTGTTCATCGAGTAGGAAATGAAATTTGTGGTGATTATCTCGAATCTCTTGATTTTAGTAAAGATTCAATTAAAAAATGTATTCGAATTATTGGTCCTCGCAAAAATGCTTGGGATAGTTCAAAGGTAGGTATTGCTGCACCTCCAATTAAAACCAAATACGGCTGGCTCTTACTTTATCATGGTGTATCAAAAAGTCACAATACTTATCGAGTTGGGGTTGTTCTCCTTGACCTGAAAGACCCAGCTATAGTTATTGCTCGTTCCTCTGATTCTATTTTTGAGCCAGAAGAAGAATATGAAAAAGTTGGAGTTATTAATAATGTTGTTTTTCCTTGCGGAATGATTTTGAAAGGGGAACTACTCTATATTTACTATGGAGGCGCCGATAAAGTTACAGGGGTTGCGACAATGAAACTTGAAAATCTTCTCGGAGCGCTAGTTCGTGGTTCAAAGTTTAATGAAATTTAAATAGTGCAATTTCTATAGTTTTTTGCTAGAGTAGATAAAGGGGCATAAAAGCCCTTTATTTGCTTTCATTTTATGGATCCCGTTAGAAGTCATATATGTTATATGAACCACGGGAATTATAATAAGATAAAGATTATAATTTTGAGCTTTAATAATAAATTTATGTACGGGAATCTAAAGATTCCCTACTTCTAACGGGATGGAAAAAGATTACTCAAATTTACATAGAGGCCTAGTACTTAGGTACTTTTGGCAAGTTGTTAGAAATTTTAAAGTTTCGTTTTTTGTCATTATTTTCGGCTCTATGGTTTTTGCTGGAATTAGTATTTATCTACCATTACAGCTTCTTAAGTTGTGGGATGTTTTAAGTACTAATGATTTTACTTTTGTTATTAAAGCTCAGCATATAGTGATAACTATTTTTGCTATTGGGCTTGTCGGATGGATGGTTAAAAGAACTGTAGAATTTTCAAATGCTTATTTTCAAGCAAATGTTATGGCCGGACTTAGGGAACAGGCATTCTCTTATATGATGGGACATTCGCATTCTTTCTTTGCGAATAATTTTGGTGGTTCACTTACTCAGAAAATAAATAAATATGCTAGAGCTTTTGAAAAACTAACAGATAGATTGGTTAACGAAGGGTTACCTCTTATCGTCAGGTCTGTAGGAACGGTTGTAGCTATTTATACTCTTGTGCCTAAATATGCATTTATTTTATCCATTTTCTGTGTCGTGTTTTTGCTAACAGCTTTAATTTATACTCGTTTTAAACTTAAATATGATGTAATGGCAGCTCGTGCTGATACAAAAACAACAGGAGCTTTGGCAGATTCAATTAGTAACCATTCATCTATCCAACTTTTTGCTGGTAATGATTATGAAAATGTACGTGTTGGGGAAGTTATTCAAGACCAAAAAAGAAAAACACTTACCAACTGGTATTTATGGGCAGGACTTGGTTTGATTCAAGGATTTTATTCAGTTGTTATTGAATTTATTATTTTTTGGATAGTTGTTGGAGATTGGAAATTGGGACTCATAGCATTACCAGTTATTGTTTTAATTCAGGGCTATTTAATTCGACTAGTAGAAAATTTATGGAGTTTTGCAAGCATTGTTCGAACTTTCTATGATAGCTTTGCAGATGCCCAAGAGATGGCTCTTATCCTCAATACTCCATATGAAGTAGAAGATAAAGCAGAAAAAGTTTTAGAAAAAACTAAAGGGAAAGTGGTTTTTGATAATGTCACTTATGTTTATGATAAAAATAATACAAAAGTTTTTGATGATTTTTCTTTGACAATACCAGCCGGGCAAAAGATTGCTATTGTCGGTTCATCGGGGGCGGGGAAGTCAACATTTGTAAATTTGTTGATGCGATTATTTAATTTGATAAATGGCCGGATACTTATTGATGGAATAGATATAAGTTCTATTTCTCAGAAAAATTTACGAGAGCAGATTGCTTTTGTTCCGCAAGACCCAGTTCTATTTCATCGAACATTGATGGAGAATATTCGTTATGGAAAACGTGATGCAACAGACGAAGAAGTAAAAAGAGCGAGTTTCCTTGCTCACTGTGATGATTTCATTGATAGATTGCCTCAGGGTTTTGATACTTATGTCGGAGAACGTGGAATTAAACTTTCAGGTGGAGAACGTCAGCGAGTAGCAATTGCTCGAGCAATTTTGAAAGATGCACCGATATTAGTACTTGATGAAGCTACATCATCTCTTGATTCAGAGTCAGAAATGCTTATTCAAGATGCACTGCAAAATCTAATTAAAAATAAAACAACAATTGTTATCGCTCACCGACTCTCAACTATCCGTGCGATGGACCGAATTATTGTTATTGAGAATGGGAAAATTATTGAAGATGATAAACACGAAGAACTAATAAATAAAAAAAGTGGTATTTACAAAAAGCTCTGGGATTTGCAGGCTGGTGGCTTTGAAGCTACGATATAAGTTCTCTCGCGTTAAGCTTATTTAATTTTACTGATTTAAATACAAAAAATCCAATTATTGCAAATGTGGCAAGAGGGGAGACATAAGACGGAATTTCTAAACCAAAGGCATCAGAAAGCATTACTAAACCAAGAATAAAAATTGAATACATCGCTCCGTTTTTTAAATAAGCGAATTTTTTTATTCTATCTATATTACTTATAGTTAATTTTCGAAGAACAAAAGCTCCTAGACCATTTCCTAAAATGATAAGAGGCACAGACAAGGTAAATGCAAAAGCCCCAAGGACACCATCAATTGAGAAAGTTGCATCAATTATTTCTAGATAAAGTATTTTACTTAAATCAGTCATTTTGTTTTCGCTGGAGAGTAATTTCTTTTCACCTTTTTCAGCATTTTCTTTAAATCCGTGAGTAATGAAGAAAGCGGTTGACCCGACGACAGCCGAGAAAGCGAGCATTGGATTAATTTTTAAAGAAAACCAGACAACAACAGCTAAAACTATAGAAGCAATTGCAAAGAACCAAACTCCGTGTGCAAAAAAGAATTTTTCATGGCGAAGTCCAAAGTTTTTTGTCTCAAGAAATAACCAATGAAAAAACAAAAAAATTAAGAATATTCCCCCTCCCAAAAGTAAAATGGGTGCAGCTTTCTCGACGGCAGTGTGGACACTTGGGTTATTTGAAAATGCTGCTGTAAATGACCCAATCGGGCCGAGCGCAGGCATCGTCGCCCAGATTATAAGCCAAGGAAGAAGTCCTCTGATTGCAAATACAGCAAAAAGGAACCCCCAAAGAAGGAACCACTTTCTTGCACGCTTGCTCATAGTGCCCAAAACCTCGGCATTGATAACAGCGTTATCGATACTTGAAATTATTTCAAAAAGACAAAGCCCCAAAACTGTGAGAATCATTGCTCCAATCATTTTACTATTATATCATCTTTATAATTTTTCTTTATCTTTCCCATTTGGGTAATGAAATTATTTATATAAAAATATGTAATCATTTTATACGATCGTGATAAATGATTACATCTGATTTAGTCAATAATGTCAGCTTTCGTAGCTTTAAAAAATTTTAAATATTGAAGTATTTTTTTATTATTTAAATATATAATAAACTCTTTAGGCAAGGGAGGACCAAACCAAACGCTTTTTTGGATAAGCTCATATCCTAAATCAACTAACTCATTTCTCAACCAATCCCTATATAATCTTTTCTTTTCTGGAATATCAAAAATTACAATCATTGTTTTTTGTATATTATTGTTTTTATTTTGTTTTTTTCTAGGATAAAAATGAACCATAGCTGATTTTCTTTCTTTTAATAATATTTCTCCTTCATCTGTTATTTTCCAAATACCATTTTTATTTATAACCAATCCCTGCTTTTTCATACGAGACAGGGTATTTCTTATTATTTGTTTTCCGTTTTTGTTCTCAATATTTTTTCTTTCATATATGATGTCATATAAAAGACTATATCCTCCCGGATAGTTACTAATAGATTTTAAAATTTCTTGTACGATACTCATAATATTTATTATACACGAAGATGTAATCAAATACAACGATCGTGAGAAATGATTACATAAATTGCTAAATTTCTAAGACTAAATGTTTAAGGTTTTACTTTGTCATTATTCTGTGTAATAATTTGTTTATGAATAGCGAAACGAGAATAACTTGCCCCGTACTAAATTTTTTGATTAAACAATATAATAGATAAAATAGTTATACCAAACAAATATAGATAAAATATGGATAAAGAATATAAAAATTTAGTACTGGGGTGTCACCCCGAAGGAAAGCAAAGCTTCCTACGGGGCAGGAAATTGTAAAAAATATGAGTAATATCACCGAAAGTAGAATATGTCAGAATTGCCACAAAGAGTTTACTCTTGAGCCCGATGATTTTTCATTTTATGAGAAAATTAAAGTTCCTCCGCCAACTTGGTGTCCAGAATGTCGGTTAATTAGGCGTCTTGCTTATAGGGAAGAAAGATCTCTTTTTAAAGATAATTGTGATAAGTGTGGGAAAGACATGGTAAGTTTATTTGCCCCAGGAACCCCTTTTGTTGTTTATTGTTCACCTTGTTGGTGGGGAGATAATTGGGATGGGACAGATTATGGGAAAGATTATGATTTTTCTAAACCATTTTTTCAACAATTATTTGAGTTACAAAAAGTTGTTCCATCTCAAGGAACAAATTCAAGGAATTGTATTAATTGCAAATATTGCCATGGAAATATCCGTTGTAAAAATTGCACTTTTGTTTTTGGGGGATTTGAGGCTATAAATTGTTATTATTGTCAGGCAGCAATTCTTTCCAGTGATTCTATGGATTCTGATGTCATTTGGAATGCAGATAATGTATACGAAACTGTAAATTCAGCTAGTGTATATAATACAAGATTTACATATCACTCCTCAGAATGCCTTGATTCATCTTTTCTTTTTAATTGCGTTGGATGTTCAAATTGTTTTGGTTGTATAAACTTGAGAAATCAAAAATATTGTATTGGAAATATTCAATATACAAAAGAAGAATACCAAAAAGAAATCAAAAAGTTTGACTTGGGAAGTTATAAGTCAGTTGAAGAGGTCAGAAAAAGATTTATGGAATTTTATTACAAGATGCCCAGGAGATTTGCAATTGTAATCAATTCTTCCAATGTATCTGGTGACGATATTTCAAATACTAAAAATTGTAAAAATTGTTTTGTTACTCGTGATGGAATAGAAAATTGCAAAAATATTTTTACATGTGGTCTACTTTTGAAAGATAGCCACGATGTTACTTTTGGAGGAGATACTTCTGAACTTTTGTATGAAGTTAGCGGTAGTACTCAAGCACAACGAAGTTTTTTTAATCGCGGGAGTAATAATACTATAGATGTTGAGTATTCCGAAAATATTTATGGCGGAACGCATTTATTTGGCTGTGTGAAATTAAAAAGAAAACAATATTGTATTCTCAATAAACAGTATACAAAAGAAGAATACGAAATATTAATTCCTAAAATTAAACAGCATATGAATGATATGCCATATGTTGATAAGAAAGGAAGAATTTATAAATATGGAGAGTTTTACCCGTCAGAACTTTCACTATGGGCATATAATGAAACCTGGGCATATAAATATTTTCCCCTTACGAAAGAAAAAGCCCTAGAGAGTGGATACTACTGGCGTGACCCAGTAGAGAGGGATTATAAAATAACTGTTAATCCAGAAGACTTACCAGATCATATTAATGATGTCACGGATTCCATTGTAAATGAAGTTATAGCATGTGAGCATTCTTTTAAAGAGAATTGTGACGAACAATGTACATCCGCCTTTCGTATTTTGCCAGATGAATTACAATTTTATCGCACAAAAAATTTAGCCCTACCAAGATTATGTCCTAACTGTCGATACTATCAACGACTAAAAAAAGTAAATCCACCGAAGCTATATCATGGTAAATGTATGTGTAATGGTACAGCATCTCAGAACGGAGAATATCAAAATACAGTAGAACATTCTCATGGTGATGAATCGTGCCAAAATGAATTTGAAACGGCGATTTCGCCAGAGCGAAAAGAAATTGTATACTGTGAAAAGTGTTATCAAGCTGAATTTATATAGTGACTTGACTTGTCCCGTACTAAATTTTTGATTACGGGGCATAAAGATAAATATTATAAAATTAAAATTTTAGTACCGGGATGAAAAAAATAAAAATTAAATTAGAATATTTTAAATATATTACTAAAATTATCTGGGGAACTCTGAAGTTTAGAATTAAAATATGGTGGTATAAGATAAGTAGAAAGTAGAAAGTAGTAGGGGATAATAATTACGAATTAAGAATTAAGAATTAATAATTACGAATTAAGAATTAGGGTATAAAGAAAGAATAATAATTACCAATTCAAACCCATAGGATTGACTTGGTAAAAAGAAAAAAAGATGAAAGAAGAAACAAAAATATTTGCCCCGTACTAATTTTTTGATTAAGTAACTTTGAATTACAAAACCCCAAAACTATTCCTTTTTTAAACAAACTAAGCTACAATACAAAAAGCACCGTAAGGTGCTTTTTGTTATGAATACTTCTATTCAACTCTACAATGAAATTGTAACAAA
>Ga0247841_10002762_pt1 | contig 34072 bp, 28 predicted proteins | sample LaCruzMarch2015__2_FD_192410 | JGI IMG/M metagenome (GOLD analysis project Ga0247841, IMG submission 192410) | Freshwater microbial communities from meromictic Lake La Cruz, Castile-La Mancha, Spain - LaCruzMarch2015_18m | ecosystem: Environmental > Aquatic > Freshwater > Lake | place: Spain...
TCTTCCCTCGATGCTTTTTTTTGTCCCTGTTTCACTTGCTATCATAAATGTATTCGATCGATTCAAAGAGAGGAAAGTCGTTTGTTTTGCCATGGCGGTGCTTCTGGTGGGAATGATCATGGTACAGGGGATGAATACTTACCTCCAAAACGGCATCTGGAAAAACGAAATCACGCTGTGGGAGGACAATGCTAGAAAGGCGCCAAGGCTTCATCGGCCTCATCATAATTTGGGCGTTGCTCTCATGTCTGCCGGGTTTTTTGAAGAAGGGGTTCGTGAGTTGGAATTAGCCCTTACAGCTAAAAACGACGCCACGGCAAATCAAAAATATGTCACTTATTATCACTTAGGGAGATACTATTTTTTCTTTCAAGACTACAACAAAGCCGCCTGGCATTTTCAGCAGACCCTGCAATGGGCGCCTCTCTATCCGGAACCATACCATTATCTCGCCAAGATCATGTGTGTCAAAGGATACCTAAAGGACGCGGAATCTTTGGTTAATAAAGCATTAGCCCTAAAGAGCGAGAGTAACTTTCATGTTACACATGGCCTGATTCGCATCCAGGCAGGCGATGCGGCGGGGGCCATTGAAGCGGCCAACCGGTCCTTGAGTCGAGCCCACAATAATGAGCGGGCCCATGCTCTCCTCGCTTTGGCCTATCGGTTGAAAAACGATAATAAGTCGGCTGCGCATCATGATCAAGCCTCCAAGGAGACAAGTGTCTCTTGCACGCAATTGAAGTGATTTGCTTTAATTCGTTATGTCGGTATAAGTGGATGATCGAACTATCGAGAGCAGGAAAAACGTCTTCATGAACAAACTATCGCAAAGACATCTAAAAATCGTGATTTGCATAGCATTAATTATCGCAACACTGTCCGTCTATTGGCAGGTGCAACATTTCAGCTTCGTCGATTTCGATGATGGCACTTATGTTATGAACAATAATAATGTCAAGAAGGGTATGGCGCCGGAAGCTATTTGCTGGGCTTTTACCGATATTGAGGCAGCAGGCTTCTGGCACCCCCTGACGTGGCTGTCCCACATACTTGATTATGAATTGTACCGAATGAATGCGGGCGGTCATCACTGGACAAGCGTCATCCTTCATGCAGGGAGCACAGTGCTGCTTTTTTTGTTCCTGGCTTCGACAACAGGTGCACTGTGGCCCAGCGGGTTTACTGCGGCGTTGTTTGCATTACACCCGCTTCATGTCGAATCGGTGGCCTGGGTGGCGGAGCGTAAAGATGTCTTGAGTGCTTTTTTCTGGATGCTGACTTTATGTTGCTATGCCTTCTATGTTAAAAGACCCTGCTGGCAACGATACTTTATGGTTTTGGGAGCTTTTATTTTGGGGTTGATGGCAAAACCGATGCTGGTGACTTTACCCTTCGTGCTGTTGCTTCTGGATTATTGGCCCCTCAGTCGGCTGAGATTGGAGAGGACTTCACCGCATGAGAAAGACAGAACGCCACTTCTTATTTTACTTCAGGAAAAATTGCCCCTCCTGTTTTTTGCCATAGTCGCCTCACTGATCGCGGTTGTTTCTGTAGGCAAGGTCGGCGCCTTGCCTACTATTGATACTTTCCCCTTGGATGTGCGTGTAGTGAACGCCGTGAGATCATATGGCGTCTATATGGTGAAAATGGTCTGGCCATCTCATCTGGCCGTATTTTACCCCCATCCTTTATGGTGGCCCACATGGCAATATACCTTGTCGGGGATATTTTTACTGTTCGTGAGTTTTCTTGTTCTGAAACGGTATCGCCACTTCCCATATCTGGCTGTTGGCTGGCTTTGGTACTTGGGAACCCTCCTACCTGTAATTGGGCTGATGCAAGTCGGCAACCATGCCATGGCCGATCGCTACACGTATATCCCCCTGATCGGTTTGTTTATAATGGTAAGTTGGGGTGCGGCGGATGCCTTGCGGCGATGGAAGGTCCGAGAACGTTATATTTACTGTTTGGGCCTTGGAATATTGCTCTGCCTGGCGACGGTGTCGTGGTTACAAGTGCAATACTGGCAAAATGGTATAGCCCTTTTCCGGCATGCCATCAAGGCAACTGAGAACAACTATGTAGCATGTAATAATCTGGGAATAATCATGATGGATAACGGGGAGTATAGTAAGGCCGCCGATTATTTCCGGGAAGTGGTCAAGATGAAACCGCGTTATGTCGTGGGGCACAGCAATCTGGCCAACGCCTATCTGAAAATGGGCAATCCGGATCATGCGGTTTTTCATTTTCTGGAAGGACTTCGATACAAACCTGATTATCTAAATGCCAGGCATGATCTTGGCAACCTGTACATGCGGCAAGGTCAGTTTGGTAAAGCCATCGCCCAGTATCGCGTGGCTATTGCGATAGACCACAATGATTCGGAATTGCACAACAATCTGGGTGTGGCTTTGGGTAAAACCGGAGACATCCGAGGCGCCATTGCCCGTTTCAATGAAGCGATAAGACTTAATCCGGGATATAAGGAGGCGGTGAAAAACCGCCAAATTGTAATGATGCATATGAACTCTAAACGGGACAAATGATATTCGTTAAACCGGGAAGCTGCTGCTTAAAAAAAATCATCGTTGTTTTGCTTTTAGTTGCCGTTACCCTTGCTGTTTATTGGCCGGTTCAGGATTACCCGTTTATTGATTATGATGAGGAGATCTATATTACGGGAAACCTTCATGTTCGCGCAGGGATGTCGCTGAAGGGACTATGGTGGGCCTTTACAAATATGGAGGCTGGTTTCTGGCATCCCCTGACCTGGCTGTCTCATATGCTCGATTATGAATTGTATCGAATGAATGCTGGGGGCCATCACTGGACAAGCGTCTTGCTTCACGTCGGATGCACAGTTCTGCTCTTTCTTTTTCTATTCGAGTCAACAGGTGCAATTTGGCCCGGTGGGTTGGCAGCAGCCCTCTTTGCCTTGCACCCTCTTCATGTTGAATCGGTGGCCTGGGCGGCGGAACGTAAAGACGTATTAAGCACGTTTTTCTGGATGCTGACCCTGTACGCTTACGTTTACTATGTGCGGCTTCCCGGGTGGCGTCGATATTTTTTAGTGCTGGCGGCTTTTATTTTGGGATTGATGGCAAAACCAATGCTGATTTCCTTGCCATTTGTACTGTTGCTTCTTGATTACTGGCCCTTAAAACGTTTGAAGACGGCGCCGCTTCCGGGTCAGTATTGTGAAGAGAGGACTAAATTGCGCCGACTTGTTATTGAGAAAATACCTCTGTTTATTCTTGCTTTTTTAGCGACGGTTATTACTTTTATCGCTGAGAAAAAGATCGGGGCCATACCAACCCTCGATTTCTTCCCCTTTGACGTCCGCCTGGCCAATGCCCTGGTTTCTTATGTCGTTTACATGGAGAAGATGGTTTGGCCGACCGATATGGCCGTCTTTTATCCCTATTCCCTTATGAGGCCTCTTTGGCAATCTGTTATTGCTGGAGGATTATTGGTATTAATAAGTATATTAGTATTAAAAAAGACTGATCGCTATCCATATTTGGGTGTAGGCTGGCTCTGGTATCTGGGAACGCTGGTACCTGTTATCGGCTTGATCCAGGTGGGCTATCATGGCATGGCGGACCGGTACACATATGTACCCCTCACCGGGCTATTTGTCATGATTTGCTGGGGAGGGGCAGATATTGTCAATAGAAGGAATATTAGTCATTACTTCGCCGGTGGCCTTGCCATTGCGGTTTTAATAGTTTTGACGATGGTTACGTGGACGCAACTGCAATACTGGAAAGACAGTGAAGAGCTTTTTCTCCATGCCACTCGTGTGACGCATAATAACAATATTGCTCATAATAATTTAGCTGCAGCCTTGGCTAAAAAGGGCGATTTGGCCGGAGCTGTGCAAAACTTGCAAAGAGCCATCCAGATATGGCCTGATTATGTTGATGCCCATGAAAACCTGGGACTTGCTTTTATTCGCCAGAATAAACCAGTGGAAGCAATGCAGTCGCTTCGGCATGCGCTTCACCTGGATCCAAGACGTTCCAGTACTCACTATTATCTGGGTGTGGCGTTGAACCTTCAGGGCCGGAAGGATCTGGCCGTTGCCGAATTCCGGGAGGCGATTCGCGGCAAGCCTGACTATGTTTCAGCCATGATCAATCTTGGGAACGTCTATCTCGAAATGGGGAATATTGACGAGGCGATCAGAGAATATCAGTCTGCTTTAAATCTGAAAAAAGACAATTGGGAACTCCATAACAATCTTGCTGTGGCTTTGGCGAAGCGGGGTGATCTTAATAACGCAATTGCTCATTTTAATGAGGCTTTCCGTCTTAATCCTGATTTAAAGGCGGCGCAACGAAATATCGAAGAAATAAAAAAGCTTCGCATGAAGTGAATCGGAAATGAAAAAGACATTTCTCCAATATCGAACAATCTGGTTATCTCTTTTGTTGGCTGTCCTGATCATCTGGATATATGAACCCGTCCGGAGTTATGAATTCATTGATTATGACGATAATATTTATGTCTTTGACAATCCTGTGATTCAGAAGGGATTTTCCGTTAAAAACATCATCTGGGCCTTTGGGGACGTACGTATCGGACATTGGCACCCTTTGACCTGGTTAACGCATATGCTTGACTGGCAACTATTCGGGAAAAACGCCGGCGGTCATCATTGGACGAATGTTATTTTTCATATATTTAATTCTATTTTACTATTCCTGATTATGAGACGAATGACGGGGGAGGACTACAAAAGCTTTTTTGTCGCCGCCCTTTTTGCTATTCATCCTCTTAATGTCGAATCCGTGGCCTGGGTGGCGGAAAGAAAGAATCTCTTGAGTATGTTCATGGGATTACTGACGATTTCGGCATATATCCATTATCTGGATAAAACAACCCTGACGCGTTACCTGATCCTTGTTCTGTGTTTTACTGCCGGCCTCCTATCAAAGCCGATATTGGTGACGCTGCCTTTTGTTCTTCTCCTCCTGGATTTCTGGCCTTTAAACCGTATGAGAAACATTGATTTCCAAGTAGCGTCACCTATGAAGGCAATTCAACCTCAAACGTTATGTTATCTATTAAAGGAAAAAACACCCCTTTTCATATTGTCGTTATGTTCAATGATCGTAACGATTTACGCAGCGCACCAGGGATCAGCCCTGAGGGACTTTGCCGGATTTCCCTGGGATGTACGCGTTGCCAATGCCTTTGTTTCCTATGTTGTATATATCAATAAACTTTTCTGGCCGTCAGGGCTGGCGGTTTTTTACCCGTATCGTGAGATAATGCCTTTTTGGCATATTATGTTTGCCATAATGGCCATTTTATCCATGACGTTATTCGTTATTTGGAATGCCAGGCTTTATCCATATCTGGCGGTAGGATGGCTGTGGTATCTTGTGACTAATGTTCCAACAATCGGGATCATCCAGGTAGGGTTTCAATCAATGGCTGACCGCTACGTCTATATTCCGGCTATCGGTCTCTTCATAATGCTTGCCTGGGGGGTTCCAGATTTATTCAGGAGAAGCGGTTGGCCAAAGCGCGTCTATGTCCTCCCGGCGTTCGCAATCGTTATCGCTTTGGCTTTTATTGCATCATTGCAGGTGCAATACTGGCAGAACAGCTTTCGATTATTCAGTCATGCCATAGCAGTGACCAAGAATAATACTGTGGCTCTTCATGGTTTGGGAAACGTGTTTTTAAGTCATAATGATTTGGAGCGGGCGAAAAAATGTTATATTGATTCAATCCGGGCCAGGCCGGAAAACGCTGACGTCCGCATTAGCCTGGGGACAGTCTATCTGCGGGAGGGGAAGTCGGAAATGGCCGCAGAGGAGTATGCTAAAGTACTTGATTTAAGTCCAAACCGGACAACGGCCGAAAAGGCCCACAACAACTTGGGGGTGGTCATGGCAAATCAGGGGAGACTGGAAGAGGCTATTGTGCAATTTCGGATGGCCTTGAAAAGCAACCCCGACTATGACATGGCAAAGAACAATTTGTCCCTTGCCATGGAGAACAATGCCCGGCTTAAACAAATGAAAGACATGTCAAAGGGAAAAATAAAAGAGCCATGAACAAGCCCAATCCGTCATCGGAATCATCTGTAGAGAGATATCGGTTGTCGCGTATTTGTCATTGGGACGAGCTCGCCCTGAAAATGGATACTTGGACGGGATGGGGAGGGTACTATCATAAACGATTGATCGAGGTGTTCAGATTCATTATCCCACCCGGCCAGAGAATTCTTGAAATAGGCTGTGCCCAGGGTGATCTTCTGGCGGCACTCGCTCCATCATATGGTGTAGGCGTAGATTTTTCGCCTGCAATGATTGTCCGGGCGCGCACCAGGCATCCTCAACTTACATTTATCGAATGTGACGCCCATGATTTGATTTTAAACGATGGTTTTGATTATATTGTTCTTTCTGACCTTGTAAATGACCTGTGGGATGTCCAAGAGGTTTTGAATGGCGTATTGCGATGTACGACTTCGCGAACCAGGGTTGTCATAAACACATACAGCCGCCTCTGGGAGTTGCCGCTTTTAGCAGTCAAAAAGCTCGGGCTGGCGAAACCGACGCTCTTTCAAAACTGGTTGACGGTTGATGATATTTCCGGTCTCATGGATCTTGCCGATATGGAGGTGATCACGCACTGGGAAGAAATTCTCTTGCCTTTGAATATTCCCGTTCTTGGACCCTTGATGAATGAATTTGTCGTTAAGTTATGGCCTTTCAAGTGGTTCGCCATGACCCATTTCATTATTGCCGCGCCCGCTTTTGCATCTGGAAAAGTCCAGGAGGATAAACCCCTGGTGTCCGTCATCGTTCCTGCCCGCAATGAAGCAGGAAATATTGCTCAGATCTTTTCGCGGGTTCCCGATATGGGGCTGGGGACGGAATTGGTTTTTGTGGAAGGGAATTCGACGGATGACACCTATAAGGTGATTGAACAAGCCATAAAGGAACATCCGGAAAGGCAATGCCGGCTGCTGCGGCAGACCGGGAAAGGGAAGGGTGACGCCGTACGATGGGGCATGTCACAGGCGCGCGGTGACATCCTCATGATTTTGGATGCGGACTTGACAGTGCCGCCCGAAGATCTGCCACGCTTTTATGACGCCCTAGTGGACAGTAAAGGAGAATTTATTAATGGCGTGAGATTGGTGTACCCCATGGAAAAAGAGGCAATGCGATTTATAAACCTTGTGGGGAACAAGTTTTTCAGTTTGGTTTTTTCCTGGCTCCTGGGACAGCCAATCAAGGACACCCTTTGCGGCACGAAGGTGCTATGGAAGGCCGATTATGACCGTATCGCCGCCAATCGTTCATATTTTGGCGATTTTGATCCCTTTGGCGATTTTGATCTTCTTTTCGGCGCTGCGAAACTGAACCTCAGGATCTGCCAGTTGCCGGTGCGTTATTGCGAGCGAACATACGGAACCACAAACATTCAAAGGTGGCGTCACGGTTGGCTTCTCTTGCGTATGGTTCTGTTTGCCTTAAAGAGGATAAAGTTTGTATGAAGCAGACCGATCGGGCCACGCGGGAAGTAGACCACGGTAGAAGGCTGTCACTGGGCGATGCAGAGCGAACCTGGGGATGGAATACACCGGCAGGATTTCACCGTGCCAGTCGACGGGGTAGGCTGATAATGGAAATGTCCGGTATGTGTCCTGGGAAAACCGTTCTTGAGATCGGATGTGGGACCGGCCTTTTTACGGAGATGTTTGCAAAAAGTGGCGCCCATATTGTCGCGCTTGATATTTCAGAAGATCTGCTGAGGAAAGCCAGGGCCAGGAATATCCCTGAGCAGCAGGTCCGTTTTCTCGCGATGTCTTTTGAGGATGAATCTCTTTTGGGGCATTTTGATGCTGTTATCGGGTCATCCGTCCTCCATCATCTGAATATTCGCCCTGCCCTGAAGAGGATCCAAAGTTTGCTGAAGCCCGGGGCGCCCATGGTCTTTGCCGAGCCAAACATGCTCAATCCGCAAATCATGATTCAAAAAAATATCCCCTGGATCAAAAAGAAATTGGGGGATTCACCTGATGAGGGTGCTTTTACCATCTGGTCATTCCATCGGATGCTTTTAGAGGCAGGTTTTTGCTCCATCTCGATCCGGCCCTTCGACTGGCTGCACCCATCAACGCCGCCCCTGTTCATTCCGATCATAAGTCAGCTTGGGAACTTGTTGGAAAAAGTTCCACTGGTACGTCACTTTGCCGGGTCCCTTCTCATCTCGACTGTCTGCCAACCAACATATATCAATAGCCTGGCATCAGAAAGAGGTACGAGCCGGATATGAATGATGTAAATCGAGAACAGGGGTTTAGGCAGCATAAAGAATTACTGATGGCCTTGCTTCTGGCCGCAGCAGTGCTGGCGCTCTACTGGCCTGTCCAGCACTTCGATTTCATTGAACTTGACGATCGTACCTATATATCCGGGAACCGGCATATTCAGGAAGGGTTTACCTGTGAGGCTGTTACCTGGGTTTTTAAGGATATATATATGGGTTACTGGCATCCTTTGACATGGATATCTCACATCCTTGATTACAAGTTGTACCAGATGAATGCCGGTGGGCATCATTGGACTAGCGTTCTTTTTCATTTAGGCAACACGATGCTTTTGTTCATAATTCTAAATAGGCTGACAGATGCTTTATGGAAATCTGCATTTGTAGCCGCATTGTTTGCACTCCATCCCATGCATGTTGAATCAGTGGCCTGGGTTGCAGAGCGCAAGGATGTGCTGAGCACCTTTTTTTTGTTCCTTACTATTGGTTGCTATTTGAATTATTTGAACAAGCCGAATTGTTGGAGATACCTCTTCATGCTAATCTCTTATTCCTCGAGCCTCCTATCAAAACCCATGTTTGTAACCCTGCCGTTTACCCTGCTGCTCCTGGATTATTGGCCGCTCAAACGATTTCCTATCGGAAATTTCAAATGGGATAACGCTTTATCACTTATTCGGGAAAAGATTCCTTTGTTCTTGCTGTCCATTTTTGTGAGCGGAATATCGCTGGCAATCGCAGTACAAAACCCAAATATGACATCGCTTGACAACCTGCCCATGACAATGAGGGCAGTCAATGCTTTTCATTCATATTTTCGATACATGGAGAAAGCCGTCTTTCCGGTAGATATGGCGATATTTTATCCCTACGCTTTCGATTATTCGTGGATAGTCGTAACAGCCTCACTTATTACACTATTGATAGTCTCTGGATTATCGATTGTGTATATAAGACGCTTCCCCTATTTGATTATAGGCTGGCTATGGTTTTTAGGGATATTGTTTCCTGCCATCGGATTTGTGCAAGCTGGTGCGCATGCCATGGCCGACCGCTATACATATGTTTCCTACGTCGGCCTTTTTATTATGATCGCCTGGGGTGTCCCTGATCTTATTTCCGGTATAAGGTTTCGGAAAATTCTTCTGGCCAGCATGGCTGGCGGTGTATTATCAGTTTTTTTTCTATTGAGCTGTATACAAGTCCAGTACTGGGAGAATACCGACACACTATTTCGTAGAGCCATAGAAGTTACAGGGAGGAATTTTCTGGCCGAAGAGATTTTAGCCACATACCTGATCAAGCAAGGAAAATATGAGGAGGCCCAGGTCAGGCTGTACAAGGCATTGGAGATTAATCCCACATATGACCGCATATACAGCTCCCTCGGCATTACGTTGGTTCACCAGAAGCGATACGAGGAAGCACTGGAACAATACAGAAAGGCCTTGGCGATCAAATCAAACAATCCCGATGTCCATTTTAATATAGGCGCTGTATATACAATACTCGATCGAACAGATGAGGCAGTGAGAGAGTTTAGAACGACCATTGCCCTTCAACCCGACCATATGGAAGGGCGCAGAAATTTAGGCACTATTTTATCGAAGCAGGGCAAAATAGATGAGGCTATAGGCCATTATCATGCGATATTGAAATTAAAGCCGAACGACGCCGATACCCTGAATGATCTTGGGATTGCTATGGCCTATAAGAGAAAATTCAAAGAAGCGGAGAAGTATTTCTTATCGGCACTTAGCATCAATCCGAAAGATCCTGTTATCCACGTGAACATGGGTCTCACCCTAATGTCACAAAAGCGTTCGTCGGAAGCAGTTATGCAATTTAAAGAGGCGCTACGTCTGGATCCAGAAAATGAATCGGCAAAACATAATTTAAATGTATCGTTAGGAAAATTGCAATGAGTTCATTTGTAAAGATTGATGATTGGTAAGGATATGACCATTTTTAAATCCGCTGATAACAAGCCTTCGCTACTCGTGCTCACCTCCACTTTTCCCCGCTGGGAAAATGACCCTGAACCGGCATTTGTTTACGAACTAAGCCGCCGTCTTTGCCTTTCCTTTGACGTCACTGTTCTTGCACCTCGCGCGCCGGGGAGCAAGGATCGGGAAAACATGGCCGGTCTGCATGTAATCCGTTTCCCCTATTTCTTTCGGTGCTGGGAGGACCTGGCCACACACAGCGGTGGTATCCTGAACAGGTTGCGGTCCAACCCGTTCAATTACCTGCTGGTGCCACTGTTCCTTTTCGGTCAGTTGCTGGCACTATTCCGCCTGCTACGCCAGGAGCGGTTCGCCTTAATTCATGCCCACTGGCTGATCCCGCAGGGACTGATGGCAGTCATTGGACTGACCCTGGCACGTCGTCGGATTCCCCTGGTTTGCACCTCTCATGGCGGCGATCTATATGCCCTGCGCGGGACGATCTTTCAGAGTCTTAAACGGTGGGTCATAAACCACAGCCAGGCGTTGACAGTGGTCAGCCGCGCCATGCAAAGTTCTATTGTCGTTATGGGTGTTGTTCCCGATAAAGTGCAGGTGATATCCATGGGCGTCGATCTGAAACATTCCTTTACCCCTGATTCCACGGTAGATCGCAGTGCCAGCGAGCTGCTCTTTGTCGGTCGTCTTGTGGAAAAAAAGGGCTTACGGATACTCATTGCAGCGATGCCCAAAGTGTTTACCAAACATCCGGACATGCGCCTGACCGTGGCAGGTGCAGGACCTCTGGAGATAGAACTGCGTGAACTTGCACAGCGATTGGATATATCGGACAAGGTTGATTTTCTCGGAATGGTAATGCAGTCGAAGCTGCCCGCACTGTATCGGCGGGCCACGCTGGCCATATTTCCTTTCTTGGTAGCCAAAAGCGGCGACCAGGAAGGTTTTGGCCTTGTGCAAGTGGAGGCCATGGGGTGTGGATGCCCCGTAATCGCCGGCGATCTTCCGGCAATTCATGACAGCATTGCCCATGAGGAAACCGGACTGCTTGTCCCCCCAGGTAATCCCGAAATTCTTGCAAATACTGTTCTCAGGGCGCTCAATGATCCGGATTTGTGCTTCAGAATGGCTCGAGAAGCACGCAAAAGTGCGATAGAGCAGTTTGATTGGGAGATCATTGCGGAGAAATATGTGGGACTTTATTCTAAAATAATAAACACTTGATAATGTAATTAACAGATGCTTAAGCGATATTTTAAAGCGTTATACCAAAGAACAATGGAAAAGTCTTATAACTTGGCATTCCAAGAAATCGCCAATACGCTTATGGCCGGTGGACATTGTCTTGACTGTGGAGCAAATGCAGGCAGCTCTTTTAACAGCATCAGCAAGTCAATTAATTTGGATAAGTCGCGATACCATGGCATCGAATGGAATAAATCTGCTGTGTACCAAGCCCGGATGGATGGTCTCAACGTCATTCAAGGAGATCTTAACAGGAGCCTGCCATTTGGAGATGAACAGTTTCGCTGTGTTTTCGGACTTTCTTTACTAGAGCATTTGCTCAACGGTTGTGCATTCATGAAGGATTGTCACCGGGTACTAGAAAACAGTGGAAGACTGATTTTACTGACGCCCAATATCAGTACTTTCTTTACTATCGCCTTATTGTTGGTAGGGAAAATGCCGTCCAGTGGACCTCATCCCGACTCAAATGCACTACTGGCCAAAGAAGAAATTTATAAAGTCAGCAATGGCAATTTGATTCATGACGCCGAATCTGAAACACCCGTTTCTCGACATCTGGTGGTGTTCAGCTATCGGGTATTACGACAGTATCTTTCCATGATCGGCTTTTCCGAAGTTCGAGGATACGGTTTCGGCCTTTATCCTTTTCCTAAGTTTATGCAGCCTATGCTGGAAAGAGTCGATCCATATCATTGTCATCAGATGGTTTTTGTGGCCAGGAAATAGCTGTTGAAGGTTAGACAGTGCAAAATGCACCCAGTGAGTTTTGCTAAAACGATAAAGACATCTTGACCTCATCCTTTTAGTCAATTATTTACAACCTGCTGCTTTAAAAGCACCTTTTCAAAAGCACTGCAGGATTGTTCCCAACTGGATTGTTCGCCATATTCTGTACGGCCAAGCTTTAATGCCTGCCTGATTTTATCCGCGAGATCGTAGGGATCATCCGGTTGGGTGAGAAACCGCTTGTCTCCTTCTAATATCCAGTTAGCAGGTGGTGTATTAGTTGCGATAACCGGGATATGACATCTCATCGCTTCATATAATTTGACGGGATAACTGAAGTTGCCAAAGGAGGATGTCCGGTTAAGGATAACAGCAATGTCGAGACTGTTAAGAAAAACGGACATTTTTTCATCTGGCAAATATCCGAGCCACTGGGCCGAGGCAGGAATGGTAATGCTTTTGCTCTTGCGACCCGTTAGAAGCAGGTCGATATTGTTTCCATGTTTCTTCAGGATTTGATGGGCTTCAAAAAGAATCTCCATGCCTCGATTATGATAGATTGAGCCGCAATAACCAATAGCTTTTTTATCAATAGGTATATTGAGTTCAAGACGGCAGGCATTTCTGTCGAGGGGGATGAAGATATTGGGATCGGCCGCCATGGGGACGACATGGACTGGTTTGTCGGGCCGTTGTTGGTGCAGCAGGTCTGCCAGTTGCGGCCCCGCCGCGGTAACGACGTCGGCCTTCGCTATGGCGTGACGCCAGAGGTGGTGAAGGGGCCTGCACCAAGGAAGGTAGCTCTCGTAGTTGTCATAAGCGTCTATAAGGGAAGCTGCATCAAATGATTCCGCCAGGTATTCGGCCATAATGCCGAAATAGGTGTCGGAGCAGCCGATTATCCAGTCTGGATGTTCCTTTTTGGCCAAAAAGTTTGCCGTTGCCCAGTAAGAATCATGTCCCCTTCCCCAGAGGCTCCGTGACAGCCAATGTATCCCGTTCCGGTCGATTTCCAAGGCAGGATCTTTCCTGTAATCGAGAAGAAGTAGGGTGACCTCGTGTCCTCGTTTGGCCAAAAGGCGAGGGATATGAAAAAAACGTCCGTAAGGACGTGAAAGAAGGTCTTTCCCTTGCGGGCGTCGTTTGGAAAGGAATAAGAGCTTCATGGTTATATATCCTCCTTTTCAATCAGGCTTTCGAGAATCTCTTGGAGGCGAACGTTGAATTGATTATGGTTCCAGGATGCATGATGCTGGAGCCCCCTCTGGGAGAGATCCCTGCAGAGGACGTCGTCTTGCCAGAGTTGCTCCATGATGGCTGTCATGTCCCCAATGGAGGCGGGATGGAAATACAAGGCGGCATTGCCTAGTTGCTCCCGCATGGCATAGATATTCGATACAGCGGTTGGACAGCCACAGGCCATGGCCTCAAGGGGAGGGATATTGGTTGGGCCGAAAAAAGTGGGCATGATCAGGGCTCTGGCTTGTCTGTATATGCAGGGCATATGTGCATCGGGGATAAACCCTAGAAAGATTACCCGATCTGCAAGTGCCTGATCCAAGACCCGTTTACGGACGACCTCATATCCGCTTTTTTTTGCTCCTGACAAGACGATCTTTACGTCGGGGAGGCGATCCCGCAAGGTAGCCATAGCTGCGATGAGCCCCTGGTGGTTTTTGTGTTCCCAAAACTGGGCTGGATAAAAAAAGAATTTCTCCGGTAGGTTGTAAAGGCGAGAGATCCTGGTTGTTTCGTCACGGTCGGGTGCGACTCGCCGAGCGGCCACAAAAGGCATTGAGAATATTTTATCCGAGGAGATCTGATAGCTTTCGATAAGCTGCTGCCCTCCCATGCTGGAATCGACGAGGACTCCTTTTGACCACCGGCAGAGGTTTTTGTAATGACGTTCACGGCTCTCATAGATGCCTTTTGCCGAGACTTCGGGGAAACGTTTTTCATAGCGATGCATGAGATCATGGACCGTTCCCAAGGCCGGAAAGGGGCAGAGATAAGTCCATGTATCTTGGGCAGGGAAAATCCAAAGGCTGCATGCGTGCTGATTCATGGTTCGGATGAGGGGGTGAAAATAGAGACTCATTTGCCGCCACAATGACACGGGTATTCTGGAGCTAATCCTCTTCCGCGCCAGGAAACCCCAGATACCCGGATGCAGGGCCAGCGCAGGGATATTTTGTCCCGATAAGGGGTCGATCCAGGCTGGGTTTGTGTAGGCTGCCAGGGTCTCGAACTTTTCTTCCGGTAATGAGGCCACGGCTTCGAGAATGGACCGGCTATATTGAAATGCACCCCCGTCGGAGGGAGTGGCGTTGAGAAAGACTCCTATCTTGACAGTCGCCAGCGCGGCTAACATTTGTTATTCCTCCTGGGTGCCTGAAGGAGGTCATGAATGAAATGATCAAAGTAAGTTTCAAAACGAAATTTATCCTGGTAGCATTGGAGTGTATTTATCCGGTATTCATCAAGGTGATCTGCAATGTCCTCAACGGCCCCTGCTGTTTCCTGAACTGAAATGGGAACGCCTACCCGGTTTTCAAGGATAAATTTTTTCAACGACGGGTAATCGGAGCAGACGACAGGTAACCCGGCCTTAAAATATTCCCCCATTTTGTTGGAGGAGAACATGATTTCCGTGAAGTTATCATCTATGGAATCATAAAAGGCAAGGCCGATATCTGCGGAGGATAAGGCCTCAGACAAATGATCGTAGGGTATATATTCGTCCGAAAAGAATACGGGCAATCCCTTGGCCTGTTTGGTCATTTCGCGGAAATATGGAGTACTTTTCGCTGTGCTGTTCCAGGTATGCATGACCAGCGTGTATGGTATACGACAGGACTTCATGGCCGTTATCATCTCCCTGCACTGGAACCAGGGTTGAAAATTCCCAGAATACAGAACAACGATATGGTTATCGGGAATGTTAAATTTTTTTCTGAAATATCGACTTCTCTGCTGTATCGGGTTTCCCATAGCTGTGACAGGCAGGATATGGGTTTTCCTTATATCGAAATCGTTGATGCGGCAAAACGATTCTGCACGGCTATGACTTGGTAGAACGACATGCTGTAAGCGTTGAATCAGGCGATGCTCAAGATTTTTTAAAGTGAGCTTGTTCCGATATAAAGGATTATCGCTGCTCCAGTCGAGAAGCTCCATATTGTAATAGACCACATTATCCCAATTGCGTATGTGGTAAAGGCTCAGGAGGCTGTTGCATTCTACCGGAAAGATGTAATCATAATTGCCTAAACAAGCTTGTTTTGCCAGCCAGCGCGAAAAAAAATAAATATCCGGGAATACGGTCATCAAGCCGGCAGGTACAGTCAGTTTTTGCGTTACCGGATATAGACTATTTCCTGTGCACTTCACGAGAAAACGATAGCCCTTTAAAAAAAAATCCGAGATGCCGTCATCGAAGACAACGGTTTGAATATGGTCCTCATTAAAGTTCAAGGGGGAGGCATCGAAGGCTTTTTTGTTGATATGGATGTCCACGGAAAATCCTCGATGGGCGAACAGGCGAATACTGTTAATAATCATGGAGGAAACACCGAGTGGGTAACGGGACAAAATGAATGCGACTTTCTTTTCTCTAGTCATTTCATTAACATCCTGATGGGGCCTCATGAATGGATCCGTCCATATAATCCCTCCGGACAACCCATTCATATAGCACCTTGTCCTGTTTGACAGCATACTGATGCATGCAGAATCCATTATAATAATTATGCTCGATGCGGCGTTTCCTGGCATCGGTGTAAAATCGCCATTTCTTTCGCGATAACCGAAAATACGATATTAAGCGCTGAGCCGGAGAAGTCGATTTCTGGGAAGCATTTCTGATGAATGTGTAGGAGTCCGAAATGCCCTGTAGGTAGGCCCGCCTGCAAAAATATGCTTCTGTCAGTCTTTCTTCCGGTACGATATGGAAAACTGATGCCTTGGGGTGATAAAGCGCCATGTATCCTTTTCCTCTGACAAATCTGGATATGTGTGTTTCCCCGTCCCCGCGATAACGAATCATTCCCTCGGGCAGGGCATCAGGGTGAAAGCCTTCTGCTTCTTCAAGGACGGACCGTCGGACAGAAAAATTGCATCCGTAAATATTGAACGGATCTATGGGCATGACCTTATCGCCCAAATCAAGGAGGCTCAATGGATCAATGACCTGATGACCTTGTCTGTCTTTATGCCACATCCGGGATATCCAGGGAGGGGGTAGTCTCTCAAATTTCGGCAGGCTTTTGCCGCCGACGAGGGCGATGTTTCCCCCTTGAAATGATTCGGAGATTCCTTCCAGCCAGGTGGTGAAGGCCTCGATATCATCATCGGCATAGACCAGAATATCCGAATTAGCCATTTTCATTCCCACATGCCTGCCAACATGAAGGCCCGGTGTTTCATCGTAACAATAGCGCAGATTCGGAATGCGATTTTTGTAGGCATCACAAGTTGCTTTCGTATGGTCGATGGATCCGTTGTCGACAACAAGGACCTCGAAGAGTTGGGATGGATAGGTTTGTCTTGTCAGCGAATTCAAAACACCTTGAAGATATTTTGCCCGGTTACGTGTTGGGATAATGACGCTCAGCCTGATCATGTTTTGATTGTGCCCCACCACATATTTGGTAAACTACCATAACTGCTGACCAGTGGTTTGACGTCTTCAAGGATCACCCTCTTCACGCCTTCTGCCCAGCCCCAATCATGGAACACGACAATGGAACCTGTCTGTAAAAAACCTTTATAGGCATCCCAGTCGGTTTTGACCGCATCGTAGGAATGATCACAATCGATGAATAGCAAATCCACTTGATTTATCTTGGTGGCCATTTGCTTAACCATAGCCATGCTGAAACCGCGAACGGGGATAATGAATTGCGCAAAGGATACTGTATTTTTCAAAAACTCAGCATATGTGTCGCGGTTTCCTTCCGTCATGGCATCATTGTTCCATGTGTCAATACAGAATACCCTTCCGGTACCGGATTTTTTTATCGCAGCACCGATGCAGCAGGCTGAAGCACCAACATAAGAGCCAATTTCGATGATAGTTTCTTTACCAAAAGCAAGCCGATGAAGCACGACCCGCTCAGCGATCGTCAGGTCTGATGTTATGCGGAATGCTTGTTTAAGTTGCAGATTCCTAATGATTACTGATACATCCTTCATTGAGGAATAAAAACGTCTCATCATTTTCATGGTCACTTTAGTCTCAGTGATTTGGCTATGCGAAAGAGAACCGTTATCAATACAAACATGACTGGATTAAGGCAGATCTGGGTCAGATTATTCAACATTTTAACCTCTATAGGCAAACCAAGGAATTTTAATCCTTTGTTAATGTGGTTACGTATGGCCAAATGCTTTGACATCTTCTCAATGGCCGGATAGAGAGCCTCCCATATTTCTTCTACGGCATTATGAGAACGTTCCCTTTCATTCGTACCATACGCTTCAATCTTGGGGTAGTAAACGGATTCATCAAACACCAATTGATGCTTTGTGGCATATTCATAATAGGGCGTACCCATGATGGGCATAAGCTTTGAGAAGACTGTATTGACAATATTTTTATATTTCAAGGGATACTGAATACTTTTCATGGCCTGGTTATAGGTTTCTTCCGGCGCACCTATAATCAAGTAAATGGTAATATCAAATCCCAATGAGTCCGCCATGGATATGGCGTTATCTATTTGACTAAATGATTCTCCTTTTTTGAAAAAAGCCAAAGTCTCATCATTTACACTTTCGACGCCTAGGGTAAGAGATTTAAAATTGGCTCTTTTCATCTGTTTTAATATTTCAGATGTCAAATGATCCGCCCGAACCCCATCTGCCGTGAACTCAACATCGGTGTAACCGTATTCCACAATGTAGGTGCAGAATCCAATGATTCTGCTCTTATTTAGCGCAAATAGGCTATCAGAAAAGTAGAATCGTCTGTAGCCTTTGCCATACCAATACTCAAACTCCCCAATCATTCGCTCTAAGGGGAATGCACGCCATTTTTTTCCTAAGAATTTTGGTGCGCCGCAGAATGAACATTTGTAAACACAGCCTCGAGAGGAGGCGATATTCATTATGTCCCCGTATTTTGAAAGATCAAACTTATGATACGTTGGAAAAGCAACATGATCAATATTGAGTAGGTCATGCGGCATCGCCTCAGACGGTAGGGCTCTTGCGAGAACTCCCGGAATAGTATGATAGGGGGCACCGTGTAATAATTTAACAATAGCTTCTTCTCCCTCACCTTGAATAACGATGTCGATTGCGGAACACTCTTGAAAAATATTATCTTGTGCCGCAATGGCATGGGGCCCGCCCAAAACAATAAGGATCTGCGGCATAGCTTCTTTTATTTCTTGAAGTAACTGATAGTTTTTTTCTGTCTCATAGGTCATCGTGCCACAGCCAACATATCGGGGTTTAAGGTCTTTGACCATTTGCATGATTTGATCATGGCTCTGAAGATTGACGTCGCAAACATCATAGTCAAATCCCGCATTTTCGATGGCTTGGGCTACATAGCCTATGCCTGTAGGTAAAACAGGATATCCAACTCTATAGCCATTAATAAGGATTATATCTATCATCAGATGTTGCTCAGTTTTCCTGTCGTCATCTCTCTTTGGTTATTAAAAAAACCAATTTTCTGAATCGAGAATACCCTTGCCTTATCCGCTGGACGTGGATTTTGCTAAAAATTCGATGTGTAAACATTATCATTAGCCTTTTAATCGTCAGCTTCCAAAACAACGTATTTATCCTGGTATTGCCGGGAAGCCCGTCGAGTTCTCGCCGACAAAACTTATACTGCTCATATGCTAAGCTATACTGGCCCAACATAAGACGACCATAAATTAAAGAGAAGTTCCAATTCAAGAAACTATTGATAGCGGTAGCAGGAACCTTGTGGGCTGGATTGGGGTAGGATGTTTTTACAATGCCTCTTTTTATATCTGAAAGATACCGCAGCCAGTTGGATTCAAATGAATAATTTCTTTCGACCCTGTCTTTAGCCCGGGTGGCGATCATTTCTCTGAGATCTTCATTTTCAAGGTAAAACCTAACCTTGTATAATAACTCTTGGGGGGATCGGAATGTATCGATCTCACGTCCGATGTCAAAATAGTCAGACAGCTCATCGCTATGTTCAGACAAAACAAATCCGCCTGCCATGATAATTTCAAACAGTCTTCCCTTGAGCTGCGCCCGGCCGGCGTCACCATCCGCTTTTATAAAGTTGAGGCTAATTTTAGATGAATTGAAAGCAGCAAGCATCTCTTCGGTTGAGCACATACCTGCTGCCCATCCCTTGCCATACACGCGGATATTGATATTGTTGTCCTTAAGGTAATTAATAAAGACATCCCTGTCGGCAATTTTAGCGCCCACAAATACGACATCATTTGCACAATTAAACCCGTCCTTGTCGAGACTTTGGATGATTTCTTTATAAAGGGAATGACTGGGAAGGACTGGGAAAAATTCCGCATCAATTCCATAAGGCTTATAAAGAGCTTTGCTTGCCATGTAGTCATGCGCCAAAAAGTAGTCGAAGGAACTTAAATAGAAGCGATTCGTGTCATCAAATCGCGTTGAGTCATCAAAGAATGTAACTAATGATTTACAGCCAAGTCTCCTCAACTCATTGAGAAATGTTGGGGCAAGTTCATAGTACATATTTGGAACAATTAGCAGTTCTATATTGTTATTTTTTACTAATTTGCGGATACGGTCTTCCATGCCGAATGGACCATCGGACACAAAACTCGCATAGTAATCATGGGTGTAAATATCAGAACATACCGCCCGAAATCCTGCTTCCCAAGACCTGAAATCATAATTACAATGTAGATCGATATACTTATTTAGAGGGTGATGTTGTTGGTCACTGGTTGTTAAAAATAGTAATTTCATAGAGTTAACTGATGACGCTATGCGGCAAAAGATTTTTTAAGCATATTTCTTGTTTGCAAAACAAACGATTTATCTAAAAACCAAAGCGACCATACGTAAATCACCACACCAATGATGATGAAGATAAAAAGATCCACAATCGGAGGACGTGACATGTGACCAATTTCCAGCACCCATTTTATTCCGGAAATGGTTAATACCATAAAAGTTGTCGCGAGAATCATCGGCTTTCCCGTCTCCCACAAATACAAGTAAGATACATCCAGAATTTTTACCGCCATCCATACATGGACAGGCAATACCAGAAGCGTTAATCCCAGCCGCGCAAAAACGAATGCCGTCAATCCAAGCGGTGCCGATATAAGATAGACAAGCAGATAAAGAGGAATGCAGATTAACCCGATTTTCGTCTGCACATCCGGCCGCCCTACCGCCCGATAGATTTCGGGATTGGCACCCACTAACCAACCCAACGCCATTTGTAGGCTCATAATGCTTAAAACCACTTCAATGCCCTGCCACTTTTCACCCAATACAACGGCCGCCAAAGGTGAGGCAATGCACATGAGGCCGGTTCCAATGGGAAGTGTCAGGGCCATAATTAAACGATTTACCTTATAGAGAAAGACTCGTAATGCTTCCTTATCTCCATGCAAGGCTGAAAAGGCCGGATATAGAATGGGATAGATGGGGTTCAGCGTAAGACCAAATAGAATGTCTATCATATTCCTGCCCGTGCGATAGAGGCCAAGGTCTCTGACTCCTAAGAAGAGGCCGACAACAACGTTATCTCCTTCTGAAATTAACCATCCGATTAAACTATCCGATACGATCCACGAGCCGAAGTTGGTCATTTTTCGTGCTATGACAGTATCAAAGCAAAATTGTGGCCGCCAGGGACTACATATCCATAGAGTGATCAGATTTATAAGGGCGGCTACCAGAGAGGATGTCACGAGAGCCCAAACACCATACCCAAAATACGCTAAAGGAATAGAGACGAAAGCGGGTATGGCGGCGGTGGCCAGCCTGGCCCAAAAAAGCATTTTGAAATCGAGATCTCGTAAAAAAAGACCTTGCTGTACCGTTGAGAGGGCGCCAATTATAATCTGTAAGCCCAATACTTGTAAGACGGCACACGCCGCGGGGCTATTGAAGAAAACTGCTAAGAAGGGGGCGGTTGCAAAAAGAAGAGCATAAATTAAAAGACCCAAAGCAAGATTAATCCAGAAGACAACATTGGCGGCCTGTTCCAAAGGTTCCCTGGTTTGAATTAACGCTTTCTGTAAGCCCGCATCCCAAAATAAGTAGCAGAAGGAAATGGCGATTTGGGCAATAGCCAATACCCCGAAATCCTGAGGCGTGAGAATTCTTGCTAGAATGACGAAGGTGAGCGGTGAAGCAGTGCGTGAAACAAGCTCCGTCAGGACAGACCACTTTACAGAGGCGATAGATCTTTGGGTGATATTATGAGATATCTTCAAAGCATTCTTCTTCGGAAATGAACATCACATCTGCTCTCTAAAGAAATCGCCCATCAAAGAGGCAAGGACGCCAAGACGTTGCTCATCTACAAATTGATTATTGCCTATGTAAAAGGCATTAGCATGGATGAAATCTGAGTTCGGATAATCGGTGGCATGATAGTATTTGCTTAAAAATGGCTGGCAAAGAAGGTTGCCGCTGATCAATGGTCGGGATTCGATACCAGCCTTCCGAATGATTTCTTGAAATTGTTTTTTTCGTTCACCATTTCTGAACATAAAAGGTAAAACGAATGATGATGTGCCCGGAACATCCAAAAGAATCAGTTCATTTCTATAATTTTTGCAGATGTTAAGAAATTCCCGGTAATTTTTATTACGTTTCTCGATGAAGTCATCTATATGTGCCAGCTGAGCAAGGCCGAGCACGGCGTTAAACTCCGTATTTCGTACATTGAACCCATCCGTCAAAAAGAGAAAATCAAAATCAATATCCTTAAATTGTTCCTTCAAGCCGGCATGGTCTTTTGTCGGTAATTCCCTCGCTAGACCATGGGAGCGCTTTAACAAAAAAAGTTTATACAGGTTTTCATTATTGGTGCACAGCATTCCGCCTTCTACGGTTGTCATATGATGTCCCCAGTAGAAACTGAAAGAACCCGCAACGCCAAGATTACCTACCTTTGTTCCGTTTAACATGGCGCCCTGTGATTCACAACAGTCTTCCAATACAGCAATATTTCGACCTGAGACGATTTTCTGCAATTTGGTAATATCTGCAGGGAACCCTATCAAATGGGCGACAAAGATGGCCCTCGTCTTAGACGAAATTTTTGAACCAACCTTATCGTAATCCAAGGAAAGATCAGATAGGTTGGCGTCAACAAACACCGGGTTCAACCCGCATTGCAGCACAGGTGTGACCGTCGTGGGCCAAGTTACGGCAGGGACGATTACTTCATCACCATTATTCCAACCAAAATACTCTTTGGCGGCATTGATGAGGACCAGATTAGCAGAACTGCCCGAATTGACGAATACGCAATGCCGGGAACCTTGCCATTTTGCAAAGACCCTCTCAAACTCAGCCACTTTGGTGAACTGTGTGAACCGCTTGGTCTCCTTGATAAAGGACACCAAAAGATCAAGATCCGAATCATCAATCACGTTTTCTTGGAGTTTCCAAAACATACATTACGCCTCCGTAAAAATTTTCATGTCGGTACTTGCTCCACGCCGTACAGTTTCCGCTGCCAGGCAATTGTTCTTGTCAGCCCTTCGCTGAAGGCAATATAGTCCGTCTTGCCAAATTCAGTTTCTACTCTGCTTAGATCCAGCGGCAGTATGTCAGGGGAACCGGCCACGTGCATTTCACTGGACGGAAAAACAACCGGCGTATGTGTCATTTCTCCGATCATGGTTGCTAATTCTGCAATGCTTGTATATGAGTGCCCACCCACGTTATAGACGGCCTGCTTCCCCGAAAATAATATTTTTATCAACAATTCCAAGGCATCAGCAACATAACAATATGTCCTCATGGCAGTTCCTAAGTCGAGCAAATCAATCTTTTTATTAAATAGAGCTTTTTCAATAAATGAATTTAACGCCCTCTTGTCATGCTTGCGTGTGCCGGGACCATAAATATCACCCAAACGGGCTGAAATCGCCCGGACGCCTTGAGAGCGAAAAGCATTGCACACGGTTTCCCCACTTCTTTTCCCCTCAATATACGAGGCGCGAGGATGATACGGCGTTGTCGTTCCAATAGCGTCTTCATGAAATTTTGATCTTGTCAGGCCGCAATACACTTCGCTGGAACTAATAAAAATAAAGCTGCCCTGAGGTCGCAGGCACCCCAGTAATGCCATCGTCGCCGATATGTTTATTTGCATGGTTGCCAGGGGGTTGCTCATGAATAACATCGGCTGTGCATAACCGGCTGAGTGGATAATCACATCAGCGTCAGGCAATCGCTTATATTCATTCCTATCTGAGAGATCCATTTGCAGGACCTCGATTCTTTCAGAACCGATCAATTCCAACATGTGAGGCGGCGGGTCAGAGAACGTCTGAGCATAAACTTTCAGAGGAATGCCTTTTTTAATAAGAAATACCATATATGCAAGGATATACGTGCCGATAAGACCAGATGCTCCCGTAATGAGGACTCTCTTGTTTGTTAAGAAATCGTGATCGATTCTTCCACATGTATTTTCAATATCATTTATGATAATTTGACCTAACATCCCAGCACCTGATGATAATTATTGTCACTTCTCGTTTAAATAATCTCCATATTCTACCAAAATTGTGCTTTTATGATCTGCTCGTTCATAGGCAAACTGATATGCGTTGAATATCTCTTCGGGTTCTTCAAGGCGAATGACGTCAACTGTTCTCAGCATGAGCCGAAATCCATCGGTAAAATCGCCGGTGTGTTGTATTTGGGGGTTGATTGGCCGTTCGGAACCGATTGCCGTTCTTATAATCACCTTGGGATTGAACTCACCATGAGAATATATGGGCAGTTTGTCCAAATGATTAACAAGTTGATTTGTAGCAAGAAGGAGAAAATTCCACCGAGGGAAAATACTTATCGGGATAGTGCCGTTTAGTGCCAGCCCTATGGATAACCCCATTTGAAATTCTTCATCCACAGGCATCTCAAGCAGCTTCGATCTCGTAACGTCCCGCAACGTATTCGTAATAGCAGTACCATCAAATTCTACGGCTTGGCCCAAAAACACTGTGTCTTGTTTCTGGGCCAACCATTCCATCGCCCTTTTCAATTCGTCAAAATATTTCATGCCGGCTCCTAAAACTGTACCCTTGTGCCGCTTCCCGCATGTGGGTATTTGCTCGCGTCATATTTGTAGTAAGTAACGTACTCGTCCGAGCAATCCTCAAATGACAACTTTTCACAGCCCCAAGCCTGCCGGGTGATAGTACAAACCGATTTTGAATTGTCCTCGATTATGAAGTGAACAGGCAATTTGAAATTCTTTGCATATTTAATACATTCATACGCAATTCCGGTTTCTGACGTCATGTCGCCCAGGAAGCAATAGACTTTATTTGTTTCCTTTTTGCGTTTGATATCCAGAGCGATGCCCACGGCAATCGGCAACACGCCCGTTACTATTCCTGAAGATATTAGCCTATAATCACGATAGCAAAGGGATATAGATCTCCCGGCCAGAATATCAGCCTTGAGACGATCAGGCGGCACACCTTTCAATAGACATTGGTAGTGGCTTCGCCAAGAACACAGCACCCAATCGGCTTCATTTATTTTACGGAAGATATCGATCATTTGTCTTTCGTTTCCGGAATACAAATGTATGGGCGCGCGAATCTGACCCTGGTTGAAACATTCAGCAATATCTTCCTCAAAGGTAATCAGTTCTTCCTCGGTCAATAGTTTCTTCATCTCCCTCACTCTGTCTTATTTGTTGATATGGCATAGCAGGAATTCGTTGTTGTCATCTATGCCCTGCGCCCTATCTCATGATGTTTGCAGTACGAAGCAACAACCCCAAGTATCAGAGCCGATTGCTTTTCCGGACAACCATTCCTCGGCATGCAGGCATTTAAATCCCGCTTGAATTGAAATCCGATCGATTTCGGGTTTGAAGAAATACCGCATTGCGTGGAGCTCTCTTAATTCCGTGACTGCCTGGGTGGCTAAGTTCCGCACAAAGACATGGTAATGAACATCAACCCGGTTTTCATTAGGATGAAGAACCGGCTCGGCCAGGCGGGTGATTTCAATCTGATCATCCGCCATCCGCTTTATTCTCACCTCCGGTCTTTCCGTCAAAACCGCCGGACCATACCAGACGTCAAAGATAAAAAGGCCGCCGGGTTTCAGGTGATGTCTGGCTGTTTTGAATGCCGCCGTTACATCTTCATCGGTTGTCTGATAGCTGATGACATGGAAGAGGGCGATAATGACATCGAAGCGTTCAGTCAATCTCACGGTGCGAATGTCGCCTTCGGAAAAGGACAACGAACCCTTGTTTATGCTTTGCCGGTTGTCAGCAACGGCCTCCAATGCCAGTGTCAGCATTTCCGGACTGCGTTCAATGCCATAGATGCTGAATCCTAAATCGGCCAGCAACAGGGTGTGTTTGCCTGTACCGCATCCAAGTTCCATCAGCAAACGGGCTCCCGGATGAAATCGCCGGATCAGACCGGCAACATAGTCCGCTTCCGCCTGATAATCCTTGTCCCGGTAAAGCAGATCATAGTAGTGGGCATAGTCCGAGAAAACTACTGAATTATTAAGTTCTTGTGAAAATGTTGGTTTGTATCTCTCAGACATGTACATAATCCCAATCTTTTATGAGTTCAAATAGATTATATCGTTCTTTATTTCTTGGATGCGCCAAGATGCTGTCAACCGAAACAGCCGGCAAGACATCCTCGCCGATGCCATTTTTTACATAGATGGTGTTGAAACCGTAATTATTGGCCCCGACCAGCCGATACCCTTTTTTTCTGGCCAGCTTTTCCATTGCCACCGGGGAAGCGCCATGATAATCAGGATGTATGCCGGGATAGGAATAATCCTTGTTATATGGGACCACTATGCTGTTCATTCCAAACTCGATGTGGGTTTCGATGATGACTACCCGGGGTTCAGCTACGGTTAGGGCCTCCCATATCCAATAGTCGTTTCCATCAATGTCGATAGAGATGAGATCGACCTCTCCTGCAAAGCCGTTTTTGCTGATTAGTTCGTTTATGTTTTCACGTTGCACAAACCCCTGAACGAAAGCAGGCGGATAGAGGTAAGTATCCAGATTGGCGGCGTAATACTCTCTCCCGCGGGAAAGGTTTGCTGGATTCCCGTCAATAAATAAGCCATGCCAGCCGAAATTAACTGCAAAATTGGCACAATTACTAGTTATGCAATCGCCTGATCCGATGTCTATGAAGGTCCGATGAGAGACTCCCAACGCGGCAAAGATATAAAGCAGGATACCGTCTTCCTCAAATTCAGAGAAGACCCGAAATCCCGTATCGGACAACTGAAGGCGCCGCCCCTGGCTGATTTCCCGGCGGTATAAATGGTAAAGCATCCTCTGATCGATCTTGACCTGCGGACTGTATTGGGCCTGAATCTGTATCCGGGAAACGATTATGGAAACGAACTTGTCGATGATTCGCATGGCCCTTGTTTTCAGTCTTTTTTTCATGACATTTTCCCTATTCATTTAATTCCCTTCCAAAGTCTGTTTTACACCAGTTACAACCTGGTCGATCTGCGACTCGGTGATGGCAAGTCCGCTGGGCAGGTAGAGCCCCTGCCTGGCGATGCGTTCGGTAACGGGGTAGCTTTCGTCGTGGGAAAGGCCCACTTTTTGGAATATTGGCTGTTCGTGCATTCCCAAGAAGAAGGGCCGGGTTTCTACGCCTTTTGCTTTCAGTTTTTGTGCGAATTGAACGGCGTCCAGAACTGTGCTTTCATCAAGAACGGTTCCATACATCCAGTAAACCTGTTTGGCCCAGGGCTCTTCCACGGGCAACTGGAGGCCGTCGATACCCCGGAGCCTCTCCGCATATGCCTGTCCCATCCAGCGTTTCTTGGCTATGATCTCCTCAATACGCTCCAGTTGGGCAAGTCCGATGGCCGCCTGGAGGTTGGTCAGGCGGAAGTTGTGGCCAAGTTCGTTATGGCGGAATCGCTGCTCCGGACGGAAGCAGAGGTTTCTGATACTGCGGATCTTTTCCGCCAGCATTTCATCATTCGTGAGCACCATACCGCCTTCGCCGGTCGTAATGAGTTTATTAGCGTAGAAACTGAACGTGCTGACATGGCCGAAGCCGCCGCATCTTTTCCACTGTGGTGATGGCGTGTTTCGACCTGTCAGGTATCCGGCGCCATGGACCTCGGCGGCATCTTCTATGATTTTCAAATTATATTTCCGGGCCAGTTCCATAAGCGGGTCCATATCAACCGGATGTCCATAGATATGGACGGGCATGATGGCCCTGATGCCCTGTTCGCCTTGCTGTTGGTCCTTTTCGATTTTTTCCCGAACCTGATTAACGTCCAGGCACCATGTCCGTGGATTGCAATCCACGAAAACAGGTGTGCCGCCATTATACAAAACGGCGAGAGCACAGGAGATAATTGTAAACGACGGCATTATCACCTGAAATCCCGGTTCAAAGCCAAGGCAGGCCACTGCGGCCTGGAGGGCCGTGGTCCCGTTACTAACGGCAATGCCATGTGCCATGCCACAATATGCGGCCCATTTCCGTTCGAATTCTTCAATGAAACGGCCTGACGATGAAATCCATCCTGTGCGCAGGCATTCCAGTACATACTCTTCTTCGCGGGCGCCGATGAGGGGTTCGTTTACAGGGATCATTGGGTTTACTCTGTATCGTTAATGATTGACTTATCGTTTTCGCCTGTATAGGGCCCCTGTTTGACTTCGATCATGGAAGTTTCTTCGAGCATTTCTATAGCATGACCGCCTCCGCAGAGGAGTATTACGTCGCCATCCCGCAATATACGGGAACCGATAAGTGTCTGCCCGGACGAATAAAGATCGACCTTGATACATCCGTGGCGAACGATCAGGACCTCCTGGGTGTAAAGCACCTGTCGCGCCATGAGATTATGGACATGAGCTGCTATTTTGTGTTCGGCAGGATGTTTCATTAGGGCGACTTGTTGAGAAAACGGCGCCGGGGTAAAGAACTGGATACCTGGTTTGTCGTAGGCTGCCCGGATGATGAGGGCGATGGCCTCCAGACCATGGTTGATGTATTCTACCAAGGGGTCATTCATTTGTCGTTGCCTCCCAGATAAGGAAATGAGGTCGTTGTTGCATTTTTGGTGAAAAAGCTTCGTATTCTATCTGGCTCATCACGAGGGCTCGGATCTTTCGTTTTATATAACGTTCAGTTTTCCTGCTCAAATCGTTAAGATGATAAGGGTCGATATCACCGACCAGGAGGAGGTCGATAATGCCAGTGTCCTTACCCTCGGCATAATCATCGATTAGATAGGCCTGCTCCATATTGCCGAGCCTGGTGACGATACTTTCAATAACCTGATCGATGCCCATGACCTTGGCGACCATGGATTTGAGCTCCGGAAAGAGGGGATGATTCTGATTAGCTGCGTAATAGACCTGCCGGCCATTTTTTTCCGATGTCAACAAATGGGTTGCCGTCAATTGGTTGAGTTCCTCCCGGACGGCATTGCTTGAAACGTCGAACTCCTGGGCCAGCTCACGTAGATAGGCCCGGGCTTCGGGGTTGAAGAAGAGACGCACCAATAGTTTGATGCGGGTTTTCGAGGCGATAATTCCGGATAGCAGGTTTTCCATGTTTTTCATTAATGAGTAGTTTTTCTGTACATAACACAAACATGACCATTGTCAAGGATTATTTGTTTAGGTATTTCATTGACATGCATGGTCTTTAACCTTATAGTCCTGACATGCTTAAAATGCCGTCGTTACTAAACAAAAAGTCCGGTATTTGTTTTCTCCTGCTCATTGCAGTGCTGGCTGTCTACTGGAACGTTCAGGACTTCGATTTCATTCGTTATGACGATCCTCAGTATGTCATGGAAAACCCAGTCGTGCAAAGCGGGTTGACTATACCAGGTATCCGCTGGGCCTTGACGGACATCAGCACGGGCTACTGGCACCCTCTGACCTGGATCAGCCTGATGGCCGATTATGAATTGTACGGGATGAATGCCGGAGGCTATCATCTTACCAATCTGCTGTTGCACATTGCCAATACGTTATTGCTTTTTGCGTGTCTAAACGTGATGACGGGGGCGGTTTGGCGGAGCGCCTTTGTAGCTGCGCTCTTCGCCTTGCACCCCCTCCATGTCGAGTCCGTGGTGTGGGTGGCGGAACGTAAAGACGTGTTGAGTGGCCTGTTCTGGATGCTGACCATGCTGGCCTATGTTCGATATGTGCGGCTTCCGGGTCGGGGGCGCTATATGGTCGTGTTATTTACGTTTGTACTGGGACTCATGGCAAAGCCCATGATGGTGACATTGCCGTTTGTGTTGTTATTGATGGATTATTGGCCCTTGGGACGTTATCAGCGAGGTTGTAAAGAACCGTTGATCAGAGGAGGTGAACGCGAGGTTGCCGTTGGACGTTTGATATTGGAAAAGGTTCCCCTGTTCATTGTTGTGGTGTTCGTAAGTATTGGGACTATCTGGTCTCAAAAACAGACGGGGGCGATCATGTCTTCCGACGCCCTGTCTTTGCCTGTTCGGATCGCCAATGCCCTTTCCTCCTATGTTATTTATATAGGCAAGATGTTCTGGCCTGTGGATCTGGCGGTCTATTATCCTCATCCGGGTATATGGTCAACGGCGGCGGTCATTGGTTCGATTACCCTCCTCCTTGTCATATCCCTGCCGGTTGTGTGGCTGGGTCGCCGCTATGCCTACCTGCCCGTGGGCTGGCTCTGGTATCTCGGCATCCTGTTTCCTGTGAGCGGTATTGTGGCGCAGTCGGGCACCCAGGCGATGGCGGACCGCTACACCTATCTTTCCCTGATCGGGTTATTCATTATCGTTGCCTGGGGGGTGCATGACCTTTTCGCCCGTTATGCCCGCCTGAAGTTCATCCCACCTTTTCTTGGGGCAGCGGTTGTGGGGTTGCTGATGATCCTGTCATGGATGCAGGTGCAGTATTGGCAGGACAGCGTCCGTCTCCTGACTCATGCCGTGGCGGTAACGAAAAACAACGCCAGTACCTATTACAATCTCGGTAATGTCTATTCCATGGACGGGCGTATTCCGGAGGCCCTTGAAAGCTATCGGCAGGCCCTGCGCATCAATCCCGACTACCCTGATGTTTACAACAGCCTGGGCGTCATCCTCTTTCGCCAGGGGAAGGCGGAGGAGGCTATCGGACAGTACCGAGAGGCCCTCAAGCGCAATCCTGCTTATGCAAACGCCTACTTCAATATGGGGCTTGCCCGGGTGGCCCAGGGAAGAATAGATGAGGCCCTGGCGTGTTATGACCAAGCGTTGAAGGTTAAGCCTGATTTTGCCGAGGTGCATAACAATATAGGGATCATCAGAGCTGATCAAGAGCGGATGCCCGAAGCCGTTGCCCATTTCCGGGCGGCTGTGGCCATCAATCCGTGGTATCGCGCTGCTGCCGACAACCTGCGCATCGCCTTGCAGGCGGCGAAGGGGAAATAAATAACCAGGAATTGACTTTCTCTATGAGTTTACCCGGGAGCGTGAAAAAATCATCTTCCCTTATTTCGAGATATCAACCTTTGTTGAATTTCCTCCCCCAGCCTTTTCGCCGTCCCGTTTCCCGGTTGGCGCTGAAGAACCATTTGCACGTAGGTAAGGGCCTCCTCGTATCTCTGTAGCTCAATGAGAAGCTGGGCCAGGTTGTATGGTGCATCCGTTTTATCAGGCCGGCTGACGGTAAGTTCCTTGAGAATAACTTCCGCTTCCGCCGGCCGGTTCTGTTTGATGATGAGCAAGGCGAGAAGATTCGTGTATTGATATTCCTGGGGCGTAATTTCCAGTGCCTTGTTCATATATGTTTCTGCCTGTCCATATTCCTCCTTTGCGAGATGATGAAGGGCCATGCGCCTGTATATCCTTGCCCGGTAGGGATGTCCCGGTTCCGATGATGTGACCTTCAGTATTTGATTTCCAAGGGTGATGGTGTTTTCCCATACTTCCGTTTGGCTGATGGTGAGAATGCCCAGCATGACAATGACTATGATCAGCGCCGATATTATCTTTGCAAACCGGGCCATTGTGAGGTTAATCATCCATCCTGCCAGCAGCATGGCGGGTATGATGGCTACGGCAAGGGAATAACGGTCGGCTGGATAATGGGGATGTTCAGTAAGGCCAAGAAAGGGAATGAGGAGAATTAAATGACATAGCCAGGCGGCCAGCAGAGCGGGCCAGACGCGCCTTTTATATATGAGCAGTCCCGTGACGCCGAGGACGATGAAGGCGCCGGCGAGGAAGGGAAAGGCGATAGGATTGAATTGAATCAACGTCGTATAAAGCGGTGCGAGATCGACAGGGAAGAAGGGACGCCACAGGTAATAGGCCCAGATATAGAATGCCTGCATGGCCCGATCCAAAATGCCGAAATCGGTTAGCGTGGCCAGGGGGTGGCCGGGAAGGGCGGCATGGGGTAAGATGGTCAAATTGACGCTGAATATGATTACGGCGATAGCCAGATAAGGAATCTTTTCAAGCAGCACCTTTGTATATCCCTCAGAGGATTCAAGTCCTTTGAAAGGCCCGATCCGCTTCAAGGGGTAAAAATCGAGAACCATCAACATCACCGGTAAGCCAAGGAGAATGGGCTGTGAAGTCAGGGATGCAAGATAGGCTGTGCATGAGATGACGAACCAGGGCAGCCGCTTTTCAGCCTCGATATACTTCAGGTAACACAGGAGGGAAATCAAACCGAAAAAAAGGGCCTGTTCGTGGGCGCCGCAAACGGCCCCGGCCACGGCCTCTACCCGCAGGGGATGGAGGGACCACACAAGGCTGCCGAGGGCGGCGGCAATTACGAGCTTTGGCGATGGGTCTCCTTCCTGACGGGTAATGCCTCGCGCCGCCATTACGAGGGCAGTGATGAGAAAAAAAATCATCGCCGTATTGGCGGTATGGAAGAGCAGATTTCCCAGGTGAAACCAGAGTGGATCGAGACCGCCCCAGTGATAGGTCAGGGACCAGCGGAAGCCGGTCAGGGGGGTGTAGAAACAAGTCGAGTAGGATTGGTTGGTAAGGATGTTTATGATGTTATCCCAGCTTAACGCCTGAAGCGTCGGGTTCTGGTAAATATGGGAGTCGTCGTCCCATATCCGGAAATCGTTGAAAATAACCCGCGAAAAAACCAGAAGGGTACAAAGGGAAGTGGTTAGAGGAGCAATCCGATAATGTCTTGATTTATTGGATGAAGTCAATCGGGATAGGTTTCCATTTTTTCTGGAAGCGACTCGCTCCTGTCAAACCTTAACTGGGCGACCTGTTCCGAAACAAGCCCCACCATGAACACGACAACGGACATAGTCATGAGCATCGCCGAGGTCGGACCGTAGCGGCCGTCGAGGGCGACGATGCGGAAGAGGCCGTAGGACAGTCCGATTAGAAACATGAAGGCACTGACCGGGAGAAAGATCTTGAATGGGGAAAAGAGGGTGGCGATCTTGACGATGATGCCCAGGAAACGGAATCCATCGGAAACGATGCGGATCTTGCTTTCCCCTGTCCGCTCCTGCGTCTGGATGGGGATGTAGGTGAGGCTGTGTCCGGCCCGGACGACGGCAAGGGTAATGGTGGTGGGATACGAAAAGGTGTTGGGCAGCAGGTAAAGATAACGCCTGGCGATGTCGGATTTCATGGCCCGGTAACCGGAGGTCAGATCTTCGATCCGGCGATTGCAGATATAGGATGCCAGACCGTTGAAAAGATGGTTGGCGATGGTCCGGTGGGTGCTCCGGTGTGATTTGTCGGTTCGCGCTCCGACGACCATGTCATAATCGTTAAGCTTCTCCAGGAAGCGTGGAATGTCTTCCGGATCATGCTGGCCGTCCCCGTCCATTAGGAGCACGTATTTACCCCGGGCTCGACGAATGCCGCTTTTGACGGCGGCGCCGTTGCCGATGTTGTAGGGATGGGAATAAACGACAGCGCCGGCCAAGCGGGCCTGGGCGGCTGTTTCATCTGAAGAGCCGTCGTTGATGACGATGATCTCGAAGCTTTGGCCGTATTCGTCAAGGACTTCACGAATACGGCTGACAATCGTTGCGATGATTTCCCCTTCATTAAAGGCGGGAATGATGACACTGATCTGCAATATTTTTAAAGTATCTGGCATGAATTTATGAGGATCGTATCTGAATATTTTTACACCTTATAGGGTGGATATGGTGACGTGTCAACGAGAAATCGTTACAGCGAATTTTCACGGGACATTGCGGAAGCGCCTGTGAAGATAGAAAATAAGCGCCATGATATAAAAAGACAAGGCAAATACCGATGTCCATTTGCCGATGCGATAACTCCAGGGTGCGTATTCCAGGCGCAGCTTATGTTCGCCTCTTACTAAAGGGACGGCGATAAGGGTATAATTCCCTGGCAGTATTTCATAGTTTCTTTGCCCGGCGGCATGAAGGGGGGCGATCTGCCATCCTTTACTGTAAGTATCGGTAATGAGAAGGATCGCATCCCGGGAAACCTTTGCCAGGACGGTCAGATGATCTGTCGATTGATCGATAATCCGGCAGCTTCCTGTCCCTCCCGGGGCGGAATCGGCAATTCCCGGTGATTTTTCCAATAAAACGGTCTGCCTTGGATCGAAGCCCTCCGCTCCCATTCTTTTCACTAATGCCCACTTATCCGGT
>Ga0247841_10002766_pt1 | contig 34023 bp, 35 predicted proteins | sample LaCruzMarch2015__2_FD_192410 | JGI IMG/M metagenome (GOLD analysis project Ga0247841, IMG submission 192410) | Freshwater microbial communities from meromictic Lake La Cruz, Castile-La Mancha, Spain - LaCruzMarch2015_18m | ecosystem: Environmental > Aquatic > Freshwater > Lake | place: Spain...
GCCTTTTTAATTGTTTTGTCCAGCGGGTGACTCGGGTGTTTTCGCAGCGCGTCAGCGCAAGAAAATGCCCGAGGCAGGACCCGCTAGACAGCAAAACGAATTTACACACAATTGAGTATACTACCTTAACTTCTTTATTTCTTGCAAAAATCACTATTTTAAGTTAATATAATAAAACTTAAACCGCCTGAATAAAGGTGACTGTCACGCCTTTTGTGACTGTCACCTTTATTCTTTATTCTTTTAATATTCTGATGAAAGTTTATAAGTTTTTATTTGTTTCTTGTATTCTGTGGTTTGTTTGCTTATGCCTTTTGCACTATTTTTCACTAAGGCCGCTGTGGCTAGATGAAGAATTAGTCTTTAAGAATTTAAAGGAGCTTAGCTCTTGGAAGCTTCTGGGCCCTCTTGGGTATACTCAGATGTTTCCCCGGCTTTATCTGATTATAATTAATTTTTTCGCGCGGGGATTTAATTACAATCTTTTGGCGCTAAGGTTTCCGTCTTTATTAAGCATGCTTTTGGCGTTTTTTGTCTGGTTAAAGGTATTTCAGAAGATTCTTGCGAACAAGTGGCAGGTTTTACTCGCCATCTTTTCTTTTGCCAGCAGCTACCGCGTTATTTATTACGCGGCAGAATTAAAGCCGTATTCAATGGATCTGTTAGTCGCGGGGGCTTTCTGTTGGTACTTGCTCTGCCAGAAACAGCTGGATACTCAGGCGCCATCAAAATTATTTATCACGGTTACTTTTTTATTGCCGTTTACGCTGGCGTTATCCTACGGCAGTTTTTTCTTTTTTTGGATGGCCATCTATAACTTTATCTTTATTGTGAATAAAAATCATCAGGCCGCGGTTTTGCTTGGAGCGTATTCTTTTTTATGCCTTTTAATGATTAGCTTAATTTATTATTTCTATTTAAGGGGCGAACTCTCCGGCGACCCTTCAGCTTGGAATAACTATTTTATATGCGTGAAGTCGCCGTATTGTTTTATAAAAACCTTTGGCGAAGGCATCAGGAAGTTGGCAACCTTTTGGTTCGGCAATAGCAGGTTTTTCATAAGATCGGCCACTTTTTTGATTCCAATTTTCATGTTTTCGCTTTTTGGCTATGGCTTTAGGTCCTTAAAAAGAGACAGATTTATGCTTCTGGACGCGGCTTCGTTAAGCCTGATTATTTTTTTGGAGATGGTTATCCTGGGGATATTGAGGAAGTATCCTTTTACCGGAGCCAGAATGACCTTATTTTTCGCCCCGTTGGTTTTCTTCCTGATCATCAAAGGCATCTCTGCTTTAAAATTCAATAAACCATTATATTTGGGTATAAATACCTGTTATATTTCTTTTCTGGTTATGTGCAGCCTCAATTCGCTTTTTGCTTATTTAAAGCTTTATAATTGACTTGTTTTCATCTTTAGGCTAGAATAATTAATCATTTTTCAAAAGCCCCCCTGGCAGTCAAGTGACTGCTCGGGGTCAATTTTTACTTCGTAAAAATCCAGGGCCATTAGCTCAGCTGGTAGAGCAGGACACTCTTAATGTCAAGGTCGTAGGTCCGACTCCTACATGGCTCATTTTCTTTGTTTCCCTAAAATCCAAACTGGAGAAAGGTGACTGTCACGCTTTTTGTGACTGTCACCTCTGCCCAAAAAACATAACCGTCCCCGTGATTTTAAAGCTTCGGCAGATATCTTATTGAAAGAATTAAAATCTAAAGGTATAATATAAATGCTTCTATAGTTAGTATATTAGCAGAATAGGTGATTGCGCCTGTTGGCTTAATAAAGGAAAAAATGTTAGATATCAGGTTCATCAAAGAAAATCAGGATTTAGTCAAGCAGGCGATTAAGAACCGGGCTTTAGAAATTGATATCGACAGCGCCATTAAAATTGATGACGCGCGCCGGGCAGCCTTAAGTGAGTTTGAAGAGTTAGCTTCTTTGCGGAATAAAGCTAATGACCAAATAGGCGCCCTGCTTAAAGAGAAGAAGGACGCCCGGGCCAAAATCTCTTCGATGAAAGAAATCTCCCGGCGCATCGGAGAGCTGGAAGTTCAATTAAAAGAGCAGGAAGCGGAATTAAATAAACTGCTTTTAAATATTCCCAATCTGCCGCACGCAACTTTACCGGTGGGGGATGTTCGGGCGAATAAAATTGTGCGCAGTTGGGGCAAAGAGAGGGTGTTTAATTTCAAACTCCTTAGCCATATCGAGATTTGTCAAAAACTGGATATTGTGGATTTTAACCGGGCAGCTAAGATTACCGGTTCAAACTTTATTCTGTTTAAGGGCTGGGGGGCAAAATTAGAGCGCGCGCTGATTAATTTTATGCTGGACCTGCATACGAATAAACATGGCTATACTGAAATTTTCCCGCCTTTTCTGGTTAACCGCGCTTCAATGCTGGGCACCGGCCAGCTTCCCAAATTGGAAGAGGATATGTATAAATTAAAAGATGATGACCTTTTCCTTATTCCTACCGCGGAAGTTCCGCTAACCAATATGTTTCGCGATGAGATATTAGAAGAGGATAAGCTTCCGATTTATTATACTGCTTATACGGCGTGTTTTAGAAGAGAGGCGGGTTCTTATGGTAAAGATACTAAAGGCTTAATCCGCGTGCATGAATTTGATAAGGTGGAGATGGTCAAATTTGTCAAGCCCGAAAATTCTTTTGATGAATTGGAGAAGTTGGTAGTTAACGCCCAAGAGGTCTTGGAGCTTTTAGAGCTGCCTTATCGGGTGGTGATGCTGGCCACGCAGGATTTAAGTTTCTCAGCCAGCAAATGTTATGATTTGGAAGCTTACGCCGCCGGAACCCAAAAGTGGTTGGAGGTATCCAGCTGCAGCAATTTTGAAAGTTTTCAGGCTCGCCGGGCAAATATAAGGTTCCGCCGGAAGGAAGGTAAAAAAATAGAGTTCGTGCATACCTTAAACGGTTCCGGTATCGCTTTAGCCCGCACCGTGGCGGCAATATTGGAAAATTACCAACAGGAGGATGGTTCAGTATCAATTCCTAAAGTACTGCAACCATATTTAAATGGCCAAGAAAGCATTTCTTGAGAAGCAGGCGCTAAAAGGCAAAGAAAAGCCCTTCCAGAATGATGCGGGCGGTTTTTCCGGTGATTTCTCCAGCAAGATCTCCGGGTTATCCAGTAAACTTTTCGGGATAATTAAATTTATCCTGGCGATGATTCTTTTGCCCCTGGTTTATTCATCGCTGGTATCTTTTATTAATGAATTTACTCAGATTGATCAGGGTTTAAGGCAAATTTTCTATAACGGCATAATCAGTTTTTTGGCAATCTACCTATTTGTTTGGGAACCGGCGGTAATTTATCATCAAGGGCATAAGCTGGTGGAGATTATGTTTAGCTTCTTTAAGCCCATGGTTAATGTCGCGCCTTTTCTTTTGCCGATATATACGATTTTGTTTTTTATGATTTACGGTTTATTGGCATTGGCCGTTAAGTCAGATTGGTTGATTGAATATACCATTTTTCTGATCGGTTTTAGCAGTGTTTTGCATTTGGTTTTTTCGGCTAAGACTATCCGCGCGAAAAAAGGGGATTTCCTAAAAGCAAACTACATTTTTGGTTTTTCATTTATTTTTATTTTAAACCTGGCGCTTTTGGCTTTGGGTTTTAGTTTAATTTTTAAAGAGTTTTCATTCGTAAATTTCTGCAACCTATCCTTTACGATGTTCAGGAACATATTCCTTGCGGTTTTTAAGCAGCTTTTTTTGTTTGCTTAAGGATAGGTTGTAATTAGGAGAGTTGGAGAGGTCGCATAGGCTGGTCGATTGCGCCGGTCTTGAAAACCGGAAGGGGACTTGTTCCCCTCGCGAGTTCGAATCTCGCCCTCTCCGTTAATTTTTTAACTTTATTGGTGATATGGCAGAGCAGATTAAAAATAAAAGGGTAAAATTTCAAGAAGGTAAACAGGAGTTGTTTATTGCAAATGTTAAAAAGAGATTAAACTTAGGTTGGGATAAGCTAGCTAAAATTTTTAATATAAATAGGCGGACATTAAGTGATTGGTGTAGAGAAAAATCTACTATGAATTATAAAGCTCTTTTAGATTTGCATATGAATTGTAATATACCAATTCCAAAAGAAATTAGGATCTTACCACAATTTTGGTACGTTAATAGAGCGGCTAAACTTGGAGCATTGATGCGCAATAAGCTTCACGGAAATCCTGGTACGCCTGAAGGCAGAAGGAAGGGCGGTCTTACTACGATGAGTAAATTTATGCATAATCCTGAACTAGCTAAGAAATTAGGGTTAAGAATTATTAAAGATATAAAACGCCCCAAAAGGGGCTTGCAATTAGCTGAATTTGTAGGTATAGTATTGGGCGATGGAGGCCTAACAGATTATTATCTGAAGATTACATTTAATAGAGACACAGACGCTGAGCATGCGGATTTTATGAAAGAGTTGATAAAAAAACTCTTTAAATTAATTCCAAGAATAATTACAAAGAAGTTAGATAAAGGAAGCGATATAGCGGTTTATAGTAAGAATTTGGTAGAGTTTTTAGAGAGTAACGGCTTGAAGAGGGGAAATAAAGTTAAAAATAAAGCAGATATTCCCTTTTGGATAAAACGAAATAATAAATTTCAATTAGCTTGTCTGCGTGGGCTGATGGATACTGATGGTTCTTGTTATACATATTCGCATAACGTTAATAAAAAGAGATATCATAATGTCGCGCTTTGTTTTACTAATGCTTCAAAACCCCTGCTAAGAAGTGTTTACAGTATCTTTGATAGTAATGGATATTATCCTTGTATTACCGGCAAGCGTGTTTATGTGTATGGGGAAGATGAGATTAAGAAATATTTTCAAAAAATAGGCACACATAATAACAAACATTTGCATAAATATCAGAAATTTGTTGATTGTGGGGTTTGATTAGAAAGATAGATATTTTGAGAATTTATAGAGGGAAGGATGGGAGAGTGGTTGAATCCAGGCGCCTCGAAAGCGTCCAGGCCGCAAGGTCTCGCAGGTTCGAATCCTGCTCCTTCCGTGAATTTGCTCTAATTTAATGTCCGGCAAATTCAGTCCGAGCGCAGCGAGGACGCGCCCCCAGTTTAATGACCAGCAAAATTAGCCTAACGTAACGGGGACCTGAGCTGACTTGAAAAAAGATATATATAATGTTCCTTGGTTTGTGTATATTTTAGAGTGTCAGGATAAAACTTTATATGTAGGCATAGCATTAGATGCCCTAAAGCGCCTCCGGGAACACAATACTACTAATAGCTGCAGATATACAAGGTCCCGCAAGCCATTGAAATTAGTCTATCGGGAAGGATGTTTAGATTATCACACTGCTAGAAGCAGAGAGTCAGAGATTAGGAAGCTTAGCAGGAAAAAGAAATTAGAATTGATTGATCTAGGTAAAGATTCTTCACTCCGAGAAGTGGGGCTTAGGATCAAAAAAATTACTGTGTAAATTTTGGAGGGGTCGCGTAGTGGTCGAGCGCGCGTGTTTGGAAAACACGTAACCGCAAGGTTCCAGGGTTCGAATCCCTGCCTCTCCGAATTACTTCCACCAACTAGAGAAAAGTGACTGTCACGGTTTTTGTGACTGTCACTTTTATTTTTATATGTCGCAGCGCTACGCTGATAGTGTTCAAAACGTGTATAATTCTGAAGAAACTGTATACCAAATGTATACCTAAATTTTTAATTAGGAAGAATGTTTTTTAGGTAGAAGGTATACTCGCCCCCCAGCCGTCCCTTTAATTATCTGTAAATCCACTCATTAAATTGCTTACAATTTTGGAAATTTAGAGGTATAATTTAAGAAAGGGTGAGTTAGAGAATTTCTCTCTACGGAATTGTTCAAACAAAAATTATGGCAAGCAACAATCTTTTTAACGCAAAAAGGGTAAAGAACGATGAGTTCTATACCCAGTACGATGATATTCAGAAAGAGATTGAAGCGTATCTGGAGTACGACTCGGATGTATTCCGCGGCAAGGTGGTGTATTGCAACTGCGACGATCCGTTCGAGAGCAATTTCTTCCGCTATTTCGTGCTCAATTTTAACAAGCTCAGGTTGAAACAGCTTATCACCACCAGCTACAAGCCCTCGCCCGTGGCCAACACACAGCTGGAATTGTTTGGTGAATACAAAACTCTCATAAAATCAAAAGGTCGTCCAAAGGTAACAGCCAATAAGTTTATTATCAACGATGTGCACGACATAGACGGCGACGGCGAATTCAACTTGAAGGATGTTGCCAAGCAGTTAAAGGCAAACAAACACAACGAATGGTCGCCGCTATACGGCGACGGCGACTTTCGTAGCGATGAATGTGTAAAACTATTTAAACGATCAGGCGTAGTGGTAACAAATCCGCCGTTCAGCCTGTTTCGCGAATACGTTAAACAACTTTTTGATTACAACAAAAAGTTCATTATTATCGGTAATAAAAATGCAATTACTTGCAAAGAAGTCTTTCCCTTAATTAAAAATAATAAAATGTGGGTAGGAACGACGAGTTTTAATAAGGATATGTTATTTATATCACCAGAAGAAATAGACCTATCGCAAAAACCAAGCACTGCAACGAGGATTGTGGATGGAAAAATATTTTTACGCTCGCCGTCAGTATGGTTTACCAATTTAGACCATGGACGCCGCCACCAGCCATTGCCGCTTATGACAATGGAAGAAAATTTGAAATACAGCAAACACAAAGAAATTAAAGGCAAAAAAGCATATGATAAATATGACAATTATGATGCCATAGAAGTGTCATTTACCGATTCCATTCCAAGTGATCATAGCGGTGTAATGGGGGTCCCGGTCAGTTTTTTGGATAAATATAGTCCTGAACAGTTTGAGATATTAGGAGCAACTCAAAGAGGTTGTCATGATGAGGTTCCCGACACAAAGAAATATGATGATTACTGGGAAGTAAGACAGAGTGGTGAGAAAACTGGATCTTCTGGTGGAAAAACAAATGAAAATGCAAATTTGGTTGGCAATGATGGGAAAAAGAATTACTTTATAAATAAAAAAGGTCACATAATTCAATCCGCTTATTCAAGAATTTTCATAAGGCATAAAGAAATAATATGAAACCAACTTTAAAAACCGAAATCACTGTCAAAGATATTTGCGAAGGGTTCATCTATAGCGAACTGGAGGGCAAAGGGCTATTCGGTTTATCTGGAAAACTTACTATTCAGCCTGAGTATCAGCGCAACTATATCTATGCTTCTCTTGACGGCGGTAAAAAAGAAATAGCCGTCATCGAATCAGTCCTCAAGGGATATCCAATAGGGTTGATTTATTTTACTAAAGTAAGCGAAAACAAATTGGAAGTTTTAGACGGACAACAACGCATTACCAGTCTCGGGCGTTTCATAACTGATAAATTCCCTATTAAAGATGAAAATGGTATGGAGCAATATTTTCGCGGTATGGCAAAAAACAAAAAAGACAAGATATTGGAAACTAAACTTCTCATTTATGAATGTGAAGGTACAGAAAGTGAGATAAAGGAGTGGTTCAAGACAATCAATATTGCCGGGGTTCCGCTCAGTGATCAGGAATTACTTAACGCCGTGTATTCAGGGCCATTTGTAACACTTTGTAAGGAGGAGTTCAGCAATAGCCAAAACGCTAACATTCAAAAATGGAGTGCTTATATATCAGGTAGCGTCAACCGACAGGATTTCCTGGAAAGAGCGTTAGATTGGGTCAGCAAGGATTGGGAAGACAAGAATTATGATCCGAGACATACTAGACCCCTTGGAAAATATATGAGTAGCCATCGTTATGACAAAAATATCACTGAGTTAAAAAAATATTTCAACAGTGTAATCGACTGGGTTTCTAGTGTATTTCTCGATGTCGAGAGTGAGATGCGCGGACTAGAGTGGGGACGGTTGTATGAGCAGTACCATAAAAAAGCGTATGATCCTGCTACGGTATCAGCCGAAGTACAAAAGCTTTACGCTGATCCATATGTAAAAAACCGCAAAGGTATTTTTGAGTATATTCTCGGTGGCTCGACCGACTCAAAACTGCTTGAAGTTCGAGTTTTTGACGAAGCAACTAAAAAAGTGGTTTATGTAACACAAACTGCCAACGCAAAGAAAAAAGGCAAATCAAACTGTTCGAATTGCGCTATTGGACACGATGCCAACAAGAGTAAGATTTGGAATTTTGTCGAAATGGAAGCCGATCATGTTACAGCATGGAGTAAAGGTGGCAAAACAACATCCAAAAACTGTGAAATGTTGTGTAAAACACATAATCGGGCAAAAGGTAATCGATAAGAAAAAGTTTAGGTAATGCGCCAGCGAAGTTGGCACGGAATTCTGAAAAAATGAAACTAATAGAGCATTAAGCACTAAATTGATGCGTTGCGACGCCTTGTCAGCAGATCATAATTATCATATTCCTACCTGAATTTTCAAAATTTCACAATCAATAAAAAAAGTTTGTTAGATTTAGCCACTTCCCGCGTCTATTATAGTAGGAGGTGGTAGAGATGACTATTCTGACTTGGCTATGGAATATAAGGCGTAGGAAGCTGATTGAGGAGCGAAGGCCATAATTAGGCTATATTAATTCCTGCGGTATGATTGCTGCCTGAAATATGCCGGTAAACTATCGACAAAAGAGCTAAAAGGGTTACTTCTAGTCATAAGTGTGGGATTGAAAGGAATGATAGGAAAGATAAATAATTAAAAAATAATCCTTGACTTTTTTTGATTTAGTTATAGAATAATTAAAATATCTAAGGAGGACATATGGCGTGGGAAAAATTCACAATGACAAGAAGGAGTTTTAAACCAAGAATATCAATTCGTGGGAAATCGCAAATTGGATTTAATACAGCTGCAATTGAGGATTTTAAACTTAAAGATTACAAATTTGTGGTATTGTATTATGATAAGGAAAACAAAAAGATTGGGATAAAACTAACAAATGATAAAGATGAAGAAGGAGTGCGGAAGTTAAGAGTCAAAGAAGCTGCAGGCGCTTCTTTACCTGCGCGGACATTTATAGAATTTTATAAGCTAGGTAGTTTTAGTGGACAAAGATTTGATGCGGAATTGGATAAACAAGAAAAAATGATTGTAGCAACTTTAACAGTGAATAAATAAAAAAGCGGATCCGCGCTAACGGACCCGCTAAACACACAAAAAATTTCCACTTAGACAGTAGAAGAAGTGTGCTCTTATTTTTACTATATACCTCTTCAATCAAATAAGCAAGAAATTTTTAGAGGAGGTGTATAAGCTATGAAAAGCGGATTTACATGATCTATAGAACGATAGGTGTAATTGTAAGAAGATAATTGTTAGGTATCGTTGATGATAACTATGGAGGGCATATGCCTAAATACGAAAGAAATGCTAATAAACCTTGGACTCGCGCAGAAGTTCAAGATTTGCGAAAACTGGTAACACAGAATACACCCACACGCGTCATTGGTTTGAAACTTGGACGGCCGATTGGTGGCGTTTATGCAAAAGCATCAGAGGAAAACATTTCACTTAAACCAACAAATCAGTCACCATATGGTAGGCGTTGATAAGCTAAAGGAGAAAATATGGCAACGGAAATTGAGATTAAATGTATTAACAAGAGTGATAGATATAATCCTCATGAACGCATTTTATTTATAGGTGGGCTCAACCTGAATGGTTCTAGGTGGAAGCTCTCTCAGGGGCAGGCGATAAGTGATATTGAGGTAGGTAAGTGGCTATTTTATGTTATGCAAAGTGGCAAAAAAGTTAATGTAATTGTTGCTACAAGTGCATATGGACATAAATATTTGAAGACGATAGCCGATGGGGAACATCCGAATAATCTTCTTAGTCTTCCAGAATGCCCTTAATAGAATGGCATGTTAAGCTTGATTTAGTTTAACTAGAAGAATTTAAATAACTGTTCTATGGTAATTTAAAAGTGTAATCGCTGGCAGGCAATAGACGCTCTTTCTCATTTCTTCTCTTTTCTATGTCAGCTAGTACTTAGCCGGCCCCATTGTTTTTATTTCTATTCGGGCCGTGCGCTAAGCAATCTGGCCTAAAAGGAGGTGAGGAAAAATGAAGGAGAAACAAGCGCGTGCAGGATATAGAGAAATCTTCTGTACGCATATACAACGAAATGGCAAAACTATTTACCCTAAAAAGGCCAAATATTTCCATTTCTGGATCAAGATAAGGTAGCAATATCTTATTAATTTGTCTACCAGCGAATAAATTTAGGATTATTTTAGTGGCCAAACAAGAACAAATCAACTAAAAAAGGAGTAAGCAATGCTCGGGAAATGCTCGAAATGTGAGAAAACGGTTAGCTATGTTAATCTGAATGAAATTGAAGCCAGTGCTTTCATGGGTTCGAAATGGAAAACAGTTACTTATAACTGTCCACATTGCAGTACAATTTTAGGATGTCAAATTGATCCTATAGCAATAAAAACAGATATAGTAAATGAAGTTGTGGAAAGTTTAAAAGGGAGATAAAATTAATAGTTTAAATAATTAAGGTTTTGGGATTAGCTTTTAAAGCATTAACAAGTTTCTTGTTCGTATTTTGGTAAAGCTTTATTTCTATTGTAATTTAATCTTAGTTAGTTTATAATCGATTTGAGATTAGAATTCGTCCCGTGTTTAGAAGGGGTAAATCCCGGACGTTAAAAAAGTAAAACCTTCGCTACAGGCAAGTGGGCCCAGCGAGGGTTTTTTGTTTACAAGGAGGTTTATGGTGAGTAACGCATTATTTATTTTGATAGGTTTGGCCATAGGTTCAGTAGCGGCGTGGTTGATCGCGAAATTTAAATTTAAGTCTGAGAAAATTATCTCGCAGGAGGAGTTGGAGAATAAATATGTATTAAAAGATCTTTATGTGAAGCAGGAGACTGACTTAAAAAATTCCCAAGTCGAATCTAAAGAGAAGGAAGTAGCGGTATTAAATTTAACTAGAGAGCTCTCCGCGAAAGAGGAGTATGTTAAGAATCTAAATGAGAAACTCGAAACGAACAAGAAAGAGATGGAATCTTTACATGAAAAGTTTAAGCTTGAATTTGAAAATATTGCTAACCGTCTTCTGGATGAGAAAAGCGGAAAATTCACAGAATTAAATAAGATTAATATGGATGCGATATTGGCTCCCCTAAGTGCAAAGATCGAAGAGTTCAAAAGGAAAGTTGAAGAGACTTATACGGGAGAGGTTAGGGATATTACGGCTTTAAAGACGGAGATCAAGCAATTAGTTGAATTAAGCCAGCAAGTAAGCGGCGATGCCAATAGGTTAGCCAATGCTATTAAAGGGGAGTCCAAGACTCAGGGGGATTGGGGAGAGGCGCAACTAGAACTTATTTTAGAAAGATCTGGTTTGATAAAGAACACTCAATACAGGAAGCAAGCAACCTTTGATACCGAGGAAGGTCAAAAGAGACCTGACTATATAATAAACCTTCCAGAAGAGAGAAATTTGATTATTGATTCGAAGGTTTCATTGGTCGCGTATACTAATTATTTTAATGCTGATAACGAAAATGACCGCAAGCGTTATTTAGCAGAGAATTTGGTCAGCTTCACTGCGCACATTAAAGACCTGAACAGTAAAAATTACCCGAGTCTGTATTCCATAAACCCTCCGGATTACGTTTTTATGTTTATTCCTATTGAACCGGCATTGACTCTCGCCATTAAAGAAGACCCTGGGATCATTAATTTTACTTTGGATAAAAACATAGTGTTAATCACGGGCTCTACATTGCTTGCTACACTTAGGACGGTTAGCTATGTATGGAAACAGGAAGACCGTAAGAGGAATGTGCTCGAGATAGCAAGACAAAGCGGTGCTCTTTATGACAAGTTTGTTGAGTTTATCAATGATCTGATTACTATCGGGAAGAAGATTGATGACGCTAAAGATAGTCATCATAGTGCCATGAATAAACTTTTCGAGTCTAAAAAGAAAGGAGATACGCTGATTGGAAGAATTGAAAAGATTAAGGAGCTTGGCGCAAAAGCCACAAAGGACATGCCAGAAGAAGTAGTAGATAAACTGAAGCTCGAAGAAAGTTAATGCCGTAGTTAATGTGGAGTTTGCGATAAGTGACTAAAGTTTAAATAAATTGTTTGGGTAGTTAGGAAGTAGAGGAGTTGCTATGAATATTAAGTCTAAAGAACCAAAGGAACAGGAATGGAATAAGAAAAAAATGGGACCGTTTCTATTTATTTCATAGATTCTTCGCCCGCCACTGAATCAATGGCGGGCTTAGAATGACGAGAGGGGAGTAAAAGAGGAAGGCAGTGAGGTCGTGACATTTTGTCACGAACTCAAATTAGAAAAAACGTGATCGTTTCTATTTTTCAAGAACATATTGCTTAAGAATCTTCCCGTTCCCCTCTTTTTCAAAGAGGGGTGAATTTTGGGAATGACGAGGGTAATTTAAATGTCCGTATACATATATTGCATTAGAGAAAATTATGGGTATCCATCCTCAATAACCGGCCGGGAATTTGAGAATGAGTGGTTTAAGTTAGCTCCGGATGGCGTGATTATAATCAAAGGAACAAATTACCAAGGGTATGCCTGGGATGGCTGCAGTCCTAAGTTTAAAATAAAAGATATTTATATCGGTATACCAGAGGCGGTATTAAATTTTGGCACCGGTCAAAGCAAAACCTACTATGCTTCTTTAATCCATGATGTATTCTATCAATTCAGTAAAGAGGTAAGAGCCTTTGTTAAGCGCAAAGAAGTTGACCGAGAGTTTTACGCTATTCTAAAAAGGGATGATTTTAGGTATGTGGTGTTTTATTATTTTTCCGTGCGCTTGTTTGGCTGGATATGGTGGTATAGAAGGTAAGTATAGAAAGAAAAGAACGATAAAATTTTCTGTTAGATTTTGCCTTTTCTTGCGTCAATTGGAGTAGGAAGAAAATAACGATAACGCAGGAGGCTTTTATGAAAGAAGTAATTTCAGAAATTGACGGTTTGGTGGTTCGTCCCAGCGGGGTATGGGTTAAACAAAAATATTACTACTTGAAAAGGTACCTAGATATCTTTTCAAAAGGAATGAAGAATAGATGGGGAGGAAATTTAACTTATATTGATCTATTTGCTGGACCTGGACGTTGTTTAATAGAGTCGGCTAACAAAGAAGAAGACGGTTCTCCTTTGTTAGCATTGCAGTATGATTTTAAGAAGTACGTTTTTGTTGAAGAATCAAAAAAATTAATCGAGGCCTTGAAAACAAGATGTAAAAATTCACCCAAGTTTAGCAAGATTGAATTTCTAGAAGGAGATTGTAATAATGTTGTTGATAAAATCATTCATCAGGTTGACCCTATCGGTTTAAACCTTATTCTTATCGATCCTACCGGAATCGATATCCATTACAAGACCGTTGAAAGAATCGTTAAGGAAAAACGAGTTGATTTGTTGATTAATGTTCAGCTGGGCATGGATATTACAAGAAACTTTCTTGTTTATAAGAAAAAAGGTAATAATTCAAAGCTTGGATTATTCTTAGGTGATAACGTTGATTGGGATAAATTAAATAATTCTCAAGATGCAGTTAAGTTGTATAAAGAGCGTATCAAGGAACTGGGTTATCAGACAGTAGAATTCAAAGACATTACTATTAAAAATACTCTGAATGCTCCGATGTACTTTTTATTATTTGCTTCAAAGAATCCAAAAGGACTGCGTTTTTGGAAAGAGATAACTAAAAAAGATCATTCTGGTCAGCTTGAGTTGTTTTAGCAAGAAAATTATCTTCCAGCTTAATCCATGGAAGGTGGTATAATACAAACATGGAAAAAATTTACCGTAAATCTCTTTTGTACAAAAGTAAAGTCGAATACGCCGATTTTTGCCTAAATCATGTAGAGGGGTGTTCTCACGGGTGTAAGTACCCCTGTTACGCCTACATGATGAAAAAGAGATGTGGCATTGTAAAAACTTACGAGGAATGGTGTAAGCCAAAAATAGTGTCAAATACTTTAGAACTTTTAGATAAAGAGATTCCGAAGTATAAGAATCAAATAAAATATGTTCATCTTTGTTTTTCCACAGATCCTTTTATGTTTGAACAACAGGAAGTGCACGAATTGAGCCTTAAGATAATAGACAGACTCAATAAGGATGGAATACGGTGTACGGTTTTGACAAAAGGTTTATACCCAAAAGAATTGGCAGGCAGGGATGGACAAAGTACGAATAATGAATATGGAATTACTCTGGTATCCTTGAATGAAAGCTTTAGAAAAAAATTTGAGCCGAATTCAGCTACTTTTAGAGATAGAATAAAATCATTAAAGCATTTACACGATAAAGGATTTAAGACTTGGGTGAGTATGGAACCATATCCTACTCCTAATTTAATAGGGCAAGATTTGATGGAAATTTTAAAAGCTGTTGCATTTGTAGACAAAATTATCTTTGGGAAATTAAATTACAGCGTTAAATCTTCTCAATTTAAATATACCAGAGAATTTTATAATAGTTTGGCGTTATCGGTTATTAAATTCTGCAGGAAAAATAGGATTGATTATCATATAAAATCAGGAACGCAATTGAAGAAAGAATAGCTTTTGGAGAGAATAGGAGGTTCTATATGGCTGAAGGCGGATTTTTAGTTAAGTTTGACGGGAAAGAAGTTGCTCGGTGTTTTGCGGTAGCATTTGATTATGATGAGCGGCAATATACGATCAATGATACTGAAAAGAAGGAATTACCTTCAGTAAAGAAGATAACCATAGAAGTTGAAGAAGGATAAATTTATCCTAAATGAAAAGACGCTTAATTAGCTTTCTAATCGCCCTTGCTGTATTAGGAATAACGGCAAGGGCTTATTGTTATAATGCTGAAGTAGTAAATATCAGTGGTAATAAATATTTTTCTGCTGTAAAAGAAGCTCTGGTAAAAGCAAAAAAATCAATATATTTGGTAATGTTTACGATAGAGTTATCCGCGGAAAAGCAGAATTCAAAGGCTAATCAGCTGATAAATACAATTATTGAAGCAAAGAATAGAGGGGTAGATGTGGAAGTTGTTCTAGATCAGAATGTGGATTTTGTCCAAAGAAAGTATCCAAGCGACTGGGAGATAAAAATTAAGAGTACGAATGCCTGTAAGCGCCTTAAAGACGCGGGGATAAAGGTTTATTATGATGATCCTATAAAATATGTCCATGCTAAAGCGGTTGTTATAGACAAGAAAACAGTTATTTTAGGAAGCACAAACTGGACAGAAGCTGCTTTTGACAGGAATGTTGAAGTAAGCGTTCTGATTGAGTCAAAAGATTTAGCTCAAGAAATATTAAATTATTTTAAGACCATAAAAAAGGAAAAATACGTTGAATTTATAGGTAAGTCAACGCCGATTAGCTGGAGTTTCTTGGAAAGCCCGAAAATTGCTCCGCTTATGGTAAAAAATCAGGCAGAGCGGGCTTTCGATGTTTATTTGTATTTGCTTTGGAAGTACGATGAAAAACAGGGGGACAGTCCCCAGAGGGCGGGGACAGTCCCCGTTTTGCTGCTTTCCTATGATGATCTTGCCAAGTATCTTGGAATTTATGAAGGTTGGAATACTACAGATTACAGAAGGCAGACTATAAAAGTCTTAAGGGAATTGGAGCAGGAATATAAGCTGATAAAGTTTGAGCCGCGCTATGCAAAAGAGGCGGGAATAACCTTGTTTAGTTATGAAGACCCGGGGAAAGTTTACGTAATACCCCAAGAACAATATTTTGGGTTGCCAGATGATTATTTTAATTTTGGGTGGAATAAAGAACTATCTTTTAGGGCAAAGTTTTGTCTCTTAATAAACCTAATCTGTTCTAATATTAGCGATACAAAACCATATTGGTCCAAAAGTTTAGCTGAGATAACTAAGCAATTCGGCGGTATTGGGGATGATATTGTTTATAAGGGAATGGATGAGCTAAGAAGGAAGCAATTGATCGATGTAAGATATGATCAATTTTCCGATAAACCATACGTCGAAAGAGCGCCGAAGATGTATAAACTCCTGAAGCTTTATGATCCGAAAGAGCTGGAATTGAAGTTGAAAGCAATAGGGGATAAATACGGAGAAGTATCGTATAATAAGGCAAGAAAATACGCGGAAATGGTTTTTGAAGAAAATAATCCCGAAGTCATAGAAGATATAATCTTAAAGACAAAGCAATACGGGGAGAAGAAGGTAAAAAAGGCATTTGATTTAATTTCTCTGAAAAATATAGATAATCCTAAGAGAAGCTACGGTTATGTAGTGGGGATATTGGAGAATATGGGTGAAAAGAAACAAAGTTCTTGACAAGTAAGCTAATTAGTAATAAAGTTTAAGCAATGAATAAAAAAATCAAAAAAAAGGTATTATTTTTGTTGCTTTTGGTTTTAATCTGTTGTCCGTATGCATTTCTTGCTGCGGCTTTGCCAGATGAGGCTACTGATTCTTCGTTTCAACTCGCTGGGGCGAAAGAAGTTGATAATCCCGTTAATCAGCTAGGTTCCCCCAAAGAAAAATTAAAAAAAGAAGTCAAAGAAGAATCTTGGACTGTTCCTGAATGGGTCAGGCGTACGAATTTTGCAGTACAAGTCGGTACTGACCAAAAACCACAGTATTTCATAGAAACAATCCAGCCCTTGCTTGGCTCACAAAATAAAGATGTAGTGTTTTTTAATCAAACTCGCATATCTTCTCAAGATGCAAGGCCGAAATATAACGTTGGTTTTGGCCTAAGGAAGATTTTTGCGGATAGCTTGCTTTTGGGCGTTAACAGCTTTTATGATTATCAGGATTTACATCAGCATTCAAGGGGAGGCGTTGGTTTCGAAGCGATTACTGATAGAGGTCTTGAGGCCAGAGTAAATACTTATATTAGGATATCTGGCGAGCGTTTGGTAGGTGAAGATAGTACAAATCAGTATTATGAAAAGGTAGCTAATGGTTTTGATTGGGAGTTGGGTTTACCATTGCCGTATATTCCTTCGGTAAAAGTATATGGAGGAGGTAATTGGTATGATTTTGAACATTTTAAAAATAAATATGGCTGGAAATTCAGGGCTGAATTTACGCCGATAAAATACTCAAGGCTTAACTTTGAAATATTTGATGATACTAAAAGAGGGAGCACTGGTTATAAATTTGAAGGCGCGCTTACCTTTGCTTTTACCTCGTTTTCACCGAGAGAGATCATTGCTGATATTACATCAGCTAAGACTGCATATCCTAAGGTTAATTTAGAGGATAGGGTTTTGGATAGAGTAGTGAGGGATTTTGATATAACGATTATAAAATCAACAAAAAGTAAAGCTACAGGGATTACAGTAGAAGGCGGAAAGAGTGGATAAGAGAATAAAGTTTTTAATTTCAATCTTGTTTATTTTGGCCAGTTTGGTTTTTTTAAATTCTGTATTTGCTGATCCTGCAGCGTTAGCCACAGGGAGTACTTCTGTTTATAAAGTTACTATGAATAAATTCGAATTAGATAATGGCGTAGGCTCAACAGCAGTTACGGCTTTTGAAGGAACATCCTCTACTTTAGATATAGCTTCAGCTCCAGATACCAACACTTCTGTAGGAAATTTTATGTCAGGGTTGGTTGTTCCTGATGGTAATTATTCAAGGGTTAAACCTACAGCTTCCGGGACTTTTACTGTAGCAGGTTCGGTTAGTTATCTTGGAACGACTTACTACACAACTTCAACAATTGGTTCAGGTGGTGGTTCTTTGCCTAGTACTGTTGGCCCAGCGCAGGAATGTACTATTACTGTAACTATGGGGACTGTTAATTGGGAGAATCTTCCTTCTACCGTAACCGTTACTGATGGCACGCCTAACTATAGATGTCGGGTTAAATTTAATACTTCCGCTGCCTTGGGTTTATATGATATGGGCGGTCATTATGAACTTATGCCTCAACAACCTGATACATCAATGAGCCTCATTCCGCAATAAAAATATTCCTGCAAGACATTCATCAGCAAAGTTTAAGATCTTGGAATCTAATATTCTGGGAAACTAGCTTTCTGGCGCACATAAGGTATTCGATAGATAGGGGTGTATTATTCTTTCTAAACCTGTCGAGTTAAAGAAAGAGATAATCTCAACTATCGTTGAATTTAAGCCAGTATTGGATTTTTTAGAGAAATAAGTATTAAGTTAATGATTGAATAAGCTGAAAGATTAGTTTATAATTAAGCCAATATTCTTTGCTCTAATTGATCTGTTTTTCTTTCTCTTCCATGCTTTGGCCTAAAAGGATAGGTCAGGCAAAATTTTGCCCGCACCAAAATTTTGCCAGTCGGCTTTAAAGTGTTGGTCGCAAAAGGCGCGGCACAAGCGCCGTTGAAAGTAGTTTTTAGTAAGGCTTAGGCGCAAAGCGGCCGAACCCTTATAAACTTTTGTTTTTACTTGCAATAACTGCTTAGTGAGGACGCTGGATGCTGCAGCCGCCCCCACCCGGCTGCAGCATCCAGCTGCGCCGCACACGCATTGCATTAGCAAGAAGGCCGCCGACCCAGGCGGCCGCCAAGTGACCCCGAGCCCCAGCGAGGGGGAACGGTGCACGGGAGATGTGGGAGCGCCGACAGGCGCGGTGGATTAAACAAAGATCGTTCGAACAGTATCATAGAACCACCGCCAACAGGGATAGGGCGCTGCTTCAAACAAGGGACGGAAGCTTGCTTCCGTCGAAAAATTGAGGCGGCGCTCTTTTAAAATAAAGTTCGAACCAATCTTTTCCAGAAATTCTTTCTGGGATTCTAAATTTCCCTCTTCCATAGCGGAATGTGCTGAGTTTAAAGAGAGACTGCCTGAGATCCGCTAAGCTCTATTATATATTTGTACGTTGGTTTGGTTGGATATGGTGGTATAAAAGATAAAACAGGAGGTTTTGATATGGCTGATGGAGGGCTCTTAATTAAGTTTGATGGAAAAGAGGTTGCTCGTTGCTATGCGGTGGCGTTTGATTATGATGATCGGCAGTATGTGATTAACGGGACTGAAAAGAAAGAACTGCCTGTTGGAGTGAAGAAGGTAAGTATTGAAGTAGAGGGTGAATGAGATTGCTTCGTCGCGCTTCGCGCTCCTCGCAATGACACGGGGGTATAGAGGAGTGATAAAATTTTTGTTAGATTTTACCTGTTTCTGCGTCAATTGTAGTAGTAAGAAGTAATGATTATTTAGGCGGGAATAAAAATGGCGAATATTGTTAGGCAAGGCATAATTGAAAAGAAGATTTTCTTGATTAGGGGCTTAAATGTAATGTTAGATAAGGACCTTGCTGAGCTTTATGGGGCTCAAACTAAAGTATTTATTCAAGCGGTAAAAAGGAATAAAGGCCGTTTCCCGGAAGATTTTATGTTTCGCCTAACAAAAAAAGAATTTGAAAACTTGAAATTCCATTTTGGAATATCAAACTTGAGGTCACAAATTGTGACCTCAAGTTGGGGTGGCAGGCGCTATTTGCCTTAGACCCTTGAGCTTTTTAATCCAATCCAAAAGTAAGATGGAATTCCGGGGAATTCCGGGGGGGAATTCCGGGGACATATTACTTAATTAGAAAGGGGATGTTATGGCTGATGGAGGGTTCTTAATTAAATTCGATGGCAAAGAGGTTGCGCGCTGTTTTACAGTAGCATTTGATTATGACGATTGGCAATATACAATTAATAATACAGAAAAGCATAAATTGCCTGTTGGAGTGAAGAAGGTAAGTATTGAAGTAGAGGGTGAATGAGATTGCTTCGTCGCGCTTCGCGCTCCTCGCAATGACACAGAGAGCGTAGAAGAGGGATAAAATTTTCAGTTAGATTTTGGCTTTTCTTGCGTCTATTGTTGTAGGGAGAGAATAATAATAACGCAGGAAAAGGAGGAGAGTATATGGATACAAAAATGGCGGTATTTAAGGGAAAAGGGATACGAAAGATCATTCATAATAATGAATGGTGGTTTTCGGTGGTTGATGTGATTGGAGTTTTGACGGATAGCGTTAATTCTCGTGATTATTGGTTTAAAATGAAAGCAAGGGAAAAAGATACGAGTGAGATTCAGTTGTCGACAATTTGTCGACAACTGAAATTAACGTCTTCCGATGGTAAGCGTTATGAAACAGATTGCGCTAATACAGAAGGTATTCTTCGCATTGTTCAATCAATCCCTTCATCTAAAGCCGAGCCATTTAAGCGGTGGTTGGCAAGGGTTGGCTATGAGCGTATTCAAGAAATAGAAGATCCTGAATTGGCAACTAAGCGGACGAGGATTATCTATAAGCTTAAAGGATATTCCGATAATTGGATAGAAAAACGAATGCGTGGAATTGCTATTCGCGAGGAGCTGACGGATGAGTGGAAAAATCGCGGCATAAAAGAGCGAAAAGAATATGAAATTTTGACCGCGGAAATTTCCAAAGCTGCTTTTGGCGTAACTCCAATCGAGTATAAAAAAATAAAAAAGTTAAAAAGGGAAAATCTGCGTGATCATATGACGGATTTGGAATTGATCTTTACAATGTTGGGGGAGAAGGTGACCACTGAGATTTCCCAACAAGAGAAGCCGGATACATTTGTTAAAAATAAAAAGGTCGCCAAGCGCGGCGGGAATGTTGCTGGAAGTGCCAGAAAAGAAACAGAAAAAGAAATTGGCCGGAGCGTGATTTCTAAAGAAAATTATTTGCGAATTCCGGAAAGTCAAAAACAGCTTAAGACGAAAAAAGAATGATGGTACTTGTTTTGTGTTAAAGCAAGTAAAACTTAACTCGTTTAAATACATATAGTTACGATATTTTTACTGGTTTATTGAAGGTATGACGCATATCTTGTGGCTCATATAATGTAATAAATGAGCTACAAATATAGATTGTGGCTCATGGGTGAGCTACAAAAAATTTATCCTAAAGTGAAAAAATACTTATCAATTTTTCTAATTGCCCTTGCTATGTTAGGAATAACGGCAAGGGCTTTTTCCGCCACTGAAGCGTTGGCGGACAAGTGTTATCAAACCGAAGTAAGAAATATCAGCGGAAATAAGTATTTTCCGGCAGTAAAAGAAGCCTTAGCAAAAGCAAAAAAATCAATATATTTAGTGATGTTTACGATAGAGTTATCCGCGGAAAAGCAGAATTCAAAGGCCAATCAGCTGATAAATACAATTATTGAAGCAAAGAATAGAGGGGTAGACGTGGAAGTTGTTTTAGATCAGAATGTGGATTTTGTAAAAGCAAAGGGACAGTCCCCTTCGGGGACAGTCCCTTTTTCTTGGGATGTAAACATTAAGAGCATAAGGGCATATAAGCGCCTTAGAGACGCGGGAATAAAGGTTTATTATGATGATCCTGTAAAATATGTTCATGCTAAAGCTGTTGTTATAGACAATAAGACAGTTATTTTAGGTAGCACGAACTGGACAGAAGCCGCTTTTGACAGGAATATTGAAGTAAGCGTTTTGATTGAGTCAAAAGATTTAGCTCAAGAAATATTAAATTATTTTAAGACCATAAAAAAGGAAAAATATGTTGAATCTATAGGCAAGTCAACGCCGGTTAGCTGGAGTTTCCTGGAAAGCCCGAAAATTGCTCCGCTTATGGTAAAAAACCAGGCAGAGAGGGCTTTTGATGTTTATTTGTATCTGCTTTGGAAGTACGACGAGAAGCATGGGGATAGTCCCCAAAAGGCGGGGACAGTCCCCGTTTTATCGCTTTCCTATGATGATCTTGCCAAACATCTTGGAATTTATGAAGGCTGGAATACTACGGATTACAGAAGGCAGATTATAAAAGTCTTAAGGGAATTAGAGCAGGAATATAAACTGATAAAGTTTGAGCCGCGTTATGCAAAAGAGGCGGAGGTGACGTTGATTGAAAAACTAGGGGACGCGTCTATTTTTCCTGAGTTTAGTACGAGAAAAATAGAAACGTCCCCTATTCTCGCTGAAAGATACTTTGAGCTTCCGAATACTTATTTTGATTTTGGGTGGAATAGAGAATTATCTTTTAGGGCAAAGTTTTGCCTTTTAATAAACTTAATTTGTTCTAATGTTAGCGATACAAAACCATATTGGTCCAAAAGCTTAGCTGAGATAACTAAGCAATTCGGCGGTATTGGAGAGGATATTGTTTATAAGGGAATGGATGAGCTAAGAAGGAGGCAATTGATCGATGTAAGATATGACCAATTTTCCGATAAGCCATATGTTGAAAGAGCGCCGAAGATGTATAAACTTCTGAAGCTTTATGATCCGAAAGAGCTGGGATTGAAGCTGAAAGCAATAGGGGATAAATACGGAGAAGTATCATATAGTAAGGCAAGAAAATACGCGGAAATGGTTTTTGAAGAAAACAATCCTGAAGTAGTAGAGGATATAATCTTAAAGACAAAGCAATACGGCGAGCAGAAAGTAAAAAAGGCCTTTGATTTAATTGGGCAGAAAAATATAGATAATCCTAAGAGAAGTTACGGTTATGTGGTGGGGATATTGGAGAATATGGATTCACTTTCGCCATAACCTATGGTAAAATTAGTTTAACAATTCAGCCTTGTTTGAAAAAGTAAAAGAGATTTAGGGGAAATTATGAAAATAGGAGTTATTATCTCAAGTAATGATGCAGAAACTTGCTGGAACGCGCTTCGCTATGCAAATTTCTGTATTGGGCAGAAAGACGAAGTCAAAGTATTTTTGACCGGCAAAGGTGTTGAATATCAAGCTATTAGTACAGATAAATTCAATACGGTTGAACAAGCAGAAAAATTCCTTCAGTCCGGTGGCAAGGTTCTTGCTTGCGGTACCTGCATTAAATCTCGCAATCAAGAAGGCACCGAAATGTGTCCTGTTAATACGATGAAAGATATGTACGAAATCGTTAAGGAAAGCGATAAAGTAGTTACGTTTTAGTTTGATTTTCTTCCATGCTTTGGCCTAAAAGGATAGGTCAGGCAAAATTTTGCCCCCGCCACAAAGCGTTGGTGGGCAGGCGCACCAAAATTTTGCCAGTTGCGCTTTAAAGTGTTAGCCGCCAGAGGCGCGGTGGATTAAACAAAGATCGTTCGAACAGTATCAAAGAACCACCGCCAACAGGGATAGGGCGCTGCTTCAAACAAGGGACGGAAGGTGCTTTCCGTCGAAAAATTGAGGCGGCGCTCTTTTAAAATAAAGCGGTAAATTTTTTGTTAGATTTTGCCTTTTCTTGCGTCTATTTAGTATGGTGAGATAATATTAACGCAAGAAAGGAGAGGAGCAAGATATGAAGAAAGAAATTATTGTGCAATTGAACAAAACATTTGAAGAATCGGCTTATACCCAAAATGACGTTGAATATTGGATGGCGCGGGATATGCAGAAGCTTTTGGATTATACTGAATGGCGTAATTTTTTATTGGTTGTTGATAAGGCTAAAATCGCCTGCATGAAGTCTGGACAGAATATAAGTGACCATTTTGTTGACGTCAACAAAATGGTCAAATTAGGTTCAGGTAGTGAACGGCAGATTGAAGATATTATGCTTACTCGGTATGCCTGTTACCTTATTGCTCAAAATGGCGATCCTAGTAAAGAGCAAATTGCTTTCGCTCAAAGTTATTTTGCTATTCAGACACGTAAACAGGAGTTACTGGAAGAACGCATTGCGTTGGTAGAGAGGGTGCATGCCCGTGAAAAGCTTGTTGATACCGAATCAGAACTTTCAGGGGTTGTCTATGAGCATGGTGTTGATGGAGAAGGTTTTGCGCGATTACGCAGTAAGGGAGATCAGGCGCTTTTTGGTGGATACACAACATTGGATATGAAAAAGAAATTAGGCTTGCCTGATAAGCGGCCATTGGCTGATTTTTTGCCGACTATTATCATTAAAGCCAAAGATTTTGCCGCAGAAATAACAAGCTTCAATACGAAGAAGAATAACTTACACGGTGAACCGGCTATAACAAGCGAACATGTAAAGAATAATAGAGATATTCGTAATCTACTCGGGAAAAGCAGCATAAGGCCTGAAGCATTACCTCCGGAGGAAGATATTAAGAAGTTGCAGCGCCGGCTTAAGTCTGAAGGTAAAAAGATTGCTAAGGATGCAAAAAAGATAAAGAGGAATTTACTAACTTGAGGTTTCAATTTGCAACCTCAAGATGGGCACCAGAGGTTAATATAGTGAAAAGATATTCCATAACTTTATTTATAGTCCTTGCTGTGTTAGGAATAACGGCAAGGGCTTATTGTTATAATGCTAAAATAGTAAAAAAGGCATTTGATTTAATTGGGCAGAAAAATATAGATAATCCTAAAAGAAACTATGGTTATGTGGTGGGGATATTTTCGAAATTTGTTTTTTAAGACATCTTTATGTTATAATGTGTATTATTAATTAATAGGAGGAGCGTATGTCGATAGTGAAAGAATTTAAGGAATTTGCCGTAAAAGGAGATGCGGTGGATATGGCAGTAGGCATTGTTATCGGCGCTGCTTTTGGGAAGATCGTTAACTCTTTAGTTAATGATATTATTATGCCTCCCATCGGTATGTTAATAGGTGGCGTTGATTTTAAGAATCTAGTTGTGACGATGAAAGAAGCAACAGCCACTCAACCAGCCGTTACTCTAAAATATGGAATGTTTATAAATAATGTAGTTGATTTTCTTATTGTAGCTTTTGCGATTTTTATGGCAGTCAGAGCGATCAGTGCTTTAAAGAAGAAAGAAAAGGCGTAATAAAATAATGTTTTCGTTTGTTAACATACCGGCACGCATCTTGAGTATTTTGCAATTAAACATTTCTCCGGCAGAAGTGGCAGGTGGAGTATGCCTAGGGATGTTTTTGGGTTTTATTCCGCTTAACGGAGTGATGGCGTTATTGCTTTTTCTTTTTTTCTTTCTTTTTAAAATTAATCGATTCTCTACCGTGATTACATTGCCCTTGTTTAAGTTGCTTTATTTGTTGGGAGTAAGTTCATTAACAGAGCGTATCGGAGGGTATCTTCTGCTGGAGGTTAATTTTTTAACCGGGTTTTGGGAATGGATTACGAACTTACCTGTTTTTGCTCTGGTAGATTTAAACAATACTCTAGTTGCCGGAGGACTTGCATTATCAATCGTATTGTGTCTCCCGATTTATTTGTTAACTAGGTTTATTTATATTAAGTTTATTGAACCTCGCTTAAATAAAATTCAAGAATCAAAATTCGTAAAACGTATTAAGCGTTATAAATTTTTTAATAAAGTGATTAGTCAAATGGATGTGATCAGGAGAAAAACTAAATCATGAAGCACCTGAATATAAAGAATATTGTAATAGTGTTATTAATTTTAGTGTTGGTACACTTTACAATAGGATTATTTCTTAGCCCGAAGCTCGGTGATTTTATAGTTGCGAAAATTAATCAATACAGCTTTGCAAAAGTATATATCGAACGGGTAAATATCTGGCCGTTAACGTTTTCCCTCTCCTTAAAAAACTTAAAAATATTTGATTCGCAAAGTACGGATAATAAGATTGCCGAAATTAAACTTGCCTCTATTCATATAAGTCCGCTAGGGTTGCTTTCTAAGCGTTTGGTCTCAGAGGTTAAAATAAGCAAAGCTAATCTTTATCTTGAAGGTGAGCAAGACGGAACCTTTAATATTCAGAAACTTACTCAACCAAAAACTACTGGTAAGCCAATTAAGCCGGCAGGGGTAATAGAGGGAGCAACCCAGAAAAAAGATTGGTTCACAAAGGGTTATGATTTATTGAAAAAGAGATTTTCGAACGATGCGCTTAAGAAGGAAAAAGCTCAAGCGGCCGAGGCAAAAAAGATTACTAAAACAGTAGCTGTTTTACCTCGTGGACGAAGGGTGCATTTTAAGTCAAAAGACAGCTATTTGCTGGAGATAAAGAGGCTGATGGTTGTAGGTTCTTACCTTGATTTAAAGAATCAAGACGGCTGCTCAGTTCAGATTGAGGATGCGCGCATAGACATAGGTAATGCTGCTTTTGATCCTGAGCTAGGTTTTCGTTTGGGAAAGGCTGAGGTAGAAGGGAAGATTAAAAACGCAGGGGTTTCTGCGGGCAGCCTGAAATTTTCTTATAAGAGTACTTTTAATAAAGGCGCGTCAAAGGCGCAGTTTAATTTCGGATTTAAAGAGGTTAATCTAGATGCGTTGCGTTTCATATACGAAAATTCACTTCCAGTTTCAGTAAATAAAGGAACCCTGAATTTAACTTCAGACACTATCCTGGATAACGGTAATCTTAATTCTAATAACAAGCTTATCTTAAGTAATCATGAGTTTAAGCCAAAAGCGCTAAGCCAGCCAGCCGATGTTTTTATGCCCATGCCTTTACTTTGTGAGTCTCTCAACAACATTAACCCGCTGCGTTTGGATTTTACTATTTCCGGAACTGTAGATAAGCCGCAGTTTACGGGTTTCATGCGTTCGCTCGCTGATTTGGTTAAGCCGAACTTAAGAAATATCGGCCAGACGCTTAATAATGAGGTGAGTAGTAAGGGTATTTCAGGCGTGCTTGAAGCGGTATCCGGAAACAAAGAAAATAAGGAACAAGGCGCTTCTACCGGAGCAGGCAAAGAAAAAAGCAGCACGGAAAATGTTGTCAGTTCTCTACAGTCGATATTCAGTAATAAACAAGATTCCAATAAATAGCGTAGAAAATTTATTTATTCTTATCTTTCCTTTTTGAGCTAAAAAATATCAAATATCAAGACACTCTTGATAACTACCTGTAAGCGTTTAAGTTAAAGTATAATTATGCTCGATTTAATTTTAGGAAAAAGCGGCAGGCCGGAGAAAAAAATAACTGCGTAACTTATTGTTAGAGGCATAATTATCAACAGCGTCTTGTTTTTTATGAATAAAATACTTATTGGATTAGCGATAGTTTTAATGATTTTTATAAATGCAGATTTATTGAAGGGAGAATCTGGCGTTTATAATTATACTGGCGAGAGCATCCTGTACCTTATCAGCCCTCTTGGAAAAGCGGAATATCATGATCTGGGAATAGTTGATTTCCAAGGAAGAAAGGTAAATTTAGTAACTTTTAGGACTAAAGTATTATTTTTCGATGACGCGGAGAAAATTTATAGCGACCCGGAAAGCTTATTGCCATATAAAATAGAGCGCGCTATTTCTAAATTCTGGGGGAAAGAATATATAACAGAAGAATATGATCAAAAGAATTTTACAATTACTTTAAGAAAGTTTAAGGCAGGTAAGATGGTCTATGAGCAGGCAACTAAAGCCAGCGGCCCTATTCATAACGCGATTACGCTTCCTTTTTATCTGCGCAGGCGCCCTGACCTTAAAATAGGCTGGCAATTTAGCGCCCGAGTCCCCGCTGAATTTAAATTAGAATTAGTTTCAATTGATCAAATAATTATTCCTGCCGGTAAATTCCAGGCTTACCATTTTAAAAGTATACCCGCTAAGTTTGAGATCTGGATCAATAAAAACACTCCGCAAGTTCCGCTTAAAATACAAGGTAAGGGTATTTTTGATTATGCTTTATTAATGAAACAATACCAGCCTCCACAATAAACAAAGTTAAACAACACTAAACACTAAATTGCTTACAATTTAAAGATTTGTGGTAAAATGAGTCGTTTGATGGGCACACTATAGGCGAGTGTCCCAGTTAAAAATTATACGGGTAAAAATGAGTAACACGCCAGAAAATAAAAAGAAGTATAATTGTGCTCGATTTAATTTTAGGAAAAAGCGGTAGGCCAGAGAAAAGAATAATTGCCTAACTCATTGTTAGAGATATAATTATCAACAGCGTCTTGTTTTTTTTGTTTTTTTTGTTTTTTTAATTATTTCTGTAATGTCCAATCTGGAGGATTTATGGGGGTGATTCACAAGTTTAAACCTGAAGTTCTAAGCTTTATTATTGAGAATAAACAGAAGAATTCCGCGTTAAGCTGCCGCCAGTTAATCTCGTTAATTCTTACGCAGTTTCAGGTTGAGGTTTCCAAATCCAGTATCAATGCTATTTTTAAAGAAAACAATTTAAGTATGCCTATTGGCAGAAGGCCCAAACTAAAGAAGAAAAAGTTTAATCTGCCTGTTTTACCGGTTATTGAAGAGATTAAAACAGTTATGGTGGTAAAACCAGGGGACGGTGCTATAAAAATAGAACCGTCCCCTGGTTTAAAAGAAGAGCCCAACTCGGAAGAAAAGCGTATTAAAGAAGCGCAGGAGTGGGCTGTAAAATTGCAGGAAGAGGAACGCAAAAGAGTAGAGGAAAAACTGAACCTGGAAAAACAAAGGCTCAAAGATGAGGATATTAAGATAAAAGCCGAAGCGGCGATTCTGCCAAAAGTTGAGTTTACTGCTCCGGAAATTCTACCGGAAGACAGGGTTTGTTCAGGAGCAATCATACTTAAAGCATTGGATTGCTTAATTGGAGGCAGTAAAGAAATTAACGCGGCCGTCAGCCGGGCAATCGTGGGCAGGCCTGAAGACTCTTTAAATCTTACGGAAGCATTAATATTTGAGCCTTTAACCGGCAAGGATAATCCTTCTACGCTCGGGGGCCTGATCGGCACGCGATATTCTCAAGAAAAATTAAGCAGCTATTACGCGCGGATCAAGCAGATTACCGGTATAGGATTAGATACTGCTAAAATTATTTCTAATGTTTTTAACCAGGCCAAGGGAGTAAAAGTCCATTTTATTGACGGAAGCGTTATCCATTTAGACGGCCAACTGCATTCGAGTTGGCCGGCCGCTCATCTCCCCTATGATTTTTCTAACACTGTTTATGGCCTGAAAAATGATTTAAATAAATATTTTCTTCAGGGCCAGCCTTTAGTTTTATTTTGCCCCGCTGGCGATGACATCTTCCCTAAAGATTTTTTTAACCTTCTTTTAAATATCGGTTCAAAAGATAACTATCCGGACAGCCTAACTTTATTTGGAAACAAATCAGAAGAGTTAGATACGATATCTTTAAACCCCAAGAATAGGTGTTTTTTAGTTTTTGGGCTTTGGCCCGGGCAATTTACCTTGAGCCGAAAAGTAAAGAAGATCGGGGATTTTCATTTAAAACATATTAAGGGGATAGGCCGGGATTTGTATTTGGGAGAGGTTGAGATTGATTTACTTCGAGCATCTTTGAATCAAAGTATAACCTTAAAGGGCTGCGCTGTAAAAACCGGCCTTAATGAAAAAATCCGCCTGGTTATCCTTAATAGTAATGAACAGGCAATGGGTTTGGAGGAGTTGGCGGGTATTTATCTAAGCCGTTGGCCTAATTTTGAGGAGGCGTTTCTGGATTTTAGCCGTAAAATTGAGCTTTTTAATTGCGCGGGTAAAGAACAAAAGTTCCTGGATAAGGATAGATTTAAGATAGACGCGGAAGGATTGGGTTTAGAATTGGAGAGCATCTTCGCGAGTTATATTAAAATGCTGGATCTTTATTTACGCTGGCATTTCTTGCCAGCGGAATACACGGAAAAGGACCTTTCTTTTACCAGCGAATGTTTTTATAAACTTCCGGTAAAGCTTATGACTAGCCAAAGTAAAATAAAAGCCATAACCATGGTTAGCCGGGATTATCCATTCCTAAAAGATTTAGAATACCTTAATTGCCGGTTGAATGAGCGCCAGATTTACGCGGCTAATGGCAAGGTGTTTTGGTTTGAAAGTGAAAATGTTTAAAATTGAACGAAAACTAGGGGACGGTTCTATTTTTTTGGCAAAGGTGACAGTCACAAAAAGCGTGACAGTCACCTTTTATACTATAAGAAAGAGAATCGTCTCCTTTATTCTAATAGCCGCATTCTTTCTTGCGCAAGGATTCTTTCTTAATTTATCAGAATCTTTGGCTAAAGATGAGTTAGTGCCGCCAGAGGCGGGAAAAGAAGCATTGTATTGGCTGGACGCGCTCCAGGGGAAGGCGCGATGTTTTTTATGCCCCAGGCAATGTTTGATACCTGTCAACCAGCGCGGTTTTTGCCGGGCAAGAAAGAATATTCAAGGCAAGCTTTATTGCCTTACTTATGGCCAGCCGGTGGCCAGGCATATTGATCCGATAGAAAAAAAGCCGCTTTTTCATGTTTACCCGGGGACAAAATCATTTTCTATCGCCACTGCCGGATGTAATTTAAGGTGTAAGTTTTGCCAAAACTGGGAGATTTCTCAGCTAGATCCGGAAACAGCCAGGGTGGCTTTTGTTTCGCCGCAAGATATCGTAAGAGAGGCTAAAGCAAGCGGCTCCAAAACAATTGCTTTTACCTATACTGAGCCGACGGTTTTTTATGAGTATATGCTGGATATTGCTAAATTAGCCAAGCAAGAAGGTATCGCTTGCGTTATGCATTCCTCGGGCTTTATTAACGCCGAACCTTTGCGCCAACTGGCTAAATACTTAACTGCCGCCAATATTGATTTAAAAGGTTTTAGCGAAAAATATTATTCTTCTTTTTGCGAAGGTAATTTGGCTAGCGTGCTTGGTTCTCTTAAGATATTAAAAGAAGAAAAAGTCTGGGTGGAGGTAACTAACCTGATTATTCCTACTGCCAATGATTCTGATGAAGAGATTAACAAGCTTTGTTTATGGATTAAGGATAATTTAGGCCCGGAGACCCCCGTACATTTTTCCAGGTTCTTCCCGATGTATAAGCTGGTAGATTTATCTCCTACTCCGCTGAAAACTTTAATTCGCGCCAAAGAGATTGCCTACAAAACAGGGCTTCACTACGTGTACATAGGCAATGTTCCGGAAAACGCGGGAGAAGATACAATATGTTTTGCCTGCAGTAAGCTTTTGATTAAGCGCGCGGGTTATGCGATATTAGAGAATAATATTGTTAAGGGTAAGTGTAAATTTTGCGGCGCTAAAATTTCCGGAATTTGGGAATAAAGGTGACAGTCAAATAAAGGTGACAGTCACAAAAAGCGTGACAGTCACCTTTTTTATATATAAAAAATAAAACCGTCCCCTGGATTCTCGGGATTACCCTTTATTCTGGGATTAGCGGCGCAGGTTTTTTAAGGCAAAAATCGCGTTGAGAAATATCAGAGTTAAGAGGCTGTCAGATATTCCCAAAAATGGTATAAGCAATATTCCACAGAACAGCGTCCCTAAAAATGCCCCGATTAAATCCGTGGAGTAGATAGTTATAGCTATATCTTGGTTTTTAAATTTATTTTCCAGCAGGTTCCGGGCTAAAAGCGGATACGCGCTGCCGGTAAAGAATCCGCAGAGCAGGGCCAGAGAATAGAGGATAAGCTCCGCGTAATCGGATCTGCCGATGGCTCTAAGATTGGAAAATAAAATAAAGATTGCGGCCATCCAGCAGAAATAAAGGCTAAAGAGCAGATTGGCGCGATTAGCCTTGATGGTGTTCATCAGCAATATTCCGATGCTAACTCCGGCCATAAATAACGCGATGAGCAGGCCTAATTTCCAAAAAAGGGCCGCGCAGGCAAGTTGAAAGAGGACAAAGATTATTGAACTTAGGCTGATTGAAGTAAAGCCGATTGCCGCGATATTTAAGAGACAGGAAATTTTTTTGGATAAGCGGTTGGCCAGGATTATGAGCAGGCTGATGAGCAAAAGAGACACGATTATGGCTAAGCGCGTTTTTTTTAAATCCAGGTTAAGGTTAGGATAAAATTTAGCCTGTTCTAAGATGAGATAATAGAGGAAACCCGATGGGTTAAGATTGGTGTTTGCCGGGATTTTTTTATCCAGCATATTTTCCGTGTATTCGCGCAGGGAGGGGTCAAGATAGTCTTTAAAATGATAGAGAGTGAAAAATTCAGTTTTAGGGTTGGTTTTGGCAAAATTATCCAGCAAATACTGGCCGTCAATTTTTCCCCGGTTGGAGGCGATGATGATCATTGTATCGGAGGGAATGATTAATCTATCGGCAAATACCCGGTCCAAGGCATTGATTACGCTGGAATTGAATTTGATAAATTGAGGGCTTAAAATTTCCCGTTTGGAGGGGATAAAGAAGGAGAAGCTGCCTTGAGGTTTTAGGCGCCCGGCAACAAGCTTAAAAAAATCTTCGGTAAAATAGCGGTTTAGGGCCAGATTAGCAGGCGGCGGCATATTCATTAAAATAGCATCGTATTGCTTGCGGGTTTTTTTAAGATAGGCCCAGGGATCAGCAGTAATAAAATTAATTTTATTACTAAGTTTACCGGGCGGTAAATTTTGGGTAAATTTCCAAATGGCCGGGTTTATCTGCAGGCAATCTAACGCGTTTAATTTATATTTGGCTATTTCTTCAATTTGACCGGATACAGCAGAGCCGATAAAAAGAATGTCTTGATTAACCAAGGGATCCTGCGCGGATAAACTCATATGAATAAATTCTTCAGTTGAGGGCCGGTCTTCACTGGTGGCTAACAAAGAGCCGCCTGAAAATAATGCTGTTACGCCAGCCTGGCGGGCGGCAATCACCGGCCCGTAACGTGATCCCAGGCGCGCCAGGATATCACCGTTACCAAATTCCTTTTTAATAATAAAATTAAAATTGATCATTAAAATCGCGGTAACGCTAATAATCAGCGCGGCGGATAAAGCTTTTTTAAATGGTTTTTTTATACTTAGTAATAAAATTAATGGCAGTAAAGAAAAGATTAAAGGATTGGCATAATCTTTAAAGAGGAAGGTAAAGGCTAAGCCTCCCAAGAAGAAACCTAGAGCTTCGAAGGCAAAAAACCTAGCGTAGGTGTTTTCTGTTAAGGGATTACTTTGGGTATATTTTTGGACAAACTGCCTGAAAGTCAAGCCCAGAATAAAGGCAGTTGGGCCAATGAGGGCCAGGCTTAAGCCCAGAATAACTCCCGGGCTCATTGTTTCATAATATTTTAATCCGATTAATGATTTTGCTAAATGAATCAGGCAGATAGAAAAAGTGAAGGATAAGGTGACAGTCACAAAAGGCGTGACAGTCACCTTATCCTTCACAAAAGGCGTGGCAGCCACCTTTGCCTTTGGAAGCTTAAGGATGCTCCCTAATGAACAAAAGATAATCCAGATGCCGGCGGCGATGACAAAGGCCAGCTCATGTTTGGCGATTGAAAAGTTAAATTCGCGCAAGGCCACTAATTGAAATATTGAGGTAATTATCCCCAGGAGCATAAAGATAATCATGGACAATCCCTTGACATGCCATTATATTAATCCTTAGATGAAAGAAAGTCTATATTATTTATTTTTAAGCGGTTTGATTCTTGGGTCAGGCCCGTGTATTGGTTTTTGCGCGCCGATTTTAGCGGGTTTTATCGCTGTTTATAAGCCGTCGTTAAAAAAAGCCCTGATTTCTTATTTGTCTTTTTCTTCGGCTAAGCTGGTTAGTTATATGATTCTGGGAGCCTTATGCGGCATATTCTCGGGTATATTAAAAAGTAATTTCTTTACCGGTTATCTTAATATCGCGAGTATAGTTTTGGGATTTTTCGTTTTAGTTATCGGAATTTTAATGATTATATTTAAAGAACCGTTAGGCAATAAATACTGCGGGTTTCTCTGGCGGGGAAACTTAAGCAACGCGGGTATTTTAGGTTTATTAGCGGGTTTTTCCCCCTGCCTTCCGTTTTTAGGTATTTTAAATTATATCATCATTATTTCGCGCTCGCCGCTGGAAGGATTGTTTTACGCTTTTGTCTTTGGGTTGGGTACTACAATTTCTCCGGTTATTTTAATCTTGGGTTTATCGGGTAAATTGGCTGGCGGTTTCTCGAGTAATCATAAAATTAAGGCATTAATCAGGGTTGCCTCTAGTTTGATTCTGATCTATTTAGGGTTAAGAATAATTCTGCAGCAGATAAGGTGACAGTCACCTTATCTCTAATTCTTCCGAAAAACAAGGGGCCGGTTCTGTTTTTTTTGGCAAAGGTGACTGTCACGCTTTTTGTGACTGTCACCTTTGCCCAAGGCAGCTTTGTTTCTGTAATCGCAATACAATAATGTCCGGTTTTAGCAAAGCAAAAATGTCCGGTTCCAAAGTTGCTATAATGATCCTTTCCAAAGGAGGATTAGATGGCAGGAAAGGACATTATAATGGCTACGCAAGA
>Ga0247841_10002767_pt1 | contig 34014 bp, 33 predicted proteins | sample LaCruzMarch2015__2_FD_192410 | JGI IMG/M metagenome (GOLD analysis project Ga0247841, IMG submission 192410) | Freshwater microbial communities from meromictic Lake La Cruz, Castile-La Mancha, Spain - LaCruzMarch2015_18m | ecosystem: Environmental > Aquatic > Freshwater > Lake | place: Spain...
CGTAAAACGTAAACTCATTTGACATATTTGCCACCTTTATGGTTAAAGCCATATTTTACCATTTAGGTGGTGCTGGTAGTTTAGATTATTGGGAACCGTACACCCTCTTGACATATTTTAAGTATTATGCTATATTAATGTGTCGAATTTCTCATTGTTTTTTGATGAACCCTGAGAAGTTCTTCGCAGTACTTTTATAATTTAATTTTAAGATGTAAAATAAAAAGAGAAGCGTTGAACTCTAATTGAACGATTACCCTCTGGCAGTCAAAAGGAGGAAATAATTTCCTGCCAGGGTGATAGTTTTTGATCTCGGAACGGCTGCAAATCCCAATGAGAATAATTTTCTTGGGATCGACCGAAGTGGAGAGGTTCTGAAAAAGGTAAGTGTTCTTAAACCCAAAGAAAGAGAGAAAGAGAGGCACACGTGAACGAAGACAAGCCCGTTGTACCGGAAAAGAACATTATTGTTTTTCTGACCGAGAGTGGAGTTCCCGAAGAGACCGCAAAGAAGATCCAGGAAAACCTGGGCGCCCTGAGCGTAGACGACCTCGCCTTTCTGAAAGAAAGCGACCTCGTCGGGATCGGCATGAAGACGATCCAGGCCAGGAGATTCGTGAAGCAGTTCGCCGCCGTCGCCCCCACCAACCCCGCTGCACCGGCAATATTCGGCTCCGCACTGCTCGATGACATCCTGCCGATCGTGCCGGGCGATACCGCCTGGTTGGAGATGCTCAAGGCCGGAGGAGTGCTGAAGGTAGACGACTCAAGCGTGATTTCGGCAGTTCATGCCGCTCTCGCGCACAAGGCCGGGCTGTTCAATGTGCTCGAGCGGATCATCACGCTGATGGAGGAGTTTTCGGAGAAGAACGAAAACCCCATCGACCCGAGTTTCTACAGACTCAAGAAGGATATGACCCGCAAGACCTACGCCGAGATCTTCTCGGCGATAGACGGACTCGACGGGTCGTTCGTCAGTGAGACCCGCAAGAGAACGGCGCTCAAGAGAATCGAGGAGCACCTCTTGCCAGCCTTGTTCTCGTTCTACGGCCACCTCAAGAACTGGCATGGTGCCTGGAATGAGGGCGCCATGAATCCGATGAACCTGTACATGATGATATCCGGCAACATGGGCGGGCTGCCGCCGGGTATGCTGGCCACTCCGCCGGACACTGGCATACTCCGTGACGCCGCATCCGATTTCAACACCGCCGCCAACAAGGTGTTTGCCGGGTGCGGTGTTCCGGTCGTAGCCGCCATAGCGTATGACGCCATGAAGATCCGGGAGGCACTGGCCAATACGGGTCTGCCGGCCATGATAGGCGCCACGGATCGCGACCACATGCTCAAGTTGTTAGGATCGGCTGTGGCTCCCACCTACCCGAGACTGGAGCAGGTACTCACGAGGTTCGCGCTGGCGATCCTCAAGGTCAAGGACCTTGCGGGCGGGGAGAACGAGCTGCGCTACTTCGGCTCCATGTGCATTGTGGGATCCCAGATCAACTGGGACCAGCTGGGCATGATGGGTTCGACGAACGGTCGGGTCCGTAGGTAGTCCCAGCGAGAGTTCTGTTCTAGTTCTTTGAACCGTAAACCCGGGCGTCCATCATGGATGCCCGGGTATTTTATTTTAAGTATCATCCCAAATAGTATTTTATTGCTAGTCTATATAAAATATGCTATTATACAGAAATAATTGAAATATTTTATTAAGCGTTTATTTATGAGTAGAATTTATAATTGGTTTTTATATCTTACCAACAACGAGCAGGTTTCTCGCCATGAAGAGGGTTTTGATATTGCTTTCTTTGTTATTAACACCATGGCCAGTATTTTTGGCGTAGCCATGTTTATTATTCGCAACGAACCGCAGTGGATACCTGTACTGGTGATAGAATATTGTTGGGCACTGGACAACATGCGTCATAATCGTCCATAAAAATTTATTAATTTTATTTGTATGAATACTTACCAACTGTATTCGCAGTGGATAAAACCCAGTTGGTCGCCGCCGGCATATTTGTTTGGGCCAGTTTGGACAGTTTTGTATATTTTAATTGCCATCACTTTTGGCTATGCGGTGTTTATGTTTGCCAAAGGTCGAATTTCTTTTTGGGTGCTATTGCCGTTTATTTTGAATTTGGTGTTTAATCTGATCTTTACCTATATTCAATTTGGTTTAAATAATTTGCCTTTGGCTGCAGTTGATATTGTATTGGTGTTGGGTACATTAATCTGGCTAATGGTGGCGATTTTTCCGCTTGCGCACTGGATTACTTATTTAAATATTCCATATGTTGCGTGGGTGTCGTTTGCAACGGTTTTGCAGCTGACAGTAACGTATTTGAATAGAAAGATATAAAAAATATTATCAACAAAGCTCGTCTCTAAAAGGCGAGTTTTGTTATTGGCCATAGATTGATAATTTTATTTTTTTGTGTTATGATAGTCGGCGCATATATGTTAGATTTAATAGAAATTTTAAAAGATCAGCCCAAATATCGCCGTGATCAAATTTTGAAGGCGTGGTTTGATGTACATCTAGATAGCTTTGAAAAAATCACTACTCTACCAAAAGACCTACGGTCTATGCTTTCTGTGGAGAAATGGCTTTGTTTAGAGCCTATAACAGTTCAAACCAGCACTGTAGATAGCACCCAAAAGGCTTTATTTCGACTTTCTGACGGGCTTTTGATTGAATCGGTGCTCATGGGGCGGATTAATAAAAAGGTCTCTTCAGAGCGTGATTTTAGGCATACGATTTGTATCTCTACGCAGGTTGGGTGTCCAATGAAATGCGTCTTTTGTGCAACTGGTAAATTGGGTTTTAAACGCAATTTAACTTGGCGAGAAATGATTGACGAAGTACGATTTTGGCAAATTTATTTGTATAAAAATTTTGGCGATGAGGCGAAAATTTCTAATATTGTTTTAATGGGAGAAGGGGAGCCATTATTAAATTATGACAATGTTAAAGAGTCACTCAATATTATTTTGGGGAACTTAGAAATTGGTCCGCGCCAAATTACTGTGTCTACTTGCGGAGTGCCCGAGGGAATGGATAAAATTGTGACAGATATTGATTGGCCACCGGTGCGGTTGGCGTTGTCGTTGCACAGCGCGATCGAAGAAACTAGAAAAAAAATCATGCCGTCACATTGCGATGGTTTCTTGGATTTTTTGGTAGGGTGGTCAAAAAAATTTCATGAACGTTTTTCCAGTCGGACGCAGTTTGTTGGTTTGGAATACACTTTGCTTGCTGGAGTAAACGATGACGATAAACATCTGCGCGCTTTGAAAAAGCTAGCTTCGAAATTGGGGCGAGTTCGAATAAATTTAATACCATATAATGCCACGAGTGGCGAATTTCGCGGTTCTGATGAAACGATTATAAATAAATGGCACGAGGAAATTATGGCCGCTGGTTTTACTTCGACTGTCAGGCGTTCGCAAGGCCAGGATATTGCGGCGGCGTGTGGACAGTTGGCTTTGCAGAGTAAATAATATGTGGATTAATTTGAAAAAACCAATTATTGCGCTTGCGCCCATGGCTGATATGACTGACGGGCCTTTTTGTCAAATTTGCCGAAAAGTGGCAGGTAAAAATTTTATAATATTTCGAGAAATGGTCAGTGCCGAAGCTATAGTGCGCGATAATATCAAAACTTTAAAAATGTGTGAGTTTGAAAAAAATGAGCGACCAATTGTTATGCAGATTTTTGGCGCTAGGCCGGAAACGATGGCCCGGGCAGCGAAAATTTTGGTAGAAAAATTTCAACCAGATGGTATTGATATTAATATGGGCTGTCCGGTCCCAAAAATTGCTACGAAAAATTTTGCGGGTGCGGCTTTACTTAAAGATCATGTTCGTGCGGTCGAAATCGTACAGGCGGTGCGAGCAGTAGTGCCAAAAAATATATCAGTATCAGTAAAAACGCGATTAGGGTGGGGGAGAGATGAAGAAATTTTAGAATTCGCGCCCAAATTGGAAAAAGCTGGTGCGGATTTAATTACCATTCACGGTCGCACAAAAAATCAAGGATATTTCGGGAAGGCTAATTGGGAAATGATTGGTCGGGTAAAAAAAATATTAAATATCCCAGTAATTGCTAATGGTGATATTAATTCCGTGGAAGATATTGAGAAATGTTTAATTGTAACTAGTACTGACGGAGTGATGATTGGGCGCGGCGCGTTGGGGAATCCTTGGATTTTTACTAAAAAAGAAAGAATTAGTTTACCTGAACGCATAAAAACAGTTCTTCAGCATGCCAAATTACATTTAGCGCATTACGGCCCAAATAGTATAGTGACTTTCCGTAAACATCTACTGTGTTATTTTAAAGGCGAAATTGGAATTAAAGATTTAAAAATACTGCGCCAACAATTGGCACAAGTAAAAACTTTGGAAGAATTGAAAAAGATTTTAAAAAATATTTAAAAAAATGGCCCCGCTGTTGGCGGGGCCTTCTTACTCCTTTTTAGTCAAACGGTTTAAAATCGTTCGGGCTGAACCAATTCCTCCGGTCTGGCCCGGTTGAAACGATGCTGAACTCCATGCCGACTGCCTTTTCTATCAGGTCTACGAATGTGCGTGCTGCTTTTGGCATTTGTCTCAGGCTGCGTACGTCACGCAGAGACTGACTCCAGCCCTTGGTGGCAGCATAGATCGGTTCCACCTGTCCCCAGTCTATACCGACTTCGGGGAAGTCGTGATAGAAGCTGCTGGATTTGTAGCGATAGCCAACACAAATGCAAACCGTGTCCAAACCGCTAAGCACGTCGATTTTGGTCATGGCCAGGTCGGTCACCCCGTTGAGCATAATTGATCTGCGTAGCGATGGAATGTCAATCCATCCGACTCGGCGGGGTCGGCCAGTGGTGGCGCCATATTCCTGTCCTACTTCGCGTATCTGTTCAGCTATGGCGTCATTGATTTCCGTGACGAATGGGCCGCTACCTACCCGGGTTTGGTAAGCCTTAACGATACCCACCACTTTTTTGATGGCATTTGGCCCGACACCCGCTCCAGTACAAGCCCCTCCAGCAACAGTGTTGGACGAGGTAACAAACGGATAAGTGCCGTGGTCAATGTCGAGCAGTGTGCCCTGGGCGCCTTCGAACAGTATTTTTTTGTTTTGCCTGATCAAAGTGTGCAACATCGCAACCGTATCGCACACGTAAGGTGCAAGCAAGGCGCCCCAGTTTTTAAGCTTTTCGAACTCTGCGCGCGCGTTCAGCTTGATCTTGGCTGGTTTGTGGAAGAAGTTAATCGCCATTTCGTTGAAGCGCTCAACCCCTTCATTTACCAGTGGACGCAGTTTGTGTTCATAGATCAGATCCTCAATGCGCATTCCGCACCGGCTGATTTTGGCGGTATAGGCCGGTCCAACACCACGAAGGGTTGTACCGATTTTTTTACCACCTTTGCCGTTTCTTTTTTCCTCCTCAAGCTGGTCCATGAGTATAGCCCATGGAGTGATCACGTGAGCCTTGCTTGAGATGAATAGATGCCTTGGATTACATGTCACTCCTTGGTCTATCAGCATCTTGATTTCTTCCAGTAATACTTCCGGGTTTATCACCACCCCGTTTCCCGCAAAGCACAAACATGGGTAAAAAATACCAGACGGAACAATGTGTAGAACCGTTTTTTTGCCGTCGTTGACCAAAGTGTGGCCAGCATTGTTTCCTCCTTGGAACCTTACAACGGCGTCAGCTTGTTCTGCGAAAACATCAACGATCTTACCTTTTCCCTCATCACCGTGTACTAATCCCACTACTGCAGTTCCGGGCATGATTAAAACTCCTTTCACTTGTGTTTGAACACTTTTTGATCGCTTGACGGCGATCGTAGATTGTTAAAAAGCTATTTACCCCCTATGACAGGTTATACCTTATAACAAATTTAGTCAATATAAAAAGAGCCTGTATTTCTTGGCTCTTTTAAGTGCAATTTTATTATGATATTTTTAATTTCATCATCACTTTAAAAAATTCCCAAATATCTTTTTTATTTAATTTTGATTGCCCACTTTGTCGGTCAGTAAAAGTCACCGGTACCTCAACCACTTTAAACTTTAGTCGTTCGGTTAAATAAAGCATCTCTTCCTGAAAAGCATAGCCGTTGCTTTTTATTTTATTTAAATCAATTTTTTCTAACACATGTCTGGCAAAACAACGAAAGCCCGCTGTTACATCTTTGGTTTTTAATCCTAAAAAAATTCGCGCAAACCTCATGGCACAGTTACTCATCAAATGTCGTCGAGCATTCCATCCAATAATTTTACCCCCGGGTATTTTGCGCGAGCCAATCACCAAATCTACACCAGTTTTACCTGCTGAAATTAGACGCGGCACGTCGGTTGGGTCATGTGATAAATCTGCGTCCATTTCCAAAATAAAATCAGCGCCCAAATCAAGCGCTTTTTTAAACCCAGCAATATAAGCTGAGCCAAGCCCCATTTTTTTAGTGCGGGCAATTAAGTGTACTGGATATTTTATTTGCCATTCTTTAATAACATTTTGCGTGCCGTCTGGAGAATTGTCATCCACAATGATAATTTCTAAATTATGGATATTTAACGCAAAAATTTTTTTCAATAATTCTGGTAAATTTTCTTTTTCGTTATACGTCGGCACAACAATAATCGGTTTCATATTATTTTTTTAGCATCTTTTCTGCACAAATAATTGTGTTTTTCATGAGCAGTGCTACGGTGATTGGCCCAATTCCGCCAGGCGTCGGAGTAAAATAACTGGATTTTTTTATCATTTCCGCACGGTTAGCGTCACCGTAAACTTTGCCATCAATAAAACAAATGCCAGTATCAATTACCACTGCGCCCATTTTTATCATATTGCCACGAATCAAGTCTTTTTTTCCAACTCCGGAAATTATGATATCCGCACTCAAACATGCCTTTTTTAAATTTTTTGTTTGGCTGTTGCACACATGCAAAGTTGCCTCGGTATTCATTAAAATAGTTGTAAGTGGTTTACCAACAAGTGCGCCAGTGCCTACGAGAGTAATATTTTTTCCGGATAAATTTACTTTAGCGTATTTTAACGCTTCTAGTACGGCCGCTGGAGTTGGGGGCAGAATAAAATTTGTACCCATTACCAATCTTCCAACATTTGCGTCAGTCATGCAATCAACATCAATCTTTGGTTCGATAGAGTTTAACACTTCCGCACGGTTGATATTTTTTGGTAATGGCAACTGAACAATCAACCCAGTTAGTTTATTGATTTTTTGTATTTTTTTAATTTTTGCGCACAAAATGGCGGTAGTAGTATTTTTGGAAAATTTAAATAATAAAAAGTCTACCTCAACTCTTTTAGCGGCTTCAAATTTGCGACGAATATATGTTTGAGATGGTTTATCGTCACCAACGGAAATAATAGCCAAGCGTGGTATTAATTTTTTCTTTTTTAATTTAGCCAAGCGTGGTATTAATTTTTTTTCAATGGCTATGGCGATTTTTTTTCCATCGATTATGGTGGTAGGCATTTTAGATACTCGAATTAGAAAAATTAATATTGGTAGGTGGGTCAAATCTATTATCAGGCAAATTTACTGCTTTACATCTGTTTTTATATTTTTCTAGATTGGTAATCATGTCACCGGCATAGCGAATTTCTTTTTCTCCGATTTTGAGTCCTTTTCCGGCTGGCAAGTCGCCTAAATTAATTATTATTCCTTTGCCGGCAGTAGCGCTCCAAATCCAAGCTTGATCATATCTAAACAACATGAAGGCGTCTTTATTTTTACTGTCAATATCATCACTAGTTATTAAAATTTTTCGATCTTTTATTTGCGCAATCACTTTTTCGTTGTTATTGTCGGTATAGGGACATTCCAAAGCCACAAGTTGGTTCATAGCATCGTCAATTGATTTAAATTTTATATTAAGCTGTGCAGTATTCGAGGTGTTTTGAGCCGGACTGGTTGGAATCACGGTCATTTCGTTGTTTGTGCCAGCTGGTGTTTGAAAAACAGAATAAGGGGTGATTAGGTATTGTGGCTGAGGTCCACTTTGCGGCAACAAACTACAGCCAGAGACAGTACTGATAATAAAAATACCCAAAATTGTTAGTAGATATTTATGCATAAAATTTTAATAAGATATTTTGATTATAACACAGTTTTTCGCAAAAAACAAGATAAAAAACGGCCGCGTTGAGGGCGGCCGTTGGGCACAGATTATTTAGATCAATGCTTCTGGTTCGACGTAGCGAATTTTTACGCCAGCGTCTTTGATGATTTGGACTCCGTTTTGAGGATATACTCCTTTTAGTACCACCAAAGTGTCAATACTGGCGCCGACAATGATTTTGGCGCAGACTTCGCATGGTTCGGCAGTGTTGTACATCGTTGCTCCTAAAGTAGAAACAGCTACACCGCTGGTTACCATTTTAGCAAGAGCCATTTGTTCGGCGTGAACAGCGCGACAGCGTTCTATGCGCGTGCCGGAAGGAATGTTCTCAATTTCTCGGAGACATCCAACGTCGGCGCAGAGTAGTTGGCCTGGAGCTTGGATGTTGAAACCGAACGAAACCACGTTGTCGTTCTGTACGATAACGCATCCAAATTTACGAACCTGTCCAACTAGTTTTCCTTTTCCGTCGCGGAGGTATTTATCATCCGCTCCTTTAGTGCAACCACGTGCGCAGTTGGAACGATCAGAAGCAGCCACGGCCATCTTCATGTAGAACACGTCTTGTTCGCGAATTTGTCGGAAATAGTCGTGTGTTCCCTCGAGAATGTCAGTCAACCCGGTGGAGCCAAATCCACCTACTCCGCGTTTGGTGTCTGACAATTTCGCGACTTCTTCAAGTACTGGTATCTGAATTTCAGTGAAGACCAGCTGCGCTATGCGTATGCCTTTAGTGATTACAAACGGTTCATTGCTGCGATTGCGCAATAGCACGCCGGCGTTGCCACGGAAATCAGGATCGATTGTTCCCGGTGAGTTGCCGAGTTCAATGCCGTATTTGTTGGCCAGTCCGCTGCGCGGTCTGACTTGGCAATCGAATGGCCATGGGACAGCGAAAGTAACACCGATTCCGACCAAGACTTTTTCACCTGGATTGAGAGTGAAGGGCAGACTACCGAGTTTGTACTCCTTGGTTTCAGTATCTAAAATATCATAGGCATACACATCAAAACCGACTGCTCCGTTACTGGCTCGTTTAGGCACCTGCGCGTCTTGGAAAAGCTTCTTGATTTCGATGGTTCTCATTGTTTTTCTCCTTGATTTTTAAAGGACAAGTTGACTTATTTAGCTTTTTAACTTTGTAGTTATACTAGTGAATTAATTTTGAAAAGTCAAGGGTAAAAAAACAGTGGCGGTCGGCCACTGTTTTACAACTTATACTGTGTTCATATGGATCCGTTTAAGGAGAGACTTTTTGACCAACAGCCTCATTGCCACGGATGTAGCATCCTTGATCGTCGTAAACGTAGTACACGTCATCCATTGAGCCTCTGCGACTCTTGTTGTGATCATCGGCGATTTTAAACGCGTCCGTTTGTTCGGTGTAATCACCAACAACACAATCGTCGCCTTTGGTAAAAAGATCAACACAGACCACTCTTGTTTTGCCTTTTGGGGCCTTTTTTTCTACCGACATTTTGCGTCTCCTTTTTTGGAATTTTTTGTATCTGTTACTGTGATTAAAGACAAAAATAGCTTAACACCAAATGTGCTCTTTGTCAATATTATACTAAAGAAGATTTTTTCGTTCCGAGACCTGGATTCGAACCAGGATAAGCAGATTCAGAGTCTGCTGGCCTACCGTTAGCCGATCTCGGAGTTATTTTAATTCACCAATGGGTGTGCCGGTAGTAAATTGCCCCAACCATTCGGCTGTGACATTTTTTACCGCACTCCATTTCCAATTTCTGGTTTTAAAAACCGATGGGTTTAAGATTATATGTTTAGCATCATCTTTAACTAAATATATACTAGAACCGCCTTTGATTTTTACCAATTGTTTTGGTTGAGTGAACAACACTCGCGCTGGCCCATCCACTTTCTTGGTTTTATAATTAAAATCATGTAAAGTGCCCATGATTATATCATATTTATAGCGGTAGTCAAGACCGCTGGTGTGGTTGCCTGGATCATTTACAATAAATTCTTTTTTAGCATCATCGTATCCTTTTAGCACCATAACGTGGTAAGACGAGCCAGTGCGTCGAAAAGGAATTAATGGATTTTTTAACCCAAAACCATAGTGTAAAGTAATGACTGGATGGCCGGCAGAAATTTCTTCTTTTATATCTTCTAGGGTGGGGTTATCTTTTATGGTCGCGTCGAAAGTGGTGTATTCGTCAATTAGGAGTTTGGTAAATTTAGCGTCAGTGTCAGCGTTGGTTTTTATTTTTTTATCTTCGTATTTAAATAATGGCCACATTAAATTTTTTGCTGTTGTTCGATTGATTGTTTTGTTTTTATTTCCCAAATAGTATTGCTCTACCATCACTATCGAAGCTTCTTCGCAGGCATTGTTCCAAGGCGCCACCCACTTTCCATCCGGAATTTCCGAAGTATAAGGGATGCTAAGGGTTGCGAAATCAGCTTGGGCCAGAGAAATAGCGGGGAAAAAAATAATTCCAAAAATAATAAAAATGATTTTTTTCATAAATTATTCCGCCACCACCTCGCCGCCAAAATCAGCGGCCAAAGTATCGGCGGAAATATTTTCTGCTGGTATTTCTTGTTTGTCGGAATCTTCTACAGCCACTTCGCAGACAATCGAAATTTTTTCTCCACACAGTTCACCCAGTTTTTGTTCTACCACTTGACGATTTTTTATTTCGTACAATTTTTCTTTATGAAAAGAGTAGGGAACCTGTACATGTACGCCTTCGAAATCAATTTTTATCGGCGTACATAGCCGTAAAACAAAAGTTAAAGAATGATTGTCCACATCAAGTGCTTTTAATAATTCTGGCCATTGCTTAGCGATATCTTCCAAAGTAGTTTTTATTTCTTTTCCATGTACAATATTTGCCACTACGTTTTTGACAGAATCGGTAAATTTGTGAGTTGGTTTTTCGATTGGGGTAGTGCTTGTTCCAATCGGTGCGTTGGATGGGGGAGTATTTTGTGTATCATCGGGATTTTTGAAATGTTCGGTAATTTCTACGGCCAATAATTCCATAGGCAAAGCCGGAATGGGCGCAGTTTTTATTTCCTGGCGACGTTTTAAGGTGACGTCAGCTAGATAAATGATTTGTTGTTCGGTAATTTTTATTGATAGTGCACGCATTTTTCTTATAGTTTCTTCACTGTAATCCACATTTGTTTTGGCCTGGCCATTTTTAATAAGTAAAATTGTGCGCCAAATTTCAATCAGATCATAGGCAAATTGTTCCAAATTAACTCCGTCGGCGGATAATCGGCCGATTAATTCCAGCGCCTCGCTAGTTTGACCGATCATTAGAAATTCTGCAAAATCGATGACTGATTGAGCATCGGACACCGGTAAAACCATTTCCGCGTCTGCGGCGGTGATTTTTTTTAAATTCAAAGATAAAATTTGCCCCAATAAACTTTCCGCATCGCGCAAACATCCATCGCTTTTGTTGATAATTCTGTCAATTACTTTTTTATCAACCTCCACTTCTTCGGTTTTGCAAATTTCTTCCAAACGTTTTTTCATTCCATCATACGGAATTCTTCCAAAAGTAAATCTTTGACAGCGAGAAATAATAGTCGGCAAGATTTTATGTGCTTCGGTGGTGGCTAAAATAAAAATTACATGCGCTGGCGGTTCTTCTAAAGTTTTTAAAAGCGCGTTAAAAGAGCTGTTGGATAACATGTGTACCTCATCAATGATGAAAACTTTGTATTTTGATTTTGTGGGTTTGAACTGCGCATTTTCAATAATATTTTCACGAACATTATCCACTTGAGTGTGGGAAGCCGCATCTACTTCAATCGCATCAATATTGTTTCCATTGGTAATTTCTTTGCACGAAGAACACTCATTGCATGGTTCGCTTTGTCCGTCTTTGCGGTTAGGACAATTTAATGATTTGGCCACTAAACGTGCTAGTGTGGTTTTACCAACTCCACGCGGTCCGGAAAACAAATAAGCGTGGGCAATTTGCCCATTGGTAATTTCGTTGGTAAGAGTTTTGACAATATGTTCTTGTCCAGTAATATCAGCGAAAGTTTGCGGTCGATATTTGCGGTAAATTGTGGGCATAAAAAATTCAAAATGTAGTATCTGAAAACATCATAATTCTATCATGAATTTTTATGTTTGGCAAGCAGTGTTTTTATAAAAAAATTAGCATTTTTAGTGCTAATTTTTGTTTTTATATTTTTTGACAAAGCCCCTATAGCGTATGCTCGTTTATTTCAGGCATAGTGGGGGCAATAGCATCCAATTGCATGCGTTCGATAATTTCCGCTTCCACAATTTCGCGTGGTCGCCCATACTTTAATCTAGATAATTCTTTGATAGCTGCGGCTAATTCTTTATTACCTTTTTGAGGCGGGTAAACATTCATGTTAAATGGTTTAGCTGCAGTGTTGTCAATTAGTAATTTTAAATACAAAGTGTATTGTTCTACGTTTATTAAATCATAAGCGCCAAATACCGGGGCATATTCTTTTTGTAAAATGTCTGCGTCTTCTACACCAATACGATAAGTGGCAATTGTGCCGGCATTGCCCAAAACTGCGTCGCGCACAGTTGTTTTGCCTTTGTTGTCTTCCAACTGTTTCATATATTGATGCGCGATAATTAAATCCAAACGATATTTGCGCGCTTCAGACAAAATTGTGGCAATTGAATCAGTAATAAAATTTTGGAACTCATCAATATATAAATAAAAATCATGGCGTTTGTCTTCGGCCAGTTCGGCGCGTTCTAATGCAGACATTTGTAATTTTGAAACAATAATCATACCGAGTAAGTTGGCGTTGATTTCACCAATTAAACCTTTAGCCAAATTTACTATCAATATTTTTTTGTTATCCATTATCTCACGAAAATTAATAGCTGAACGACTTTGTCCGATAATATTACGTACCATACTGTTTTCAACAAATCTACCTACTTTGGAAATTAAATAGCCAAGCATTTCTGATTTATGGAAATCAGAAGTTTTAGCCATTTCTTTGTTCCAAAATGCTAGAACCATTGGATCTTTTAGTTTGGCTTTCCATGTTTCAACAAATTTGTCGTCAGTAAACATGCGCGGAACTTCTGCGATGGTGCCGGGATTTTCCAAATCAGACATGAGGGTCAACATCACATTGCGCATTTGGTGTTCGAACATTGGGCCAATCATTGATGGGTCAGTAACCATTTTGTAAAAAATGGAAATCATCTCTTGAGTAGCAAAATCTTTCTGTTCTTCAGTGCGCACTTCTAATATGTTTAATCCGAGCGGACGATCAACATCAGATGGATTAAAATAAACCACATCATCAGCGCGCTCTTTGGGGACATGTTGTAAAACATATTCAGCAAAATCGCCATGTGGATCAATCACGCAAACACCTTCTCCGTTTTGCACATCCTGTACTGCCAAATTTTGAATAAATACAGATTTACCACTGCCGGATTTACCAATTACGTATAAATGGCGGCGACGGTCAGAGCGTTTCATACGAATAATATTTTCTTCGCCGCGATAGTTTGAATAGCCCAAAATAATACCCTCAGTCGGTAGATTGGTTGGTGGCGGTGCCTTGCGAGCGCCAAGCCAGTTAACATGAGGTGTTTCTGTGCCTGGGTTAGGTAGGTGCCATAAACTGGCTAATTCCTCCGTGTTCAAAACCATGTATTTATCTTCTCGAAATGATCGATAAATTGATTCTTGAATAACTCCGACCGGTTTTGTTGGCACTGAAGCGGTAAAAGAATTACCGTAACGATAAATATTATACTGTGAAAACGAATTGACAATATTTTGTAAATTTAGTACGGCTTTGTCGTTGGTGTTAGCTGAACTGATAATACGAATATTAGCTTCCAACCCACCGTAGTTTATTTTTTCTTCAATCGCTTTCACCATCTCTTCTTCCATTTGGGTTAAGTGATAGGTTTTGTCTTGGCCAGTCGGATCTTTTTTTGGCGGAAACATCGTTTTTTTCCATTTGGCTACCCCGCGCATAAACCAACCTCGTTGTGCTATTAATTCAAATTTCTGCCCCTCTTTAATATCGCGTATCATTTGTACTCCTTGACGACGCCATTTTGGGCTAGCTGGTCGTAAAATATATTGTATTAATGCACCCTCACTTTCGTCTATTTTGCTCAAAGGATTTAAAATTGCCAACAACGGATCGCTATCGAGTTTTTTATAATTTTTAAAAGGAAAAGCAGATTTATGTTTTGACCACAAATGCGCTCCGACAATATGGCTTTGTGGCTGGAAAATATTATAATCAGTTTCTTCAGTAATTTCTGCGTGCGGGTATTGAGCGTTAATTTGTTGTTCTACAAATTCTTTGTATTTATCCGGTATAGCTATGTAAAAAGAAATTTTATTGTCGCGCACTACTATCTCAAAAGAAAAATGATCATTACGCCCTCGTAACCAACTTAAAAATCCAGTTTCAGGTTTTAGGCCGGCGAGTCCGGCAAAAAGTGTGTCGGCCACTGCGATCACTTCGCGTGTATGGTTAATATTGTCTTCTGCCTGTGCATTAGCGGCGCTGTCTGTTTTTTTCTCTTTGGGCACACGGATCAGTAAAATTATTCGATGAAATGCATTGCCTGTTTTTGACTTTGATCTAAAAGTCGCGCGAATAAAAACCACAAATGCTAGCAAACCAATTAGCCCGGTTCCAGCCATTAGTAATAGCAAAATATTGGGATTGTTTTGCGCAATCTCCCAAAATTTTACCAGTATGTTTTTAGTTGACACAAATAATTCGCCCATGTTAAAAAATTAGATTCCTTCAATTTTTGCTTCTTCACCGCTTTTTTTAACCGCAATAATTTTGTCTGTTTTTATTTTTGCTTCTTGTTCCAGGAAAAATTTGTTTATTCCTGGCAAAAGTCGCAGCCACTCGTAAATTAGTTGGAAAACTTTTTTTACTTTTAAATGTGCGCTACGCATCAGTTCACGGATTTTATTGGCTGTTTCTTCTCCTTTTATTTTAAATTCTTGTTGTGCGATAGGGGAAAGTTGTTCATACGCATCTTTTAATCCGCTTTCCATTATTTTTTCAATTTTGACAGTTACCTCGTCTTTTGTTTGTGGAATTACGCGTGTTGTTTTTTTGAGAAAAGATAAACGCGTCCGCGGGGAATCGGATTTTTCTGTTGGTTTTTGGACCTGTTCGGCACTTGGTTTATTTTCAACATTTTCTAAGTTTTCATGTTGTTCTACAGTAGGCTGAATTTCGACTAGCTTTGATGTATCCAAAGTTTCAGCCGGTTTGAACTGTTCCGGTTGGTTACTATTCATAATGATTTCATTATACCATAAAAATAGCGGTTTAGGCAAAGTGGATAAACATAGTGTGCGAATAGACAAAAAGTATGGTATAATATGAAAAGAGTATTTTTTTAATAAGTCATTTTACTATGAAAAATTCCCAAGAGATATCACACAATGGTCTGCTTTGGGTAAATGTTACTAAACAAGCGGAAAAAGAGCTGGAAGAAGTCCGAAAGAGGTTTAATTTTGAGGAGCAGGACATCAATGAGAGTTTGCCGCCTTTTCAAAGGGCTAAAATAGTCAAACGAAATGACTATTATTTTATGGTTTTACATTTTCCAGTGTTTGATCGTGAGACTAGGCGTTTGGGTTTTACAGAAGTCGATTTCTTTTTGACCCAAAATGTCTTAGTAACAGTGCACAGTAATCATCTAGCTGTAGTGGATAAATTTTTTAATGAATGCAAAAAAGATGAAAATATTCTCAATTCATTTTTTTCCGGCACAGCCGCCCATATTTTGTTTGAATTATTAAATCAATTGTTGGATGCAATTTTTCCGATTTTACTCCATGTTAACAACGACATCAATACGGTTGATAAAAAATTATTTACTCGCATGCAGGACAAAGAAATGGTAGAAGAAATTTTACGACTTAAAACAAATATTGTTACATTCAGAAGAACCATGCAAGGACATAGGACCGTTCTTGAACGTTTAATTATGTATGCTGGTCGCGAATTAGACTTAGTTTCATATCAAAATTATATTAATTCTTTGCGCGAATTTACCAATGAGATCTGGCACATGCTTGAAAGTCAAAAAGAGAGCATCAATGCCCTTCATGAAACCAATGAGTCATTGGTTAGTTTGCGTACAAATCAGGTAATGAAAACATTAACAGTAATTTCTGTGGTAACTTTTCCATTGACGCTATTTATTGCTTGGGTTGATGTTAAAGCGCGTGGTAATGTTTTCGAAGTTATTCCAGGTGGATTTTTATTGGTTACTGCTTTGCTTTTAGTTGGTGCTGCCTGTATGATTTATATGTTTAAAAAGAAAGAGTGGATGTAAAAATAATATTATAAAAAACCTCGGTTAAGAACCGAGGTTTTTTAATTTATTTTGTAGTCTGTATCACTTCATTATTTTCCGCTCCGCAAGCGATCACTTCGATATTAGCATTATTAGCGTTGGATATTTTTCTTACCGCATAATACGTATTTCCATCGGAGCCGTTTTTAGGATCCTTGGGTATATGGCCTAAATATTTAACTAGTAGCGAACTTAAATCCAAGCAAGCGCTTGGGGTTTGAGTTGGTACGCTAATTTTTATAAAATAATCGCCGTTGTCATTGTTCCAACCGGCCTGACTACCGTCGCCGTTTGAACCAGTGCGAAATTCAGCGTCTGGGCCAGCTGGACCGCTTTCATCCATAAAAAATCTCATCGTACCAGATCCAGTGTAGAGCAGAAGTTGAACAAAAAAGGAGTTACCCAAACTGCTTTTGCTAATGGAGTAAGTATTGGTATACCAAGAATAATTACTGGCAGTGCCATCAGTTCTGACACTGGATGCATTGACCAAGTCGTAGTCAGTATAAGAAGAAGCATTGCCGATTCTTACTTTAACCATACCACTACAATTACCATCGCAATCCAATACTGCTGACACTGTAATCGAAGAAAAATCAGGTAGATTTGTAGCATTAAACCAATTGCGGGGAGTATAAGTATTGTTGGAGTAATAATTTAAAGTTTCACTGGGGTTGCCGTATGAAATTTCTGTACTACTTGCACCAGAACCGCAAGCAATATTACATCCGCTTGAGGCAGTGCCAAGTACGCGCAGAGTTGAATCTAATCCAGGAAGTTCCGACAAATTATCCAATTGGTATAATTTCACCGCTTCAGCTATAGAAGTAACATTGGTCCAACGATTGGAATTACGCGCTTCAGTGATGCGAGCCAGAGGATTGAGTAAAACAAAAACAACTGCGGCTAATATGGCGATAATACCAATGACAATTAGTAGTTCAATTAAAGTAAATCCTTTTTTCATTTATTTAAATTTATCGTTTCCTATTAGTTGTTTGTATTATTAATATTATAACCTATTTTTTTTATTTCGTCACGGAGTCGGTTGGATTATTTGCAATTTTTTGTTTTTCTTTTATATCTTTTTTCCAGATATATCTTTGGGTGTCATAGACTACCCAGATCAAACCAACGATCGCGAAGGCTAATATATATGGGAGTATAGAAGCAAGTGGAATATGTTCGTCTCCGTAATTAAAGATAATTAGAGCGTTGGCGATAATAAAGATCAAACGCACTTCAGTCGGGCCGATATCAAGGTAAGAAATTTTGAACTTATTGGTGGCGGCAAACGCTAAATATGAATTGACCATATAGGCCCCAAAAGCTACTAAGATAAAAAATAGTGTATTATATTCATCTTTGAGTATGAAAGAGTAGCCAATCAAAATCGAACAAAGAAAAATATAATCTAAAAAGTGGTCCATGTAGTAACCCCATTTTATGAGTCCAGTATTGCGCAGTCGGCCGACAGCACCGTCAAACAAATCAGTGATATATTGAAAAACTATCATTACTGACACGCCCCACAGCCAATGAATATTATATTTTGCTAGAAAACTAAATAAAATAATAAAAGCGCACCAAATTAATGTAGAAATAGTGAGGTGATAAGTTTCAATACCTTTGGGAATTTTAGCAACAAATTTATTTACCAGCTTTTGTTCCAATTTACCAAAAATTGATTTTCCAACTTTTTGGTCGCCAGCAAATTTTTCGTCAGTAAAGGCAGATTTATCGTCGAACATATTTATATTTTAGATATTTTGGTTCCTGTTTTGTTATCTTCCACTTTATATCCCATTTTTTCCAATTGCAGTCGCACCTCATCGCTTTTAGCCCAGTCTTTATCGGTGCGCGCTTTCTCTCGTTGTTGTACTAAAATTTTTACTTCTTCAGGTATTTCGGTTGGACTTTCTTTTTTTGGTTTTTTTAGATTTTCTTTTATTTTCAAACCCAATACTTCGTCTAAACGCAAAATTAGTTTTTGGCTGATGCTTTTATTTTTTATTTCCGGCCACAACAAAGCGAGAGCTTCGGACACATTCAAATCTCGATTGATTTTTTCCGTAAATTCTTTTTCAATGTTCGCGTCAATTATCTGTTTTTCTTTTGGCAATTCAGCCACAGCTTCGTAAAACCGATTCAAACCGATTTGGGCGGACGTTAAGGCTTCAAAACTAAAATTCATTTGTTTACGATAATGTGTTTGCAGAAGTAGAAAGCGGTAGGCGAGTGAGGAATATCCTTTTTGTTTTAGTACATCCAAGGTTATAAAATTTCCTTCTGATTTAGCCATTTTTTCTCCACTGCCAGCAATCAAATGTTCGTTGTGTAGCCAATAATTAGCCAATGGTTTATTATAGGCCGCTTCGCTTTGGGCAATTTCATTATTGTGATGTACAGGAATATGTTCAATGCCACCACAGTGGATATCAAAGGGCTGGTCTAAATATTTTGTAGACATGGCACTGCACTCAATATGCCAACCTGGGAAACCAATGCCCCATGGACTTTTCCATTCCATTTGGCGTTTGTGTAAAGGTGGTGAAAATTTCCAGAGCGCAAAATCCGTAATATTTTTTTTGTCGCCAATATCAATCCGCGCGCCAGCTTTTAATTCCTGATTTTTTATTTGTGATAATTTCCCATAATCAGGAAATTTTGCAGTATCAAAATAAATTCCATCACGAGTTTTATAAGTGTAGCCTTTTTTTTCTAAAATTTTTATCAGTTCAATTTGTTCTTTGATATGATCAGTGGCCCTGCACCAAATATCCGGCGGCAAAATGTTCATGTCTGCTAAATCGGTTTTGAATGATTTAGTATAAAATTCTGCAATTTCCCAAGCGGTTTTGTGTTCACGCTCCGCGCCTTTTTCCATTTTATCTTCGCCAACATCTGCGTCGCTGGTCAAATGTCCAACATCAGTTATATTCATGACGTGCTTTACTTTATAGCCGTTAAATTCTAATGTTCGTTTTAAAATATCATCAAAAAAATAAGCGCGTAAATTACCGATGTGCGCATAATTATAAACTGTTGGTCCGCAGGTGTAGAGTCCAACTTTACCTTTTTTGATAGATTTAAATTCCTCTTCGCGGCGGGTGAGGGTATTAAATAATACCAACATAAATAAAAAATCAAATATCAAAAATTAAAAATATTTACTATCTTTTATTTTTGCTTTTTTATCTTTGATCTTATTATAGCCGATTTATCCACAACTATCAACAGGGGTGGTAGTAGTGGTTTTGTTTTTGTGGTATAATATAAATAACTTAAAAATTATGTTTTTTAAACCAAAATCCACGTTGGGAGTAGATTTGGGTTCAGGTGGAGTAAAACTAGTAGAACTACATCAGCAAAAGGGGAGACCAGTGCTGTTTACTTATGGTTACACCACAGGTGCTATTGATATGCAAGAAGTGGCAACAGTTGTTAATTTGTCAGTTGAGCACGCGGGAATCAAAAAACAATTAACGCCATCCGCTAAAAGTCCGCTCAAAGATGAGTCATCTGCTTTTAGTCAAGAAAATATTGACAAATATGCTACGCTTTTGAAAAGTGTTTATAAATCAGCGCGGTGTACAGCTAAAGAGGCAATAGTTAGTTTGCCAGTTTCGGCGATTTTTCACGCCGTAGTAACCATGCCGAAGATGGCCAAGAAAGAAGAATTTGCCGGAGTTTTGCGCGCTGAGGTACAAAAATTATTACCGCGCCCTTTAGAAGAATTATCCTTGGACTACCAAGTTTTACCAGGACCGGCCGAAGCGAAAAGTCAGCGTGTTTTAGTCAATGCCGTTTCTCGTTCTTTGGTTGCTTTTTATTCACGCGTTTTCAACAAAGTTGGTTTGCGTTTAGAGTCTTTAGAGCCAGAGTCAGCAGCTTTGTCGCGCGCTCTTATTGGTCGTGATCAAAATATTACCATGTTAGTAGATATGGGAGCACGTCGTACAAATTTTTTTATTGTTGACAAAGGAATTCCAGTAACACACCATAGTATTGAAATTGGTGGAAGCAGAGCCTCTGATTTATTGAGAGGAGTTTTACAAATTGATAGTAAATTTACAGAACAAATTAAGTATGATTTATCAGAATTTTTATCGCACGATCAACTTCAGTCCATTACTTCCCAGAAATTTATTGAAATAATTACTCCATTTATTGATCCGATTATTAGAGAGATTAAGTATAGTTTTGATTTGTATTTGAGCCAGATTGGCAATGAAGGCAGAAGGCCGGAAAAAGTTATTTTAACTGGTGGTGCTGCCCAATTACCATTTATTGCTCAATATATTTCTGATACTTTCCAAATGAAAAGTTATGTTGGAGATCCTTGGGCGCGAGCAGTTTACCAAGAAGGATTAAAACCAGTTTTGGGCCAAATTGGATCACGTATGGCAGTTGCTATTGGACTGGCTTTACGCAATATGGTATAATATTCATAAGTTTAATTTTTTCTATTTTATGGCTAATAACGCCAATATTAATGTTTTGTTGGTAGAAGATGATGTGTTTTTATCTCAAATTTACCAGAAAAAATTTGAAATGGAAGGTTTTAAAGTAAGCACTTCAGATAACGGTGAAAAAGGTTTGGCTGATGCCAAAAAGAAAAAACCCGATATAATTTTATTGGATATTTTACTACCAAAAATGGACGGGTTTTTGGTTTTGGATAAATTAAAGGCTGACCCGGAAGTCAAAAATATTCCGGTAATTTTACTTACCAATTTAGGCCAAAAAGAAGATGTTGATAAGGGGCTGGAAGCAGGAGCGGCCGACTATTTGATCAAGGCGCATTTTAAACCATCAGAAGTTGTTGAAAAAGTCCGCAAAGTTCTAAAATTACAGTAATAATTACTTGAAAATAAAAATTATATGATAATTTTTAGGAAGGGGGTGAGAATATGACAAAGAAAGGTTTTACTTTGATTGAACTTTTGGTGGTAATCGCCATCATTGGTTTATTATCAACTTTAGCGGTAGTTGCTTTGGGCCAGGCGCGTCTGAAGGCACGTGATTCAAAACGTTTGTCCGATTTAAAGCAAATTCAAACCGCATTGGAATTGTATTACACCGATCAAAATGCTTACCCAGCCGGTTCTGCAGTAGCATTGGGTGGGGCATCAGCAAAATGTTTAAGCAGTACAAATGGTATTGCCGCGGCTTGCGCTGGTACCACTTATATGGGTCTCATCCCGCTTGATCCAACCAACTCCGGTTCTAATGTTTACTCTTATACAGCCGCCTCTTCCAGCTACACAATTACAGCAGCACTCGAAGGAACTGTAAATGGTTTAACAGGGGGTATTTCAGTGAGTCCATCAGGAATTGCTGACTAATATCAAATCAATCGCAAAAGCCGTTTTGATTTTTTCAGAGCGGTTTTTGTTTGCCCAAATTATTGATTTGTGATAAAATATATATGAAATTATGCAATATACATTGTTTTTTGTTTACAATATTTTTGGGTGGTTTTCTTACGCCTTAATTTTTATTTTAGGATTAATTTTAGGTAGTTTTTTGAATTCTTGGATGTGGCGTATGCGCGAGAATATTCGGACTTTTCTTACTCATAGTCGCAGTATGTGCGTGCATTGTCACCGTCAACTTTTGTGGATAGAGAATGTTCCACTTTTTAGTTATATTTTTTTAAAAGGTAAATGTCGCACTTGTCATAAAAAAATTCCAGTGCATTATTTTTTAGTTGAATTATTTACCGCTATTGTTTTGACTTTTATTGCTTGGTACCATGTCAATTATTTATCGGCCTTTAATTTATCCGCTTGGTTGCGCGATGTTTTTTTTATTACGATTTTAATCGTGGTATTTGCTTATGACGCGATGTATCAAGAAATAAATACTGGTTTGGTTTGGGTTGGGGCAGTGGTTGGATTTTTTATCAACTGGTTTTATTTAGGATATTCGGCGCAGTCGCTTTTGCTGGGCGCTTTAATTGCTGGTGGGTTTTTTGCTTTGCAGTATATTATTTCTAAAGGAAAATGGATTGGTGGTGGTGATGTGCGATTGGGAGTTATGATGGGTGTGTGGTTAGGCTGGCCTAATGTTCTCGTGGCGTTATTTTTTGCTTATTTAATTGGTGCAGTTATTGGAGTGGTTTTATTGTTAACAAAAAAAGTACAAAAAGGAGCCGCTATACCATTTGGTACTTTTCTTGCTGTCGGCACTTTTTTTGCAATTTATCATGGCAACGAAATTATTCAGTGGTATTTGAGTTTGACGAAATTTTAATTATGACTTCGGTGGAAATAAAATCTCGTATAGAGAAACTGCGCGCGCAAGTTGATGATTTGCGTTATCGTTACCATGTTTTAAATGATCCCGAAGTAACGGACGCTATGTATGATGGCCTCATGGACGAACTGCGTAAACTGGAAGAAAAATATCCTGAATTAATTACGCCCGACAGTCCGACGCGCCGCGTGGCCGGTGTGCCTTTGGATAAATTTGAAAAAGTGCGCCATACAGTGACCCAGTGGAGTTTTGACGACGCTTTTATCAGCGATGATATGTCAAATTGGCGTGATAAAATTTTAAATTATTTAGAAAAAGAAACCGGCGTTCGACCCAATGATATCGAATATATGTGTGAGCTCAAAATTGATGGCTTGCACATGGTTTTTGATTATAAAAATGGTGTTTTAGAACAGGCAGCTACGCGCGGTGATGGGGTGATTGGGGAAAATGTGACTAATAATATTAAAACTATTCAAAGTGTGCCGCTGAAGTTAAAAAATGTCATTCTGAGCGAAGCGAAGAATCTAATCGTCGAAGGCGAAGTATGGATGAGTAAAAAACAATTGGCGGCAATTAATGTTGAGCGTAAAAAAGAAAATGAACCATTGTTTGCCAATCCGCGCAATGCCGCGGCTGGCACGATTCGCCAATTAGATCCGAGTGTAGTGGCACGCCGTAAACTGGATTGTTTTGTCTATGATATTTCCGCTGGAGCGATTCCAGCCACTCAAGGCGAAGAATTAAAACAATTGGAAAAATTAGGTTTTAAAGTTAATCCTTATCGGAAATTGTGTAAAAATTTAGGTGAAGTGGAAGAATTTTGGCAAGAATGGCAAAAGAAAAAAGATAGCGCGGATTATTGGATTGATGGTATTGTAATAAAAGTTAATCAGAGAAAATATCAGGAAGCATTGGGATATACGGGTAAGTCGCCACGCTGGGCGATCGCTTGGAAATTTCCAGCTGAACAGGGGACAACGGTGGTGGAAGATGTGTATGTACAAGTGGGGCGCACGGGTGCTTTAACGCCAGTGGCGCATTTACGGCCGGTAAAATTGGCTGGTACGACTGTGACTCATGCCACTTTACATAATTTTGATGAAATTGAACGGCTGGGAGTAAAAATTGGTGATATGGTAGTGGTAGAAAAAGCCGGCGATGTTATCCCTAAAGTTGTGCGGGTTTTGGAAAAAATGCGCTCTGGAAAAGAAAAAAATATTCCGGTACCAAAAAAATGTCCGATTTGTGGTGGTGAAGTTGGCAAGTGGTTGTCGACAGGCGAGACCCCACCCCGACCTCCCCTTAAAAGGGGAGGAGAAAATATTTCCCCTCCTTCGAAAAGGAGGGGGCAGGGGGAGGTCTCGGAAACGGTCGCGTTATATTGTTTAAATAAAAATTGTTTTGCTCAAGAGTTGGAACATATTATTCATTTTGTTTCCAAAAAAGCTTTTGATATAGTTCATTGCGGAGAAAAAATTGTGGAACAATTGTTAAATGAGGGATTAATCAAAGACGCATCAGATTTATTTGTTTTGACAGTAGGGGATTTAGAGTCATTAGAAAGATTTGGAGAAAAATCTGCGCAAAAATTAGTGGAAGCGATTAATAAATCCAAACATATTACTTTGCCAAAGTTTATAAATGCCTTGGGTATCCGCAATGTAGGTGAGGAAACAGCCGAGGATTTGGCAGTGGCTTTTGGTACTTTGGAAAAATTAATGAACGCGAGTGTGGAGCAACTGACTAGTGTATATGGCGTTGGTGAAAAAGTGGCTGAGTCAGCGTACGAATATTTTAACAATAAAGAAAGTAAAAAGTTTATTGAAAAATTATTGGAGAATGGAGTAAAAATTGCGCGGGTGGAGAAAAAAGTAGGCGGGAAATTAGCTGGACAGGTTTTTGTTTTGACTGGAACCATGTCTTCGATGTCACGCGATGAAGTCAAAGAAAAAATTAAAGCACTGGGCGGAGAAATTTCCGAATCAGTTTCCAAAAAAACTACCGCGGTTATTGCGGGCGAAAATCCGGGGAGTAAGTTGGATCGTGCACAAGAGTTGGGAGTGAAGGTTTTAAATGAAAAAGATTTTTTAAAAATCATCTAATTTTAGCCAAAAAATTATCCACAGGGGAGTATTGACAAAACACACAAAATAGTGTATTATTTAATGTTGCAGATATGAAGCCGCATCCAATATATGGGCACCCGGATGTGGTGGTCAAGTCGATAAGGGTGTACCCCCACGGTTGTTGAAGGGAATTTGACAACACACTGTACAACATTGAGGGCCAAATTATATTTTAGGTCCAAGATGCATACAGTGTCCGCACTTTACAAAAAATATGCTATATTACAGGGGGAACAAAGTACCAGATCGTTTACCTCCTCCTGGGGCAAGTCGACGGCCCAAAACGCGTTGCTCAAGTGCGCGCGAAATTTTGAGGCAAGGGCGGTACTCCTTGTGGACCTAGCGGTGTTGTTGGTTCTGGCCGAAAATAGGTTCGAGTAGTAAACAACAGCGCTACTATTTTCTGGCAGTGGGGGTCCAACACTCAGCCCACTGCGCATACATTTTGTCTACATACGGCAACGCACCCATCTCGGGTAAAAAGGAGAGCTCACTCTTTGAAGAGGTGTTCATCTGGCGTTTAGCCGTGTTTAGAGCCGCTGTGGCCGGTTTTCGTCCTGCCGGGCAGTGGTAACTGACAAGGATGGGCCTTGTCGTGCCGGGGCTAGGTGCACGTGGCCGTGTGTCGTCGGTGGAGGAATTCAACTAGACTGAATTACCAAAACATGCCGATGCTCGGTTAGCAAACAACAACTCAAAATGTGTTATTTTACACGCGGAGGTGTGTTGGGGAGCGTCTAGATCCCCAAGAAAGCGTAGGCACAGGTTCATTAGCAGCCCTTACCGGCTCCGAACCTTGCCACGTGGAGATGTTTTGCGCACACTAGTGCCGACTCTCCCTCATTTGCGGCGGGGGTTTTCTCATGTGAGACCTCCGCCATTTTATTTTATACACCCGTGTGGGTGTTTTTTGTTTTGCCTAATTTTCCAAAAAGGTGTATAATATTGTCGCTATAACTTTCAATTTTTATGTCATACATTCGTTGGTTTAATGAGCTAACTATCAAGGATATTCCTTTGGTGGGTGGTAAAAATGCCAGCTTGGGGGAGATGTATTCTAAATTAGCTAAAAGCGGGGTACCGGTCCCGAATGGTTTTGCGTTGACTTCTGATGCCTATTGGAAATTTATGAGAGGTACTGGATTGGACAAAAAAATAAAAATCGCGCTTAAAGGTTTGGATGTAAAAAATGTGCGTGCTCTCTCTGCGGCTGGCGAAAAAGTTCGTAAGATGATTTTGGCCGCCGTGTTTCCCAAAGAAATTGAAATTGAAATTTTTGAAAATTATTTAACACTAGGAAAAGAATCTGGCAAAAAAGATTTACCAGTGGCCGTGCGTTCTTCAGCTACTGCCGAAGATTTGCCCGATGCCAGTTTTGCCGGACAACAAGAAACTTATTTAAATGTCCGTGGTAAAAAAGAATTATTGATTGCGGTAAAAAAATGTGTTTCTTCTTTGTTTACTGATCGCGCAATTTCTTATCGCGAAGCTAAAGGTTTTGATCATTTGGCTGTCGCACTTTCAGTTTGTGTCCAGCGTATGGTGCGTTCAGATGTTGGTTCATCTGGCGTGATGTTTACTTTGGATACTGAATCTGGTTTTAAAGGAGTAGTTTTAATTAATGCCGCTTATGGCTTGGGTGAATATGTGGTAAAGGGCCGAGTAGTTCCGGACCAATTTTATGTATTTAAAGAAGGGGTAAAACAAGGTTTTAAATCCATTATCAGCAAACGGTTAGGTAGTAAAGAAGTGAAATTGGAATATGAGAAAAACGCCGGTGGCACCATTCAGGCCAAAGTAAAAATGGCTGATCAAAAACAATTTTGCATTAAAGATGAGCAGGTAATTCAATTGGCCAAGTGGGGAGTAATTATTGAAGAACATTATGGTCATGCCATGGATATTGAATGGGCACTTGATGGTGAAACCGGCAAATTATTTATCGTGCAGGCACGTGGTGAAACCGTAAAATCCCAGGAAAAAATAAACGTGATTGAGAATTATCGTTTGACAAATAAAGAACATGCTAAAATTTTAGTGGAGGGTGTGAGTGTTGGGCAAAAAATAGGTGCGGGTAATGCGCGCGTGATTGAAAATCCTAAACAAATGAAAAGTTTTAAAGCCGGCGAAGTTTTGATAACCCGTATTACTGATCCGGATTGGGAACCGATTATGCGTATCGCGGCGGCGATCGTCACCGAACAAGGCGGAAAAACTTCTCATGCGGCTATTGTTTCGCGCGAATTAGGCATTCCTTGTATTGTGGGTGCTAAAGGCGCGCGTAAGATTGTTAAAACAGGCGAAGCAGTGACAGTGTCTTGTGCTGAAGGTGAAGTTGGTAGAGTATACAAAGGCAAACTACCATTTGAAGTGGAAAAACATGAGTTGAAAAATATTAAATCCACGCGCACAAAAATCATGATGAATGTAGGCGATCCGGATAGCGCGTTTACACTTGCTAGCATCCCGAACGAAGGTGTTGGTCTGGCGCGTGAAGAATTTATTTTCACCAATTTTATTAAAATTCATCCAATGGCTTTGGTGAATTATAATAAACTGGCAGACAAAGAAGTGAAAAAGAAAATTGACAGTTTGACTGTTGGATATAAAGATAAAAAACAATTTTGTGTAGATAAATTAGCTGAAGGCATGTCGTTTATTGCGTCCGCGTTTTATCCACACGATGTAATTGTGCGTTTATCAGATTTCAAAACAAATGAATACGCCACTTTGATTGGTGGAAAAGACTATGAGCCAAAAGAAGAAAATCCAATGATTGGTTGGCGTGGAGCATCGCGTTATTATGATCCAGCATACAAGCCAGGTTTTAAATTAGAATGCGAAGCAATAAAAAAAGTCCGCGGAGAAATGGGTCTAAAAAATGTGATTGTAATGGTGCCATTTTGTCGCACGGTGGAAGAAGGTAAAAAAGTTTTGGCCACTATGAAAGAATTTGGCTTGGAACGGGGGAAAGACGGGCTAAAAGTTTATGTGATGTGCGAAATTCCATCAAATGTGATTTTGGCTAAAGAATATTCAGAAATTTTTGATGGTTTTAGTATTGGTAGCAATGATTTAACCCAACTAACTTTGGGAGTTGATCGCGATAGCGCCATTGTATCGCATGTTTATGATGAGAAAAATTTGGCGGTGAAAACTTTAATTCGCCAGGTTATTGAGACGGCGCATAAATACAAACGCAAAGTGGGAATTTGCGGACAAGCACCGAGCGATTTTCCGGAGTTTGCGGAATTTTTGGTACAAGAGGGGATTGATAGTATTTCTTTAAATCCAGATACGGTTTTAAAAACTCGCGAGCGCATTGCCAGCATGGAGCAAAAAATTGGTAAATTACCAGCCGCTGGTAAAAGTTTGTCTACGGGAATGGCTATAAAAGCATTGGTGGTTTTGGGATTTTTAGGATTGGGTTTGACTTTGAGTGGCTATGCTTGTCAGGGAATAAATAATCAAGCTATGATTGATCAGGTAAAAATTAATGCCATCAATGATTTGGCGGCTATGGAGAAGCGTGTAAAAGACGCCTTTGCAAAACAAGTGGAAGAAATTAAAAATGAAAAAACACAGTATGCTGATGATACATTTGCAAAATTTAGTGTTGAATATCCGCGTGAATGGAAAGTAAGTCGCTGGGATGATGGGGTGAAATTTATGTCTGAAGATGGGAGTGAGTGGTTTATGATTATGCGCCAAGCTATGGGGCATCCGGTGCCAGCGGAAAAAATTACCAAATTGGAAATGTATGGATATCAGGCCAAGCGGCTGCAGGATGGTAGTTTGAAAGATGGTACGCCATATGAAGTTTTGGAGTTATATCCACGCGGCTATACACATCCGGAAAAGGTATTTGAACTGTCCGGAGATGTGAAAAATTTTGAAGAGATTTTGAATAGTATAAAAGAATTTAAAATATATTAAAGCATTTTAAACAGCGAAGACACCGCAACGGTGTCTTTTTTGTTTTGGCTGGGTGGGTGTATGTTGCAAAATGAAAACACTATCGCTTTATTCATCCCTTGCCGTCAGATGAATAAGCTCTGGAGGTATTTTTCTTACTTTAATTTTACTTTTGCCTTCCATGATTAATTTTACTAATCGGTGGAGTCCGTCCAAGGTCAGCCATTTCCCTTTTTTATTTTTCATAATATCAATCGGATAAGAAGTGTCAGCCAATTTAAGTTTATCTTGGTGTTCTGGAAAATTATCTGGATTTTCAACAACTTCTCTGGGAGTGATAACAATATTACCATTGGCATCTTCCCAAAATGGTACATCCAAAATCCACATAAGTTCACTTGTATCCATTTTTTCAACCGGCACTTTTAACGCCCACAATTTTTCATTATCTCTCCAAAAAGGCAAACCAAAAGCGTGTTCAAGATGTCGCGGGTCAACGTATATCTCTTTTTTATTTTTTATTTTTTTTATAAGTTTTATATTTCCAGCAGCAGTCACGCCGTTTTCTACAAAACCAAGTGATTTATAAAATTTAGTTAGATGTTTTGATGCTGAATCGTGGGTGATAGAAAAATAGGTGTATTGCTTTGGAAATTTATTTGCCAGAACCAATTCCATCAATTTTCTCCCAATTTTATTACCACGATATTCCTTTGTTACATATAACCCATCAATAAAAATGGAATTTGGAAAATATTTATGTTTTTTATCAAAAAATTTACATATAATATAGCCAATAATTTTATTGTCTATTTTAGCAACCCAAATAAGATTTTTTGCCAACGCTATATGGACCTCTTTGATTATTTTATCAGCTTTTTTAGTAGTGTCATCTTTATACAACAATGCATGCAGGTCGACAACGGCTGTCCCATCTTTTTTGACTGCTTTTAGATATTTGAAATTTTTAGGCATAGTATTCTTAAGTATATCCTTATTGTGATATTATTTTAACGATACAACTATCTCTTCTAGATCTAAAGCTAATGGGGCTTTATCATTATAAATCCATATTTTGCCACGAATAATTTTCCCTTGAAATTTATCTCCCAGCCTGTCTCTTAATTCTTTTTCATCCAAATCTTTTTCTTTAAGAGTAACAGCAAAACTTTTTCCTGGCGTAAAATTAACTATACCGTCATGCCTAACATACGCAGCTGATGAACCTGCCGCCAATTCATTATTTTTATTGATTATTATGCTGCCGTATTTTGTTAAAACAATCTTTCCTTCTTTCTCCATTCTTTCTAAAGTAGCCATTGATTCATCAACAGTTTTTTGTTGTTTTTCAGCCGAATCTCGTAATCCGTACTTTTCAAATTCTTCAGGCGTTAATTCATCCATTGGTGATTTATGATCTGCAAAATATTTTAACATTTTATTAAAATTCAAGTCCCTTTGTACACCAAGAAATGTTTTACCACTTTTTAAAAATTCTGCGGCTGGCAACCTCCGATTGTCTACGTCAGTCACAAATTTTATAAGACGATCCATTGTTTCTGTTTTTTCCAACATATTCAAATCAATCATCGTCGTATAAACAATTTCTGCAGTAGAAGTAACTTCTTTTGTGCCAGGAGCGTGATGGTCAAAGAATGCTGTATAAGTTGACTCCTCATAAACCACACCGAACTTATCACCGGTATCTAAATTTATTGCTCCCTTTAAAAATTCTCCTGGTTTGACATACTTTAAATTACTTACATCTATCCCAGCCGCCTCAAGAATACCAATTGCCGATTTTCCATCCAAATCTGTAAACGGACGCAAAACTTGCCTTCCTTCTTTAGGGTCAAATTGCAATAATCCCGAAACAGCAAAATCTTTCCATAATTTTCTAGTTTTTTCACTAAATCTTTCATCACCACCTGCGGTGGTCTGGGCATTTAATTCTTCCCACGAAAAAATTTTGTCCCTGGTTATTTTGGCCGCATTTCTTGAATTTTTGTAAATGTTTATTGGTGTTTTTTCTGACATAAGTTTTAAATTCATATTATGTAACTGCATATAATTATATGCGTTAATTGTACAAAAAGCAACATACAAAAAAATACCGCATCCGCCAGCTGGCGGATGGTATTATAATTATCCGGACGAAGCTGGATAGAATTCGTGTTTTCGGAACTGGTGAATATTTATAGTGCTCTTATCTCATTGACTATTTAATATATCTATGCTTAAATTACCTCACAAAAAGAGAGTATGAACCATGGTGGTTCAGTTCGTTTCATTCACAACCAAGGAGGTAGCCAGTGAAAAAGGTCATTGAACGATTCTTGAAGTATGTCCAGTACGACACCCGTTCGGTTCAGTCCGCTCCCGGAGTGGAACCGACCCATCCGAGCAGTCCTGGCCAGGTGATTCTGGCCGAAGAGGTCAAAGTAGAGCTCATGAGCCTGGGCGTTCCCAAGGACAACTTCGTGCAGCTCAGAGACGGTTCGTTCCTGGTCCAGTTCCCGGCAACCGAAGGCTGCGAGAAGGCGCCGCACATTGTCCTGGCCGCCCACGTGGACACCTATTTCGGGTGTCCGGGCAAGGCCAACCCGATACTCCACGAGTACGAGGGAGGCGATCTCGCACTTCCGAATGACGATGTGGTGATACCGGAGGCGGATCTTAAGGGACTTGGGGGTAAACTGATCATTACAGCCGACGGCACAAGCCTGCTCGGCGGTGACGACAAGGCTGGAGTAGCCGCCATCGTAACCTTCGTTGAAGACATGCTGGAGCGCAATATCCCTCACGGTCCTCTGACCATCTGGATCTGCACCGACGAGGAAATCGGCGAAGTCGGCGTGGCGTTCCTGCCTCCCGGCACGGCCGAGCAGTGGGACTTCTTCTGGACCGTGGACGGCGAAAAGCTGAAAGTCGTGGATATCGGCTGTTTCTACGGGGCCGGGGTTGATGTCGAGTTTCTCGGAAACGATACCCATCCGGGTGTTTCCGGCCAGTCACTGAAACCCGCCCACTATGCCGCCTGCCGTTTTGTCGTCAAGCTTGGTGATGAAGTGCCGACTCCGTGGCAGACCAGCGGTGAAGAATCATTCATCTACGTGCCTGCGCTTCCCGCCGGGACCGCCAGCAAAAGCCTGATCAAGGTCTTTCCACGCACCTTCCGCCAGGAAGAAATTCCCGAGATGCGGGAGACCATTCGGCGTGTGGCTGAAGAAGCGGCCGAACACTACGGCGTCAAGACGGTGGTCAGTGAAGCCAAGGTGCTCTATGTCTCCACCGAAGTCGCTATCGATGCCAACCGCCAGCTGCTTGAGCCGGGCCTGGACGCACTCCGTACGTTCGGAGTTGAACCCGAACTTCACCGCGTCCGCGCAGGGACAGACGGCGCCATGCTGAACATGACCTATCCCAAAATCCCAGCGCCGAATCTCGGAGCCGGCGCTCGCAACCTGCATGGTGTCCGCGAATTCCTGGTGGCCAATGAACTCGAACTCGTTCCGGACATCCTCACTGACATGATCAGACGTTATGCGGTCATGACCCGCTAGACGCCAAGAAATCGTCACATCCTCTTCCCTCCTAGAGTTGGGTGTGACTTCACAAAACCACCCAACTCCCTAAAATGATAAATTTTGTCGTTTTAGGGAGGTGGTTTTGAAAAAAATAATAAAAAATAAAAAATACTCCACAATTTGTTGGGTGTTTTTTTATATATAAGCGAAGCGGGACACAGTGGACCTGCCCGCAACGCCAGCAACCTGCCCGCTATGCTAGCGCAAGCGTTGCAGGCGGTGGCTGGCTTGCGTGGCGGGCGGGCGAGGTTATAACTTATTTCAAGGGTTGTAATTGGTTTTCAATACCCTGTACAACGTTCATATAGTTCACTTGTTCACAAAAATAAAAGCGGCCCTGTCCTGTTGACAGTGACCGCTGGTCGGCAACCTAGAGCATCATCAGAATCAATGTCTGTGGATCTTTGGAGCCGAGGTCTGGGAATGACCCCAGGTTGCAGAGATTCTGGCCAGATACTCTTGCGTTTCGGGCTGCTGCGAACTCTTCACGTTCTTTCTTTGACAGAGTCAGGTAATACGTTAAGTATTCTGGAGGCCAGTGTCTCAATGCCTCCGGTACTTCGTTCAATTGTTCTTCCGACACTCCGTCCAATGGTTTCCCAGGCATCTTATCCTCCTTTCAATTATCAGTCTTTGAGGTTCAGTCTTTTGTTTAGGTCGTCAAAAACCTCAAAAAGGCGGGCAGACGCTTCACCACGCACTTGCTCAACAGTTTTCTGTGGTTCAACTGCTTTCTCACGCGACTTCTGCGCTTCCTTTTTTGGACGTGGTCCCTTCTTGCGAACTTTCATTGATGGCCTCCTTCACTTTTTAGGCGTCTTTTCTTTGCCTTTGATAGGACGATCTGAATCATCATACTGTCCCGAACACCGTCTATGAACATCCTCTTCCTGTGCTTCAACGATTCGTTTGAGTGTTTTTCGGGGAATCCTCCTCGCCAGGCGCTCCACTTTTTTGAGGTTCATATTTTTTTCCCATTTTTAAGGTTTTTCTGGCCCGGTGGTAACCTAATTTCCCTCCATATCTCATCGGCTAAGAAAACAATAAAGAACAATACCCCAACAATCATCAAGACACACAGTGACTTGAAAGGCCAATACAAGATTGCTTCCAACCCCGACAGTCCGACTGCGGTAGGAAAGTTAAGCAATTCACGTACCGAGTAATAAAAAGTTGCTATCAGTAAAACGAACATTATTGAATTTAAAAAGAGCAGTATATTATTTCTTGTTTCACGAACGAACCCTGTAATTTGCCCCCTACCTATGTAGTGCAACATTCGTACCTCCATTGGTTGTTTGGTTTTATTGTATCTAATCCAATTTATAATTGCAAATTTGTTTTACAGCAAAAAATACCGCAACAATGGCGGTATTTTTATTTGTCTAAGCGAAGCGGAATGTATGAAACGAAGTGGGAATGTGGGTATGGAAAAATCATGTTGTTTTAGGCAATTTAGAATGCAACTCTTAAAAGCACACCTTGTAATCTCCCTATGCACAAGTTGAGATACATAGGTAACACCCGCCATTGCCCAAAACCGAAGGTTTTGGCATAATGGGCGGTTATTCGTTACCCATGTATCTATATGAATATTTGGCATAGTTTTC
>Ga0247841_10002768_pt1 | contig 34013 bp, 51 predicted proteins | sample LaCruzMarch2015__2_FD_192410 | JGI IMG/M metagenome (GOLD analysis project Ga0247841, IMG submission 192410) | Freshwater microbial communities from meromictic Lake La Cruz, Castile-La Mancha, Spain - LaCruzMarch2015_18m | ecosystem: Environmental > Aquatic > Freshwater > Lake | place: Spain...
TTTACACTCATTTAAGTCTCCTTTTTTAACCCTGAGCCAAAACCGCATCAATTTCTTCTTTCGGAAACTGATTGATTTGTTCAGGTGTTAATGTTTTTAATACTTCTTTTGTTAATTTTGTTTTACCGGGAGCAACTATAATTCTCCCGTTCTGCTGTTGAAATTCAGAAGTCAATTTTTCTTTGTGATTAACAAATACTTTTTCAAGCGAAGCAATCACATTGTCAACTTCTTCTTCTGAATCAACTCTCGAGACTAAATCTGCTAATTCCGTTGATAGCCCTTTTGTGGTTAAGGTTTGCAAGACTTTATTCTTGATTGCCTCTTTAGCTCTCGCTTTTTTTTCTACATTTAACGATTCTCTCATTTCCCTGATTTCTTTTTGTTCAGGAGTTTCGTTTTTAGAGGCGGCAACTGCATCGTCTTTAATCTTTGAAAGATTATTGTCTTGCCAAGTTTTCAAGCCCTTTGTGAAAAACTCGTCATTGATAGGTTGTAATATTTTCTTGCCCTCGTCGGTTGCAAGAAACTTTGTTACATCATCTTTACCTACCTTTTTAAATTCTCCCAAATAAGCCTGAACATCTTTGTCATCTTTAGCCTGATCCAAAAGTGCCTTCAACTGTTCTAGTAAATTCATTTTGCGTCTCCCGAGCCTATAGTGTTTTTAACCCTATAGTCTTCTTTTTTATTTTCAATCCCATAGTCAAAAATCTTGCCTAAGGTATTAAAGTTTAACATTGTTCATCTCCATGTACGTTTCACGTGACACATACGGTATCGTGTCGCCTTTTGCATTACTTCTAAATGCAGGTTCAAATCCTTCAATAACTTCTATAACCGAACATCTGCAATTTATATCTTCCCCCGCATTTCCCGATAAACCCGGACCTTCCGCTGATACCTTACTACCATCTGCCGCTATCCATTCAAATTCTTCATCAATATTAACTTTCTCACCATCCAATTCGGAGTGTGTATCTCTTGTTCTCGAATCTATTGAAGCAACCCACATCTTTTTTATCTTAACTCCCAAATCTTCGGCTTCTGCCATGCCAACTACCTTGCCCTCAATTAAAGCCCTGTGAGTTTCCGTTCTTATAATTCTCGTTGCTTCATAAGCTCTTTTATTAAAAGTATCTTTTATATTCGTTCTTAACTGTGAAACACTTAAGCCCTGTGCCAAGCCACTACGAACCGCCGAAGTATACTGAAAAGCATCGTTTGTAATCATTTTAGCAATACGCTCGTTGATTGTAGCCCCGCCAACTAATTGATTCACAATAGCATCAAGCATTTCTTTTGTAGGTTTTGTAAAAGCTACATTTGTTCTTGACTGCATACTGACTTTATAGGCAACATCGTAATAACCGGCACTGTAAAGCTTAGAAACAAACTGTTTATCAACTGCATACAAGTCTTGCCCTAATATTTTTAACTCGGCTCTTAAATCTTTCTCAAAGTTAGCCAAGCGATTGTATTTAACTGCCTCTGCATAGTCCAATTTGCCATTCTTTTCGTATTTTTCATAGAAAGCCGATACTTTGCCCCTAATAGAGTCTAAGCCCTTTTTATAGGCTTTAGCGACTGCCCTATCGGCTTCTAATTCTAATAGTTCCAAATACGTTTTAGCCATTATTCCTCTACACTCTCATCTTCGCTATCGTTATTCATATTATCCAAATCAATTGGAGTCTGCTCTAACTGTTTCCTGATTATTTCATCATCTGCATTTTTTACGATTGATAAATTCTCAAATAAAGTTCTATCTGAAACAATCCCTTTCAAATTAGCTGCTACTTGTGATTCTTGCAACATTTCAACCGGCAAATTGCGGTCAAACTGTATGTTTATCATTGATTCGTTTAAGGAAATACCTATTTTATTCCAAGCACTTGCTAAAACTTTAAACTGATAATTCAAAGCCTTTTTAAACTTAGCAATTTTTATGCTACCTTTGTTTTCAAGCGACAATAAAGCCCACTTTCTTGCTTCGCCACTTGCTCCGCTACCTGTAAACGTTTCTGATGTAACGTCAACTGATTTTGAAAATCTATATATATTTTTTGTTGCTCTGTCTAAATGAGAGTCTGTAAATTCTTTATTTATTTGTTTTGTCAGATATTCCATTTTATCGGTTGCTTCCATTTGAAAAACACCGGCTGCTTTTGCTTTTTTAATATCTGCGGTTGACAGTGTAATCCCATAAGTAACCAAATATGCCAATCTAAAAGCTTCAATTTCATTCTGATTATCTGAAAAAGACCTGTCATAAGCATCAATCAGCTCTTCAACCTTTTCAAAGTCGCCCTGTTTGTTTACGTTATTCATAACTTCAAACAATGGCACATAATCAAAATTATGCAGTTGAGGCTCTCTGTTTTTTATAAAGTTTTGGAATGAATAATCCGATAAATAATAATAAACATATTGCTTATCGTAAAATTCTGCCTGATATTTTTTCCTCAAAGTTCCCTGACTGTCAGTTTCCCAAATAGCATAAAAACGGACCGAATAATCAAGTTCGCCTGTTGACGGATTATAAACAAATACACATTCGGTTGGATCAATGTTAACGACTCTGTAATCAGGATAACCGCTGAGAGTTTTGTTTAAACCAACATAACATAATCTTGCCCCGTGTCCACAAACTGATTGGAAAATGCCTGTCTCAAAATCGGTATCGTCAAATTGATTGACTTCTAAAAACTCATCAAAGAAATCGGTATCTTTTTTAAATGCTGCCGACTTCTGCCCGTCTATATATCTCTCGGGCTTGATTGTGTACTTAATCGGATTGCCTAAAATATAAGCCGTTCCGGTATCAACAATGTCGCCTCGAAAATCGTTATTGATTTTATTATTGATTTGGTCTAGTGCACTCGTTGTTCTTGATTGGATTGGTAGACTTGTTCCCTGATAGCGTAAAAACAAATTCTCTTCGATAAATCTTCTCGGTCTTGAACTTAACCATAAATCAGATAACATCGCAGAAGTAATCGCACCCTCAGCAGATTTTATTTCTGCATAAAACTTAGTGATTGAATAAGTCTGTGATAATATATCTAAAAGCATTATGCTACTCTCCTTAAATGAGAATGTATGCCATATCTTTCAGCATCTGAACTGTGGTCATCTTGCTTGATTGGTGCATCAATGCCTAATTTCTGTGCTTTCTTATCCCACGCATACGATGATTTTTCTCTTATCAATTCCTTACAACAGCTTAAAACTTTATAATTGCCTCTCGCTATAAACTTTGAAACTGTCTTTATCCCTGATAAAACATCGTTATCTGCTGACCTGAAATAGCCAAAACTCTTTGTTCTTAATTCTAATTTTAACGAACTTGCCGACGGGTCAATGTAGCCATACTGCACATCAAAACCGTTTGTAAAATCGGCATAATCTCTGACATATTCATCATCGGTTTTCTGCCTGCCTGATTTTACCGCATCGTAGTAATATTGCTTGACTGCTCTGACCTGATTGCCCTTTACTGCAAATAATATAAAAGTACACACGGAAGCAGTCGCATAATCTATCGATGTAAAATAATATTCAGGTATAAAATCTAACTCTTCGATAATGTTTATTTCATCACTCCACATATCGTAAATGCTGCCTTCGGCAATCGCCCACAATCCGTCAATATATCTTTTTTTGTAAACGCCGGAATATTCTCTCTTTAAGTTTTCTATAAACTCAGGACTTAAAAAACATTTACCATCGTCAAGTGTAAAAGTCAAACGATATTTTTGTATATTTGGATTGTCGATGAAATCTTGTTTGAAATAGTGATAAGGACTTTCAGGATTTAAAAAATTGTCACTCATTGCACCGGGTGCGGAAAGTCTTGCTTGTAATTGCTTGTGGAAGTTTTCAGGATATAAAGCTGCTTCGTCATTGAACGAATATTTTATTGTCAAACCCTGTGCCTTAGATGCCGACTTCTCATCGTTTGCCGGTAGTGCTAAAAACCTTTGCCCGAAAATATAACACTCGCCTGTTTTATAATTCAAATCCGAAACGTATTGATGACCATACATTTCTTGCAGTGGCATTATCGTATTTCTCACGATAGTTTTTTCAGTCTTGCCGCATAAAGTACAAAAACCCTCGACGCCTTTAAATTGTTTTATTCTCTTAGGAAGTAAGAAAAAACCACCTTTTGATTTACCGCTTCTAACTGCACCGTCAAAAATATTACAACGAGCATTAGCTTCGGTTAGCATCTTCGCTTGCTTTGGAGACATAATGAATTTTTTATTGCTGCTCATTTTGTTCCTTTGCGAGTTCAGATCCTTCTTCTTTTGATTCGTTTGATTCTTCGTCTAAAATTTCATTTGCTTTATTATCAAGCGATTCGATAAGCTGATCCAACTTCTCGCCGGCATCTGTAATGCTTTCCTTCGGCTTTTCGCCGATTGTATCTCTGATAACTTGAAAAGCTTTTAAATCTATTTCGTCTAAATTGCCGTTATTTACACGACTCAAGGCATTGGCTATAAGTTTATAACTCCAAGCTGTTTTTTTACTGACAACCTTACCGTCGTGCTCAATGCTTTCGTCTAAAATATTTTCCATTATTTCTTTAAAAAGTGCTTTTTGTCTTTTTGCTTCACCGGAAGCTTTGCCGCCTTTTATGGCAATCTGTTTCATTTCTTCGGGGGTTCTGTTTTGAAAACTGCCGTCTTTTAAGTTTTCAAGTGAGTTCGGATTAACCGCCATTTTAAATCTCCTAAAAATAAAAAAAAACAAAAGCCTGAGACGTAGTTGTAGCGTACTCTCAAGCTTTTGTGTTCAGTTTTCAAGGTGAATCTCTTTACTTCTGATTGGATTATAAACGTTTTTTAATTATTTGTCAAGTGTTTTTTAAATCGCAGTTTTTCATTTGCTTTTGTTGTAAAAACAACGGAATATTAAATCTCGCTTTTTACAGTCTCTTTTGCTAAGTTTTCCAATCGTTTAATATTTTCTTGATTTGGCAATTCTTTCGGCTCTGAAATAAACTCAAGCATTTTACCGCCGTTTTTAAGGTCATCTTTGAAAATTCGGCATAAGTTGTTATACTCACGAATAAAGTTGCTTTTAATTACCGTGTTCATATTTTCCGTTGTGCTTTCGTATTCCCATTCAATCAACGTATGAGGGTTTCCTAAAACCTTTTTTATAATCGGATCTAATTCTTCAAAGGCGTCGTTTGTTGTTTTTGGAATATCGGGATGTGATTTTTTCATTGCAAATCTGACTTGATTCCATGCAGTTGCCGAGTCGATAAAAACATCATCCGGGACAAGTAAATCTTTTATTTTTGCTATCAATCCATTTTGGAATAATTGTTTTTCCGTCGTCATAAGTTTTTTGATTGCATTATTAACTTTTAAATATTCATCTTTTTTAAAACAATCTGCCCATATGTTTATAATTATATCCGTATCTCCTTCAAATTTTACACCTATGCCTTTCAACACTGATAAAATTTTGATAGTATCTTCTCTCGTCATAGATTTGTCCTCTCTTCATTTAATTTTTCCAAGAATTCGTTTTTAAATGGTTTTTTAACTTCTTTTGTTTTTCTATCCCAATTACGCAAAGTCGCTTTCCAATCTTTCATTGGTACTTTTCCTACTTTCCAACCGTTGCTTTCGTAGTGGTCTTTAAATATTTCAGGGTTTACTGAAAGCTTTTCTTGAGTTATATAATTTTTAATTTCAAGCAAGGATGGTTTCACAAAATTCACAGAGATGTGTCTTTTAGTAGTTACTTCTTTTTTATTAACATCTTCTTTTAAAACAACATCATCCTTTAAATCAACATCAACATCAACTGCAACATCTACTTCTACTTCCTCTTTATAGTTATGTTTGTTATCCCTTGTTATTTTTGTTATGTCAGAATAACATTTGTTATTTTTGTTATTATTGATTGATTTTTCAATGTGTTTTTTGTGATTTTGCCATCTTTTGTCCATACCAATTTTACCCGCTTCACTCCTTTTTGTCTGTATTTCGTTGTACTTTTGGTTATCTATTTTAAATTGGTTTTTGATAAAAGAAAATGCCATTTTTATTTCATTTGTTAGTTCAATTTCTTTGCCATTTACCTGATATTCAAATATTGCCCTAAATAATAATCCTAGTTTATCATTTGGAATATCTTTTAAAATTTCATAATAACTTGTATAAATTATAAATCCCTTTTTTTCTATCATGGCAACCCCTATTTTATCAATTTGATTTTTCTTTTGTCTTGTTTGTTGCCTTTGCCTTTTTGTTTAATTCCAAATGCTTTTAAATATGATACCAATGTTGGCTGTGTTATGCCTAGATTTTTGCAAATAACTTTGTTTGTCAATGTTTCATACATTTTTTTTAATTCAGACTTTGTTATGCTTATCATTTTTCCTCCGTTTTGATTTTACTTTTATACTACAAAACTATAAACTGTTTGTCAACTACTTTTCTGCCGATACCACACTGCAATATCCCCCTTATAATATTTAATTTTTCTTGACAATAACTCTCAATAAAAGCTAATATAATCTCCTTTTTTATTTTTCTTCTCTTGCAAATCCTATCTATGTTTTTCGTAAAAGCATTGCATGTAACCTTTATGTTGATTTCGTTGATGCCTATTGGATAGGCAATATTTGGTTCAATATAGGCTATTTTTGTTCTAAATAAAAATATCATTTCATTCGTTTCGTGAATTTTAGATACAATCCTTAGTTTTAATTTATTGTCCTTAACATATTTTGTAATTTCATCATTTGTCATCTCATCTCTCCCACCTGCTTTTATTTGGATAATTCTCTTTTAAAAACTCTACAATCCCGCCTGATATAACATTCCCGCTAATGCTAAAAATATCTCGACCTTTTATCGCAAGTTCAATTTCTTGTTTAGATATTATTTTTTTAATTTTACAATCAGATATATATTTCCCTGCTACTTCAAAATTATTAAGATAGCAGCTTCTCGGCAACAATCCTTTTTGTTTGTCGTTAAAATCAATGAATTTAGTAAACTTATATGCAAATTCATAAAATTTATGACGGTTATAAATTATTGGACAATGCACTTCGAAATTCTTAACAGGTTTATCTAAACTTTTCAATATTTGTTTTGTAAATAATAATGATCGTGTATGTTTATTATTTACAGTAAACGCTTCCGGTATAACTTCTGCCCTGTAATAAAAAGGACAGGTTGATATATCAACATTTTTAATAAAAAAATTATCATCATAATTTAATAAAATATCATCTGAAATATCGGTATTTTGAAAAGTCCATAAAACTTTTAGAAAATGATTTATGCAACCGATATGTTTATCAGGTTGATAATTATAAATAACATTATCTTTCATAAAGTCAGGTTTTTCGCCGGTTAAAAACAATCTATTGTAGTTTTTACCGTGTTTTTCTAATGACCTTAACGAATATCTTAACTCGTTATTATTCCAACGACTGCCTGAACCTAAAATATACAATATGTCCATTTTATAATCCCATTTTTTGTAAATCAACCGCCATAAATCTTTTAGTTCTTGCCGGATAGTGTAGAATATAAGCATCCTTATCATAAATTGGATTTTTATAATAATTACCTCGACCCTTACAATAATGATATTTTTTGTCTATGTAAGTCAACTTATCCTGATAATTCAAATTTATTAGTCCTTCTTCATGCCACCAGAAGCCCTGTTTATAATCCATATTTTTTAAACATTTATTGCAAAAGTCATCTTCTCTTAAAGCTTTCAAATTCATTAACATAAAGCCCATTAGTGCATGGCTTTTATTATTAGGATATTTTTGTGGGAGATAATGTTCAGTAACACAAATATATTGACAGTCCATATTCCAAATATCGTCAAGTGGCTTTTGGCATAAAGTATCGCAATCCATATAAATAATCTTATCAAATGGCAGTGTTGGTAGTAATAATTTGTAATAAGTTAAAGCGGTCAGTCGGTCATTTGGATTAAACCTTAATTGTGATAAAAACTCTTGCGGTGGGTTAAATACAATATTTTCATATTGAATATCAAGTGGTTTATCTGATACTACAAGTATTTCTGCCTGTGGATTGTGTTTTAAAACCGATTTTGCCGACATATTCAGATACTGAATATAGTTTTGGTCAGTGATATAAACGATTTTCATTTCAAATCTCCATTTTGTTTTTATTTGTTGGTTTAAAAATACAAACCATACTATCGTGCATCCCGCATTTATTTGATACTACTTGACCAAAAGTATTTATTCCCTCAAATTTAACTCTGCCTTTTAAAAAGCGTATTTCACAATGTTGCAAAATAATTTCGTGAAATATTTTTGTTGAAGTTGAGACAGGCAATAACATCACTGTTTTTTTACCTTTTTTATATTCCTCATATGCTTTATAAATAAAAGCCACTTTCAATTTACGACTATACGGCGGATTTAAAAAATTTACCCCCCCCCATTCAACATTTAACCCGTCCCATTTTGTTATATCGTGATTTAAAGGACAAGGATCAAAATCAAAATTAAATTCGTTATTTAATTTATCATATAAATCTTTGGGAGTTTTCCAATTATCGTTATTTTCTAAATTTCTATTTTTCATCAAATCTCCCATTTAGATTTTACAACAAATGCATTCTGTAAAAATTCTTTTTCATCTGCCCTTGCCGAATTATAACCTGAAAACAAATCCAATCTTTTAATAAATCTTGCAATCGGAACTCTTTTATTTAATAGTTTATTCTCCCTTTTATAAACTTTATTTGGAACATTGTGCCAATTACCGTACAAATCCCTTAATGATAGTCCTAATGGCGATAATTTAAAGCCTTCTGCGAATAAAGGTATCAATGCTTGAAGTTTAGTTTTATTGTAAATTATTGGATAGTGTGGCTTAAAATCAAAGATAGGCTTATTGTGTTTTAATAAAAATTCCCTAGTTCTTAAAGCCATTTCGTTGAAAGTATTGTTATTGGCATAGACTGTCGCTATCTCGTTTCTTTTGAAATAATAAGGTATATTTCTTAAACTTATATATCTTAACAAATAAAAATCGTCATTAAATAAAATGAAATTTTCAGATACATCCGAGTTTGAGCACACATAAAGCAATTTTAAGAAAACATTGTAATCCGGCACAGCATATTTGTCCTGATGTACCAAATGAATAATCTTATTGTAATCCAAAAATTCAGGTTTACCGCCAACCAAGAAAACTCTGTCATAATTTCTGCCAAATCTCTCTAAACTCCGCAGAGAATATCTTATTTCGTTATCTTGCCAGTCGCTAGGTTCATTTTTTAAAACATAGACTATATCCATTTTTAGTCCTTGTAAATAATATTTTTAGCCATCATTTGATGTAATTTCTGATTGTATAATTTCTCGCCACAAAACGAAACAATTAAGTCTTTGTTTGAATTAAATATTTCTAAACATTTTCTATAAATATCCTTAGTCATTGAAAATTCTTTTATGTGAGGATTCAATAACTCTCCTAACTCAAAAGGTGCTACAATGCCAAATCTTGCTTTTAAGTTTCTACAAACTATATTTGCGTGGTCAGTTGCTATTTGGTCTGTGTTTAGTGAACTATCGCTGCTCGTATGTTTACGATATTTGAGTAAAATTTCAGGTATTATATCTTGCTTAATATCCCATCTGCGAGAAGTCCACTCAAAGTCTTTTGCTACTTTTGCCACTTTGTCGGTTTGGTCTAAGTCAATTTTAACGCGTCTACGGGTTGCCAAAGTCGGTATCATTATATGCTGTCTGAAAACTAATTGACGTTGCAGTTCTTCGTTTTTCATTGTCCAACAGACTTTTATTCCGTTGGAAGCACCAAAAGTTATTATCCCGCCCGAACAAGCGTCTAGTTCAGGATTTTGGGTTAAATACTTTACTTGAGTTTCTATTCTGTGAGGTAGAGATACATCGTCATCGTGGTGATGTATTATTATTTCACCCTGTGAGTTATCTATGAGATATTGCCATTGGTCGTCTTTGTTGTATTCGCCGAGATGTTTTATTCGTTTATCGTTTGGAAACCAGTCTTTTGTTGAGACGTTAGAATCGTGGTCGCAAATAATAAGTTCCCAGTTTTGATATGTTTGATTAAAAAGTCCGTCTAAGAGTTCAGATATAAATTCTTTTTTACTATTATGGCAAGATAAAATAACTGAGACCAATGGAATATCTGTTAGGTTTTTTATTTTCATTTTTTAGTCCTTTTTTATAAAAGTATCTAAATTCTTACTTATGTAATTCCAAACATCTGTATAAATATCCAATGGGTCTATATCATTTTTACCGTCTTCTGTTATAAACTCTGAATTTTTAATAGTTAGCGATATAAGTTCAGCAGGTTCTTTGTTTATTTCGTATTCAATCTCGGATTTTAAAGTACCGAAAACATATTTTACATTTTCGCCATCTCCGTTCAATTCAAACTTATAAGGCATTTCTAATATCATTTATTCCCCCTCCCCAAACAGTCTGACAACGACTGCTTTTGCATAATTTTTTGCTTTTATTTTAAGGTTTTTTGTTGCAAAGTCTGGTATGCCGAATGTACAATGTTTAAATTCTTCTTTTGAAATTTGATTATAAATACTCTCCGCAATCATATCCTCGTACTCTGCTCGGGTTTTTCCTTCTTCTTTCGGGCATTCAATGTCTTCGCAATCACCATCTTCGTGTGGACAAATATCACATTCCAACGGTCTTGCTTTTCTAATCACATATATATCATTATCTGCCATATTACTTACCCCCTAATAAATGACTATCCCAAACCCTAAACTTCAATCTATCGTTCATTTTGAACCTCCGTAAATAATTTATTACAAATCAACTCTGCACATTTTTCATAAGTCATTGAATCTGATTCTTCTGTTAACCAACTTTTTATAAGTTTTCTGAAATATTCCTTACTTTTTAATCGTTCCAATGGTATTCTTGCTATATGTTCAAAATTATCGTAAGGCTTTAAAGTTACTTCAACAACTGCAAATAGTTTAGTCATTTTCTCTCCATTTTGTTATTTTAAAACAATTTTAACTGCTTGTTGTAATTCTCTAACCTTTGACAACTTGCTTCGTAATACTGTTTATCTTTTTCTATACAAATAAAGTTTCTTTTTAATTCTGAACAGGCTATTGCAGTCGTTCCTGAACCACTAAAACAGTCTAAAACTAAATCGTTTTTGTTTGAATAATTAGATAAACACCATTTAATTAATTTTATGGGTTTTTGTGTAGGGTGTATTCTTTGTAATTTTTCAGAATTGCATTTATATATCTTTGCATTTTTATCAAAAGAAGTCCAAGCCAACTCGCACATAGCAAGACTAAAATTTTCACTTATTTGTTTATCCCAAACAATAAAACATCTTGAAGTCGGAAAATTAAAATAATTTCCACCCCGAATAATCTGATTTTTTGATATTCTAAATATTTCATTAAAATATAAATCTATTGGTTTTTTATCCCAACCCTTATCACAAATGCTATTAAAATTCATTTTAGCGCTTTTGCCACCTTTAAATTTTGTGTCTATCCCATAAGGCGGGTCGGTCAGTACCAAATCAATACTCTTGTCAGGCAGTTGTTTCATAAATTCTAGGCAGTCAGCATTATGTATCTTGTTTATTTCTAGCATTTTTTTATCCTTTTGATACAATCTATCCTAAAACCCAAAATATCGCTTAATTTTGCAATCTGTATCTTGCATAATGCGAACCGTTCCCCTGTTCAAGTTCCATTGTTATTTTATGTCCGAGTGCTTTTAAATCAAATATTCTTGCACCAAGCCTAAAACAATTAAATTTAAAAAAAGCGTCAACTGGTGTGATCCCTTCTTTATTTTCCTGTAAAAACTTTAAAATCTGCTCTGCCTGTGTTTGTTTAGACATAGATTTTATCTCCTTTTATCTTTTTCTTATAAACCAAAATATAAAGCTAATATACATTCCTATAAAAAATACTATTGTCAATGCTTCCATCAATCTCTCCATTCATCAACGATTATTGTTTCATGACCCAAACCGTTACATACTGGGCAATCACTCCATCCGTTATTTTTAAGACCTCTCAAATAATTTAAGTTAACCGTTATTTCAAATTCTGACTTCCAATGACTTATATGTTCAAGAATATTACGAAAGCTATTATCTTTGTCGATTCTTAGCTCCATTGAACCCTTACAACAATCGCAAGTTCTTTTTTGTTTGCTCGCATAGTGTCCCATTATCTCATCTCCGTTTTAAAATGATGTGCTATAAGAACACTGTCGGCATTTTCTTTTGTTAATTTTTCTGATAGATAAGGGTATAAACGCTTTGCAATATCAAGCGACGCCTTTTTTAACTCTGTACTTCCTTTAATTCCACTCGGCAAGATATGTTTCTGCCAATCCTTTGAGTTTATTACAGTGTATCCTATCTCACACTCCTCTAATGCAACAAGCTCTGATTCCATACATCTAAAAGCATTTACGGAAGTTTTAATAAATCTAGCACCACCCATAAAAGGCTTTTCCATATAAACGTGAATATCATTTGTTGTATCTTTTTTAATCTGAGTAAATAATTCACATAACGCCGGATAGTCAATTCTTGTTATATGTTGCACTGCTTTTGTATAGTCCAATTCTTTTTTAATAGGCAGTTTGTGTAATCCCATAACATTTAAGTTTGAATCCCAAACAGCAAGACTTCCGGTAGTTCCGTTATCAAGTCCGAGTATTTTCATCGTTTGCTCCTCAAATAATTCTTTTCCTGATCTAAACCATAAACACATTTTCCTGAATAACTTACTGTTTTATCTTTTTTATATTTGCAAACAAACTCAACACCACCGAATATATCATTTTGAAATCTTGCCTTGTCGCAATTACAACATTTTTTAGTTGCCATTGTTTTCCCCGATTGTTAATATTTTAATAATCTCATTTGTGTTTTTTAATATCTTGCTATCTGACTTTTTTAACTCTACATACTGACACGATACTGTAACTGCTAAAACAAAACAGATACCTAAAAGAATAAATATCATTACTCTTTTATCCCCGTTGCTTTTAATCAACATCTGCATCGTAACTCTCATTGTAACTCCTTTTGATTTTATATTTTAAATCTAGAACACATTGCCAAGAAGTGTGTTTTAAAAAGGTACATCTAAATCCTCAGCATCCTGATTGCCTTTTACAAAAACATCGTCTTTCTTTTCTTCTTTAAACATAGCTTTCATTCCCTCATCGATGTTTCCTGTTTTCTCAGCTAATTCTTCATTTTTTACTTCTTCAACCTTCTCAACCTTTTCTTTTGGAACTATGAAATTAAGATTGATAACTTCAACTTGAATATAAGTTCTTTTAACTCCGTCTTTTTCAACTGTATTACTCGTCAACTTGCCCTGAATTGAAACTGCAACCCCTTTATCTAAACCGAGAGTATTGCCAAATTTAACACAGTTTATAAAATAGCACTTATTTGTCCACTCATCACTTCCTAACTTCTTATAATCGTCATTGGAAGCGATAGAAAACGATTGTATGTGTTTGCCTGAGGTTGTTGCTCTCAATTCGCTATCTTTCGTAAGCCTACCTGTTAAAAATATAACATTTACATCTTTCATTTTAAGCTCCTATTTTTAAATCTTCCAAAGTAACAAAAGACATACTGCATTTTTTTGCAACCAAATCTTCTATTGTAGAACCATCCGATATTGCAATCCGTGCAATCGGCAACACGGCATCCGCTTCTTCCATAAGCCTTAAGGCATCAAACATACAACATCTTTCGCTCATTTTATTTATGTGAGATTGTGTCCTTATTGGCGACAACGGAGTAAGTCCGGCGGCAATTATGGCTTTCTCAGCCTTTTCAAAATCTTTTTTGAAATTTGGATTATTTGTTATCGCACCTGAAATATAAATCCTATAAACCGATTTTCCATTTATTATCATTTTTAGTCCTTTTTATTCTTTTATTCTTTGAACGAGAGGGGCAGGGAATCGAACCCTACATTAGTCCACTTTCAGCCTAACTCATATAAGCGAGTATTGGACACTTGTCTTTAATCCTCTAAATACTTAAATATTATTTTCTTTAGATTTCTTATATGCCATCGCCTCTAATACCATTTAAGGCTACCCTCTCAATTCAAAGAACTTTTTATTTATGCTAGTGGATCAACCGCTTCTTCTTTTTTAACTTCTTCTTTTTTATCTTCGCCAAAAGGGATTTCATCTTCCTTTTCAACACTAATTGTTTCGCCGGTAGTATCAATAATTTTTTCATCTGTTTCAATAGCTTTTTGTAATTCAACCGATAAAATTCCCCATTTGCTTAATATCTGACGTAACATAGTTTTTAAACCCATACCGTCAAAATCCTGATACCAAAAAGAGCTAAACTTCCACATATCCTCTTGGTTAATTTTACCTGCCTTTAATTTTGCAAAATCGGCAAGATTAAAAGCCTTTGAATACTTATCTGCATGTCCTTCCATTTTCTTTTTAGACCAATAAAGAGATTTTGTAAAACCATTTAGATATTCAAACATTGCATAATATCCTATTGTTTCTGCCTTTTCTCTTTCTGAATCATCCGTAATCATTTTAGCTTGAAAATCTTCCGTTAGAGGATTATAGGATATAAATTCACCCTCTTTTATTGCCAATACATTTATTCTTTTATAAAAGCCGGAACGGATAGCCAACTGCAACAATCCTTTATAGCCTAAAATAAACTGTGCCAACATGACCTTTCTGCCTAATTCTCTACTCTGTTTTTTATCTTCAAAGGGTATAAAATAAAACTGACCTAAAGTTGGCGACATTTGCAGATTTAAACTTGCACCTAAAAGAGCAGCACTTAAAACACTTTTATGTTCGCATTCTGCCAATTTTGGATTGGTAGCAACTGCCGAAACGATTGAACTAATAAAACCCTTTTCATCTTTTACTGCATTTTTAACTAAATTCTTTACACCCTCTGTTGAGATAAACAGGCTGAACTGATTTTTTGATGACGTTTCTGTTTTCTTTGCTACTAAAGTATTTGCCATTTTTTACTCTCCCTTTTTATTATTTTACTGAACCGTATTTAATGCCTTTTGCAATAAAGAATGTTTTTAGCATATTTTTTTGTTCTTCAGTAACCCAAACTCTGAAATCTATTTGTTGAAGTTTCGGCTCTTCTGTTGGTTTTTCTACTTCAACCGGAGATTCTAAAACAGTTTCTGTATTTACAACTTCCTGTGTTTTTTTCTTTTCTTCTTCTGCCTTTTTAGATTCTTCTTCCATTTTTTTAATTCTCTCTGCCTGTTCAGTCAATCTTTTATTCTCTGCCAAAGCTGTCGGCAAATCTAAGGTCTGAATAAACTTATCAAGAACTTGTTGTGAATATGGAGTCTGCAAATCCCTTAAAACATTAAAAGAATTCTGCAAGTTTGTAACTATTGCGGTTATCTCAGCTTTTGCATTTATAATATTAACCGAAGCATTTAGCCATTTTTGATTCAAGATTTTTTCAAACGGAACTACGTCTCCCATTGTGCCGGATAATTCTGCATACCATAAACCTAAAGCAATATATTTAGCTTTTTTCTGTTCTTCCTCATACTTTATAACCTGTGAATCAATCGATTCGATTGGTTGGTCTATCATATTAACCAACTCTTTAATTTTTGATTCGAATTCTTCGTAAGGTTTTAAACATTGCTTTTTAATTTCCTTTCTTTTGTTTTCAATGGCTTCTTTTAACTTATTCAATGTAGCCCTGTCAGTTTTTGCCAATTTAATCTCAGAGTCGCTAAAAACAAGATTTTGATATTTTTCTAATCTTATTGATAACTCTTTTTTTAATTCTTCGTAGTTAAACTCAATCGCTTCAACAAATTTATTCGGTTTATAAATAATTATTTCCATTTTCTTAAAACTCCTTTTTATATGTTAGGCAATTGCAATGGTGGTTCAATGTCTTTTTGTATATAATCCCAAAACTTCAATTCTTCCTGTAATAAATATTCAATATCTTCTTTTACGTTTTCTCTCCAGTAAATTTTATGGATCGTTTTAGTCTCGACCTTTTTAAATTCAAATGGCACAATTTCGTTTATGTTTTTATTCGGATAAACAAATTTTAACTGTGCTTTAATAATCGCAAAATCGTAAGCAGTAATTAAAAGATAATGTAATAATTGTATATAGTAATTTTGCGGAATATTGTCATAATTCCATTTTTCTTTATGTTGCGAACTTAAAATATTAGTTGTTTTAGCTTCAAAGATACCTCTTAAATTTGTTTCTTTGTGTGTAAGTTTTCCGTCTAAAGAACCCAACAGGAAAGGATATTTGGCATGGCAAATAATATCATATTGTTTATGTTCTAATTCATAATCAGGATAATCTAAAACAAACAATTCTCTTAAATATTTTTCAGATTCTACTCCATATTTTACATAAGGCTTACCAGATATATCTTCTGGTATTGTTTTGCCTGTTTTTTCTCTCCAAAGTTGGACATTTGTTTTATAAGGGTTTTCGCCAACAATAGAAGAGGCATCGCTACCACCTATGCCCTTTTGCCTTAATTCAAGCCATTGCTGACGGTTTAATGCCATTATTTAACCACCTTTTCAATATAATCAACGATGTCTTTTATGGTTTTAAATTTAGCAAGTTCTTCTTCCGATATGTCAACATGAAACTCTTCTTCAAAAATCATTCCGAGTTCTAACGTATCAAGCGAATCTAATCCGATGTCATCTTTTAAAATTGATTCTTCTTCAATAACTCTATCTTCGCAACATACCTGCCCTGCCACTAATTTTTTTACTTTTTGCAAAATCTCTGTTCTGGTCATTTTTATTCTCCTATTTCGTTATTTTCATACTCGGTCTTTTCGTTCCCGTAAGCCAAAACTTCGCCATTAGAAAATACTGCCTGACTAAACCTTTTGCCGTCCAAATACTTTGTCTTTGTAACTTCGTCATAAAACAATACTCTCGGTTTTGAAAAACAATAAACTGCCGACAAAATCAACAAAACGATTACCGCAAAAACATACCTTAATTTTAACTCTGATTTTTGAGCAGGTGTTTTTTTCATTAGTTAACTCCTATCATATTTCCGAGAAAACTCCCGAAAGATTTATTTTCTTTCTCTTTTTCAATAGCCAAGTCAAGATTGTAAATTCTGTTTTTGAGATTTAAAACTTCTGGATTTTCTTCTGACAAGAGATATTCTAACCTTTTGATTAAAATTTCCCTTTCGTGTTGCAGTTCTGACAGTGTTTTTTTCATAAAATGCCTCCCAAGCATTTAGTTTATTTGACACTAGCGAGAGATAATTAAATCCCTCGCCAATGCCATATTATGCAGGTAGCTTGAGAGCTGATATTACATAGAAATGTAATAACAGTTTGAAACCTGCACTTATTACAGTTTGCAGTTGATTGATTAAGTCTGATTGTTTGATTATGCCTCTCAAGCATTTTTGTTTTCCTTTTGGTTTTTTAAGAACTATGACAATTTTAAACTATTTATTTTATTTTGTCAAGTGTTTTTAATATTTCACAAATATTTCACAAGTTGGCTTGATTTTATTATTTTAATTTTATAAGATTAAAACATCAGAAGCATTGTTCTTTTAGAAGTATTTTTTTTATCATTGGATTTACAAGAGAAAAGCAGACCGTCTTAGAAGTGAGCGGTCTGTTTTTTCATTTGAGATAGAAATTTAAACCAACAATAACTTTACTTTTTGAATTGTAGCCTAAAAAGAGAGATAGGTTCGGTATGGTTAAAACTCGCAGTCTATAATCAATACCTGCAATAGCATTGAGGTCTTTGGCAATAATATCATAACCAAGCCCTGTAATAAGCCCAAAATCACGATAAAACACAAATCTTGATGAAATACCTATGTTTAAGTTTTCAGCATAACCTAGTGCCAAAGCCGGTCTAAAGCAAAATCCTAAGACTTTCTGTTTAATCTCATAGCTATCATCATCTGTAATATTGACAATAACCGCACTTTCGGGATAATTTGGCAATATTTGTGTAACAGTCCCCGATCCTGAACTCACCTTAACGATAGTCTTATCAGGTTGACTGACTACTTGTGCATGGACTCCCTGCGGTAGCGGAGTATTTTCAAATATAATATTCTGCTTTTTATCTCTTTCGTAACTCCATAAAAAGTAAAAAACAAAACATATAATGATTAAAATTGGTATTAAATATTTATTCATTTTATTTTTTAACAAACTTATCTAAACTTGAAAATCCTAGACAAGCACCCGTAAAAATCAAAAAGGAATTTAAAATATTTACATCTTTTAAAATAAAAGCACAAAATATTGAAGTCACAAAACCTGCCAAAGCAAAGTGCATTTTTCTTGCAGGTGTAACTCCGTCTTTTTCTTTCATTAACTTTCCTAAATAATCTAAAATCTTTTTCATTTTGTTTTCTCCATTTTTTCAACATAATTTTTACATCTTTTTTGACAATCTTTAAAATTACATTTGTGTTCTGTTAAATCCGAATAACCATATTTTTTTACTTCTTCTGCACAATCTTTATCGCAATATCTCTCATAAACAAAATATAAACAAACCATTTAATCCTCAATCAGTTCAATATGTGGAATGTCAGAAAAACCTTCGTCTTTTGTTGCCCGATCATTGTCCCAGTCGCCTCCCCATCTAATCATATGTTTTATTTCATTTCTATTATATAAAATCTCTGCAATTCCTAAAAATACACCTGCTAAATAACAAAATCTTTCTCTATCTTCCCATTTTACCGGATATGGTGCGAAATCAAAGGCTCTTGAATAGTCTTTATTATAATCTATAAAATATTTTTTTAAATGTTTTGAATTTAAAGTTTTACTTTTGCCTTCTTTAAAAAATTGCATTTGTTGTTCATTTGTTCTTATTGTACTATCTAAAATAGTGAAATCAAAAAACTTTATAGCCGTATCAGCAATAATTTGTAAATCAGGATGACATTGAGTTAATAATAAGATGCTTGATTCACTAAACTTTGGCATTTTTATTCTCCATGAACATACCACATCTTCCTTTCTTGTCTTTTTCTAATGTATAGAAATCTGCCCAATTTTGATATTTAGTTGCCTTAGAAGTAAACCGATAACATTTTTCTTTTGCTTTACATTTTTCGCCATTACATTTGCAAATTTCGTTCATTTGAATAATCCTTTAAAAAGTAAAAATATAAAAATTCCGAGTGGGCACATACACATATACATTAAAACATAGTCAGTCATTTTGTTCTCGCAATTAAAATATTTAACTTCTGGTCTATACTCTGATAAGTTGTTTCTAATACACAAATTCTAGTTTCGTGTTCGGCAACAATTAAATCTCTTTTTTTACCCTGCTCTATTGCATTTTTCCCGTCGGTAATCGCTTGTTCTGCATTGTAAATCCATTTTGTGATACTTGCCTGTGTTGTATAAACTGCACCAATAATCGTGCCGATAATACAAATAACTGCAAATAAGGTTTTCGGTTCACACTCTCTTAAAAAGTCCAACCATTTAAAAACTTTTTTCATTGTTGTATTCCCCTTTTATCTTGATGTTGTATACCAAGTCAAATCACTTACTGTTACTTCTTTCCCTGCCGAAGTTGTATTAACTACAAAAATTTCAAGGTAATCTTCAAATCCAAAATCATCTATATAATCAGTATAACTGAAATTGTAATAAACGTCTGGAGTTACTGTTCTTATTTTCATTTTTGCAACTAGTTCCGTGCCATTTTTAAACACTGCAATTATTAGGTTTTGTCCATTAGCATTAACGGCTACATTTCCTGATATTGAAACTTCGGCGTCAAAAGGATATGCAGCTAAATTTGTAATTTTATTTTCTTCAATTTTAAATTTACAAGTATAAAAAGATGGTGTTACTGTTATTGTGGTTACACCCGTTAAAGAATTAGTTGCACTTTGTGGCAATAAAAAACCCTCGCCTGATGTTGTAAATTCTACGTTCCACTCGGTCGCTTCAACAACTGTCGTTACTGTTACTGCCGTAACTCCGTCAAGTGCTTCTATTGCATTTTTAATGTTAGTTGCGAAAGTAGCAGGTGTTGCGTCATAATTTATTGCACCTGTTGTCAGTCCGTCTAATGTAAATGTAAACGAACCACCCGATGAAGCAGTATCACATTTAATATTTGTTTTGCTGTTTACTCTTGCAACTTTGTAATAAACATTTTGGTCAGTGCAAGTTGTTACAGTTGCATTGTCAGCAACACTAACTTCACAATGAGGCGTTTTATCTTCCTCGCCTACGTTAGATTTTATAACTATATTTGCGTCTCTTCCTGAAGGAAGTGTAAAATCAAATCCAGTAACAAAAGTGCCGATAAAGTTATAAGCACAATCTTTTATATTCCTGAATTTCAAATTTGCAACTATATAAGTAGCAGGTGTATATTTTACTCCTATATCGCCTGAGTCACTGTGTACAAATAAAATTTGCGAAAGATTAAAACAAGTTTTTGTTCCCTGCAATAAATCTACTCCTATCGGACAAGACTCATAATTACCAATTTCTAAATCTAACTTGTTAAAATTAGTTGGTGTTGCTGAATAATTTATTTGCGTTCCTATTGCACAATTTGCAATTATAAAATTGAAACTAAAAATCCCGACACCGATTAAATCTGCAATACCAATTTTAAAGTTTGAAATATTACAGTTTGTTATTTCATAACTTATATCTGAATTAGTTGTAAATGAGATAAAATTTTCGTTTGTTAAAGTGCCATAACTTGTGAGTGTGCTACCATCAGCAGATAATCTATCTATATCGCATTTCGTTTTTATTTCAAACATAGGCTTACCAGTCAAACCTGTACTTGCATTTAATATAGTTGAACTAACTCCTAACCCTCTAATTTGTAAATTATATGTCGCATTGTTTACTGTTACAGTACCTGTGATTAGATGTACTCCTGCATCTAAAAGTATTTCAGTATTAGCAGTTGCAGAAGCATTAAAGTAGTCAACTGCACTTTTTAATGTTGCATAATCTCCATTTGCACTTACGGATATTCTGTTAACTAAACTATTAGGCAATTCAGAAACTTTCGCAAATCTTTCTTGGTTAACATCATTTATCAAAGGACAAACGTAACTAGTATCAACTATCATATAGGCATATCCGACGTTCCAACGTGGCAATTGTAGTGTTTCTCCTGTCGTGTCTAAAACCATATAAGGAACATTTCCTGACAAATTCCACAAACTTAACAATGTCGCATTTTGGTCGGGCATACATATTTTATTTCCTTTTGCAGTGAGATAATAACTAATAGTCAAATCGCCTTTTGTATCGGTAGAAGCTGTTCTAAAAGTTTCTAAATATACGTAGGCTTCATCCGTTAAAGAACTCATTGCAATCCCATCGCCAATAAGAACCGCATTAATTCTTTTATCATTATCGGTTGAAACTGATTCTGCAGTATCAACTTTATTCCAATCACTAAACGGTGCAGACGTAGCGGTTAAACCCAAATATTTTCCAAACACAATAAATCTATTGTCATCTGTTGGTGCAAACCATATGTCATTAGTTGAAGTTTTTGTTACCCACGTCCAATTTGTTCCATCGGTTGAATAACCGTGCGACAGAGTTGTTACAAGCCTTCTCTCTCTAATAACGATATAATCTTCGTTACAACAAATATTTGGTGCAAAAGTACCAGCAGTAACATTATCTCTTGTCGCAATCACTGTTCCAATTGTATCTGTATTTAAATCTACAGGAGCATATTGATGTGTAATATCACTTACACCGACAGAATTTGTAAAACCAATATATACAGTTCCTTTAAAGCTACAAATAGAATGAATCCACTTGCCTAAGGTATGAGTAACAATAGTTGCTGTATATGTTTCAGTACCTTCAACCATTTCTGTTTCGTCAGGTATTTCAAAAATTTCATTTCGTCCAACTAAAATATTCTCGCCAACTTTAACAACAGGATATTTAAAATAATTAGAATCAATATATCCTATTGATGTATTTGATAATAATACCCAAGTTTTTGAATAAATTTTTAATTTATTGTCATTGCTTGGACTGTCTATAGAAGTTATAACTACATTGATATTATCAAAAATACCAAATCCAATTACTGTTTCGCCAATGGCTTTTTCTGTCGTTATATCCGATAAATCAACTTTTGAAGCTGATTTAATTGTTGTTAAGTCTGTATGTATGAAGTATATTTTATCGTCATATGTACCTAAATGTCTATAGGCAGACGATAATTTTAAAGTTACTTTTGTTTCATCGTCATCAATAACTTTAGGTATAGCTTCAAAAGCATTTAAAGCCTTTGCATAAGCCAATGGTATGTCTGCTTTTGCTAATGGATTTACTGCGTCTGAAAACAATCCAGCACGACCTGCTTTTGTTGTTCTTTCGCTTTCAATTACTATATCAAATATCTCGCCACCAGCACTATCTAATCCAGTTTTAAGTTGCAAAGGATTGACTGCTATATCTTCTGCTGTTCCTGCACCTGCTTCTACATCGGTTGCAAATCTACTTGCACCAATTACGGTATTTGAAGCATTTGGAATTACTGCTACTTTACTCCCATTTACTATTGTCGTTCCACCGATTATTACATCTACAACATCGTTTACTTCTGCACCTGTTTCTATGCCACTTAACTTATTTTTCTCTGCTGTTGTATAATCATTTGTTGACAATCCTTTCCCTGCTTCTTTGTCTACTTTAGTAGCCAACTGTAATGGATTGACTGCCAAAACTTCTGACGTCCCTGTTGTTGATTCTCCGTTGGTTGCTATTCTGATTTTACCCTCAACTGTATTTGAAGCTGATGGCAGAGTATCTTGTTTTGATGCTAACGATGTACTTACTGCTTTTTCTGTTGCCAAAGCTAAATCCGTTGCACTTCCAACTCCTCTGACAGTTGTTTGCACAACTCCTGTTTTAAAATTATCAACTTCTACATTTGATAAAGTATTGTTATCTACATTTATGGTTTTATTTGTTAATGTAATTGTGTTATCTTTCGTTACCATATCAATATTTGACAAGTCTAAATCTGTCGTTAAAATTGTCGCACCGGAAGCAACATCTTTATTAAATACTATTATGTCGCCACTTGTATAAGTAACCGTATCAATAGTAGTTGTCCCATTGACTAAATAACCCCATCCTTTTGTCGCAGGTAACGGTATTGTTGAATAATCGGTCTGTCCGGTTGCTGTCCATACTCCTTTTAAAATAACCGATCCGCCACCTTCACCTTCCTCACACTCTTTCGCAAGTCCTAAATAAACCGTATTCAATTTTTTTAATGACATGATTAAGCCTCCAACTCATCAATATTTACAAGAACTTTTCTGTTTTTAGCTCTTACACAAAGAATTGAACTGCTAACCGTATCAACAACGTATTCAATAAGTTCGCGTTCAGCAACTTCAATTCCTATTTCGCCGGTATTACTTGCTATAAAATCAATCGTTACAATATCTCCGTCATTTGGAGTACCTGTAACTGAAATCCCATAGTCAGACAATGTAACATCAACTCCGTTAAAGGTCCAACTAGGTTCTATTGACTCGCCTGACTCATCTGATTCTAAACTGCCAATTCCTGAATCGTAAATAAAATCGTAAACACCTGATTCAAATACTATCGACTCAAATGTTGTTTTTACAACGGATGCCGCACTAATACCTGTACTTGTACCAATACTTGCAGTTGCCACACTTAAAGACGGTAGCCTTACAAATTCGTCTACAAAAAGATTGTTCGGACTTTTACACTGTATTTGATATTTTTTCGCTGCATTAAAAGCAAAAGCTGACTGACCGTAAATTTGTGCCTTAATTAAATCTTCTAACTTTGCCCATGTTGTTGAAATTTCTACTTGTCCTAAATACATAATAATTCCTCCTATTTTTATTTTTAAATTTTCTATCTAACACCTTTTTTTACATAAGCAATCATTGATTGCATACCTGAGCCTGTATATTGATAATACTGACCTTTTAAAATTGTCAAATTCGCTGTTTGTGTATTACTTGCACCATTTATTGTTGCTTTCCATAATTCAGTCGCTGGACTTGAAGTTGCACCGACATTTATTGTTGCACCTGTTGCGTCGTCTTGGTCATACCAATTTATTTTTAAAACTATATCGGTAGAAGCCTGTTGAACTGAACCTGATAAAACATTTGTGCCACTTGAATAATCAGCTTCGTAATGAGTCGGTTGACAAATCCAACTTGTACCGTCATAAATAAAATCTATAATGTCGCCTGCAACACTACAAAACCTGCTATTTGAAATTCCGTTAAATAATATGATTGGTTTAGCACCTGTACCCTCAACATTAAGTGTCGGAGTAGCACCTGTATTTGCATTTGTAAATTTAACAGTTACTCGGCAATAATTACTCAAAACAAAATTTGTTATAGCGACAGTTTTAGCTTCGGTTGCACCTGCGGTTGAACATTCCCCTGCAGGATTTAATGAACCCCAAAAAGGGTTAGTTCCGTCTGTCTGTAAAATTTTAAATCCATTGCCCGTTTGGTCAGGATATACTACATTTGCAAATAATATTTGTAATGCTTGATATACCTGTGTTGTATCAGTGCTATCAAGTACAATCTCTGCAAGTGTTATTATATATTGCAATTCGGCAACTATCTGATTAATCTCTTCCGCTTTTAAAACATACGGACTTTCAGGAAAAGTGTTTTTATTCTGCTTTGTACCTATATCCATTTTGCACCACCTCTTTTATTATTTCTTTATATCAAATTCTGTACTTAATTCATAGTCAAATTCTTTACCCTGTGCTATCGGATAATCTGAGGCTTCGGTATAATCTATCAAATCAAGAGTTGTGATTTTTCTATTAAAATCAGTGTAAATACCGACGACCTTACATTTCATATAATAAGTACCTGTTTCAAGCCATTTGGTATAATCTGTAAAACTTTTATCAGTCAATAAATTATTATTATGTTTTACTCTAACATAATCGCCGAGTTCCAATTCTAAATCAATTAAAACATCTATTGACAAAGTCAACCTTAATGTTGATAATTCAGCATATACCGTCGGTGCTATTGCATAGGCTAAATCCACATTGTCGGCAGGTAGCAATTGCGAACTATCAATAAGTTTTTCTCTATTGCCGTATTTATCTTTATTGGTCGGTGCGGTTTCGCCCTCTGTGTCGCTATCAACAATTTTATTAAAGCCACCGTAATTTACTACAACTCTTGTAACAAGTCTGTCAATATCAAAAGCAACCTTTGACATATTAAATATTTTGTCATCATTAAATTCTTTTATCTCGGCAGTTTTTTTTCTGTTACGAAAGAAAAACTTATCATCGGCATCAAAACCTATTTCATAGGCACTCATTGCAGCCAATTCAGATATTGCACCGAATACCGACATATTTGTTAAATTGCAAACACCAAGCGGTATATTTTGTGTTAAAAATGCCCATAACTTAACATTAGATAATTCATAATTATTACCAAAACTCGCAGTATTTTTAATTATAAAATCTACACTATCGTAATTTAAAGTCATCGTGGTGCCTAAAGAATATTCTATAAAATCAGTCCAGTCGGTTAAGGTATTGCCATAACTGACTGATATGCTAGGAGTTGGTACACCATCTGTTGATACTGTTGCATTTAATCTGTCAAACCCTGCAAAAGATACTTCACTGTTTTGATTTTGAAATCTACAATATTGATAATCAATCCAATCTTCTGCGGTATCTAAAGGATTTGTTGAACGTTTTACTGCTATCTCTTTAATTTCTGCTTTTGTAGAGTTAAAAGCGGTTTCTATAAATAAATAGTTAGCTGTTATTCCTTCGGCTGTACTCCAAATAGATACACCATTTTTATATAAACGAGTTTCACTATCAGAAAAAGAAACATAATAAACATCATTTAAGTTTCCGGTTGTAATTGTTGAATATGCCGAAGCCTTAAAACTTACTGCAATATCATAAGCACCGGAAGTTCCTCGCATAAATCTGACAGCGACTTCATTATTTGTAGCAGTTCCGATCTTAACTCTTAAAATTGATATACCTAAATCAAGTTGAGGTATAAGTTGAGTAACTTTAAATTTAAATGAACCGTAAGTCATATTACAGCCCCAAGTTGCAGTTGCCATTTGACCGGGAGTTCCGAAATAAAATGAAGTATTTGAATTAACGATACCGCTATGATATTCGGCGATACTATCATCGGTAGTTCTATATAACCAAGCCCAAGCACTGCTCAATACGGTTTCGTTGGCAACTCTTGAAGCATTTTGAAATATTACCGGATCAACAATCCTGTGTGCCGAATCTATATCAGCGACATCAAGCAAATCTTCTACAAGTTCATCAATTTGTAACCCCTTTGCCCAGTAAATATAACTTGCAAATATTTTTTCGCCTGCCAAAAGTTCAGAGTCTAAGGTTATTATTGCACCGAGTGAATATTCATTTAATTGAGATATTGAATAATCGGTTTTTTCAACAAGTTCAACTGCCGTGCCAAGAGTTGTACCTTTTAAAACTTTACTCACTCTGCCAACCGCAGAATTTGTAGTAACACAATGAGTTGAATCGGTTATACTGACTTCTTCATCGGTTATAGATGTTGATACACCCTCAGCCGATACATTATCAAGCCAATCAAGCCTGCTTAAAGCCCTAATTTCAACGAGATTATCATCTGGTCGATAGTTAGGACTCTCGGTCAAATATCCTGTAAAGCATTTGATATAATCATCCAAAGTTGGACTGCCTATAAAATATTCAATTTTACTACCATAGATAATATAAGGCTCTGCAAAATAACCGTCATATTTACCCTGCCAAAATTGATTTCTATCGTTTACTAATATTAAAGTCAAATTTGCGACTTTCCAAACATCAGCTTCATCTGTGTCGAGTGAAAATTTAATTTTACCATTTGTATTATTTGCTTCAAGCTCGGTTGTAATTTCAATCGGAGTTGTTTCTATTATATAGGCGGAAGTTCCAACATCCCATTTTCTGCGATATAGTAAAACCTTATGTTTCAAATCTGATAAGTTTTTATTTTCAAGTAATGATTTTAATTCATCGCTAATAACTCGCATTTTCTTGTGCCTCTGCATTTAAAGTTAAATTATAAAGTCCACTCCAACGATTAATATCAAAATTTAAATCTTTAAGGCTGATAGCAACTTCATAAACGTCTCTTTCTTCAAAATCTTCCCATGGGATTACAGTAACAAATCCGTCTGCAATAATAAAAGATTTCAATAAATCATATTGTGTTTTAGAATTGTTTTGTATTTGGATAGTTGCTGCCCATTTGTAATAATCAGTCCAAGTTATTAAACGACCGCCATAAGTTCTTACCTGTCCGTCTTGTACACTGTTTCTTGCGGTTGTTTCTGTAGTAGCAACCAAATCAATTATGCTTTCACAAACCCTTAATTGTCCTATGTAAATATATGTCCCTTCAAATACGTCAGTTATCTCAAATGTAATTTTCGTCGTGTCAACTTTGCTATTAAGATAAATTCTTATTTCGTGTTCATCATTATTTGTTAAAGTATATAAAACAGTTTCAACACCTAAAGAACTTAAATATTTAACTGTCATGCTTTTAATATTAGTGTTTTGAATAATTATAGTGTCAATATTTCTACTTATATAATCAGAATATTTATCTTTAAACCAACAAACAATAACTCCGTTTGTATCTACAAATTGAAAAAGCTCATTTGAATCATAAGGCTTAAAATCGCAAAGTTTCGTTCCGTCTGATTCTTCTGCGGACTCATCCGACTCTTCCGATAACTCAAATAAACATTTGTCATTAAGATAATTTTGAGATAAAAATTTTATTTCTTGGTCTATAGCTTTCATTATCTCCCCTTATACAACAACATTTGACTGCTTTGCACCGATATTATAAGTTAATCCGGCAAACTCTAAGGCTTCCGATGTTCCTCTGCGAATTGCCTGTGTTAATTCTTCCATATTACCGCCTGAATTTATGTTAAAGTTTTGTTCAATACTGACGGATTTATTACCATTAGAAGAAGCAACTCCATTAGCTAACTTCCATAAATTCGCCTGTTGTCCTTCATTTAAAATCATTTCGCCACTATTTACTTTAGCAACCATATTATCGCCTGAAAAAGAAGTACCACCAACGATTCCGCCATTTGCAAAAGCACCTGCCATTGCTAAAATACCTGCACCGATTGCCGCACCGATTGCTATTGCTCCCCATAAAGTCCATGCCATTGCTGCCGCCGCTCTTGCTGCACCAACTGCTGCCGCTGCTCCGATTTCAATAGCTTTCCATGCCAAAGTAACACCCTTCATAATTACATGGCTCATTACCCACTGTGCCACTATGTCAGCAAAAGCACTTATTAAAGCACTTTTAATCGCATTGCCAATATTTGTAGCAAAAGCCCCAAAATCTGCAAAGCCATTTGATAAGTCAGTGAATAAAGTATTAAAAGCAGAAGATATGCCTGATTTCATATCATCATATATTTTAATCATTACATCTTTATAATTCATTGTTCTATTTTCAAGTTCAGACATTGCATTATTAAAACCAGTAACCATATTTGTATTAGCCAAGTCATCCAATTCTTTTTTATTGGCTACTCTTTGTTGCATCAAAATAAAATATTGTTCAGTTAATCCATGTTCTAAAGCCAACCTTTCGTCAATTATTTGTTTTTCGTCATTTAATATTTTCTGCTTTTGTTCAACCGAATAAGAGTCAAATCTTGACTTTTCCCAAGAAATCCGAGCATCAACTGCCTTACGAGCATTTTCGGCGATTGTTGTCAAAGTTTCCATATCTCTTTTAATAACAATCTCTGCTCTTTTTCTGCCTGCTTCCAAAACTACTGCGGATAATTCATCCTCTCTTTTTCTTTGTTCATCGGCTTCTTTCTTTTTTTGGTTAGTTGTTTCTTTAGATTTTTCAATTTCATAGGCAGTTATTTTATCTAAAATAATTTTTGCATTTTCATATCTCTGTTTGTTTAACTCTTGAATTGCATTGTTTACTGTTTTAGATATAAAAGGAATACTTTTTAATGCCTCCAACATTGTAATTGTGCTTGCCAATACCACATCAACAAACAAAACCCAAGCCTTTTGCATTTGTAAAACAACCCAATCCCAATTCTTGTAAAGTGCTGTAATTGCTACCGTTAAGGCAATAATACCACCAATAACCCAACCTACCGGACCCATTATGATAGCCCAAGAAGCCGCTATTGTAGGAGTTAATGTTAAAATTGTACCGATAACCGTTAATAGTCCGCCGAAAGCAGTCGCCAAAATACCAACCGAAACGACCACTTTTGTTAATATAACAACTAATTCTCTGTTATCTTGCACCCATTGTTTGATGCCAAGAAAAGTATTTGATACGGAAGTTGCTAGTTTTTGCATTGTAGGCAACATCTGAGCCGAAATTATAGCAAAAATGCCTTTCATTGATACAATAGTCCTTTCCAATGTGTCGTTGAAATCTTCGGCTGCCTGTGCGGTTGCTGTATCAACAGTCGTTCCGTATTTTCTAAATTCCTCAGCCATTGCTTTCAATCCGGCTGAGCCATTTTTAAGCATTGGTATGAGTTCAGTTCCTGACCGACCGAAAAATTCAATCGCTCTAGCTGTCCTTTCGGTAGGATTTTTAATATCTGCAATAGCCCCTGCGATTTTGTAAAATTGTTCTTCAGGATTAAGGTTTTTAATATCTTCAAGTCTAATACCAAGATTTTTGAAACTGTCGACATATTGCTGAGTTCCGTCTTTAGCTTCAGTAATTGCACGAGATAGAAACTTTGTAGCAACTATAACAGAATCAAGCGAAGAACCTGCTAAATTTGCAGCATATCTTAACTCCTGTAAGCTTTCTACCGCAATCCCTGTTTTTTGTGACATTTTATTTAAAGAGTCGGCATCATTAGCAAAAGACTTAAACATTAAACCAAAAGAAGCGGCAACAGCAACGCCCATAGCAGAAAGAGCAATCCCTGTTTTTTGTAATTTCGCACCTAAGTCGGCGAACCCTTTCATTTTTTGTTCTATTTGTTCGAGTTCTTTTACAAAAGATTCAGCATTTGTACTTAGCTTTATTATTATTCCGCCGAGTTCTTCTGCCATGTCTACCTCTTTTTAGTTTTAGTTGCCAATCCTTTCATAAATGTTAAAAGGTCAACTTCTTGGTCGTTGCTTTGTTTCTTTTCTCTACCGATAATATCTTCAATTTTTACTGCCCTTTGTTTTTTAGTTCTATTTACGTTTATGATAGTTGCTGTTATTAAAGCCGAGTTTGTAAGTTCTCGCCTATCATTTGCATATTTTCTATCACACAAAAGATTAAACAATTTTGGAGTAAGTCTCATAAATTGTTCTTCCGTCAAATGCAAATCGTAAAGAGCAATGCACCAGAAATCGCTTAAATCTGGTGCTTTTCTTCCAAAGGGTTGTCACTTCCTACCTGACCTGTATTTTCAACTGTTCCTTCCGGCTTAACTTTGCCATCTGAAACTAAATCGTTTATAACCGAGTTTATCTCAACCATATTTGACGGAGACATGCCTCTTGCTACATCTTCAAAGCTGATTTTTTCACCACCCGATATAATCATTGACCTAATCAATGAAACCGTATCGGTAGCTGAAAAACCTGTACCAATTTTAAAGAAGTTTTTGCCGGTAGACTTTTCAAATTCAGTAATTGCCAAGAAATCAAATCTTAATTTAAAATCTTTACCGTTTAATTTAATTATTCTCTCTTTAACAAGTTCACTCATAGCCTATCTCCCTATTATACAGATTCGTCGGATTCGTCAGTTGCCGGAGCATATGTAATCACACCTGATACTCTGATTGTAGCAGTAAAAGGAACGAGACCACCCTCTGTTAAATCGCCCATTCTTACACAGTTTTTAACATAGCCTGAACCTGTGATATTTGCAGCTACTGCTTCAGTTCCTTTCAAAGGAGCTTCAATTATAAATTCTATATCGGAACCTGCCGTGAAAGCTGAATAAACTGCGGTCTGCCCTGCATCCGTGTCTACGAAATTGCCTGATATTTCAAACTCGCCATTATCTACCGGTCCTAAAATAAATTCTTTAGCTGTACCGGGAGAATCCAAAGTTGAAACATCTATCTCGTCACTTTGTGGCGATGGCTGACCTACCGTTGTTAAGTCGCCGACATAAGTATAAGTACTACCACCAACAGCTCTTATACCAAATTTAGAGCCTCTTGCCATTCTTGCCTTGATTGTCATTTTAAATACCTCACTTTTTTAATTTAACAAAAAACCATATAATCACTTATTACGCCGTGAAATTTTGTTGTTGGTTCGTATCTGTCAACTGAATTATTCTTTGTTGTACTTCCAATAGTTGTATCTGTTTCGTGCCAATCATCCATAAGGTCGTCTATAATTTTAGAAACCTGATGAACGGTTAAATATTTAGTTCCCCATACACTTATTTGCACCCTTTTTTGTGATAATTGAGTATTGCCATCGAGAGTATATTCAGGAACATCGGAAACAATGGTATAAACAACGTAAGGCTCGACAGTTCCTGTTTCTGCAACATTTGGATATATTCTCGTTGATACCTTATCAGTTAACAATACACTTTGACTTAAATAAGCGTATATTTTATTTGATATATCCACTATTTACTCCCCCAAGTTATTGTCAATGGCTAATTTAATCAATTTCTCAACATCTTTTTTGCATAAATCGTAAGCAGGTCTCAAATAAGGTTGTGCCGCCATTTTTGACGTTCCACTTTCCACGTATTTGCCATAATCAAGAGAAGTTCCAATAAAAGCCACATTGTTTTCTTTTGATTCAGGAGTCATTTGTTCATTTGTAGCTTTTGCACCGGCACTTGAATTACCGCCTGCGGTTTCGCCACCGATAGAATAAGACAAACTATTTCTTAAAAGCCCTGTTTGATAACCTTGAGTAAAATCTGCCAATAGAACTGCTTGTCCTTTCACTTTAATAGCGGCTAAAGTCAAACCGTTTTTTATTCCGGTATTAACTCTTCCGAAAAAATCTTTAGATTTAAAATTTGATTCTATTGCAATTTTTACCTGTAAAGCCATTTTAACCTCTAAGAAATTCTTATTAAATCAATTTCCAAATGTTCGGCAATCTGATTATTAACAAAGACAACCTCATAAGTTTGACTATTTGCAATAATGCTATCGCTATTTAAAATAGTGTAGCCTTTTGCAAGATAGAGTCTATAAGTAGCAACGTCTGCATATTTATCAGAGACTACACTTTCATTACCGGAGTTCAATTTAATATAACATGGCAAAGCAGTGTATATCGTAGCCCAAGTATTGATAACCTGACCGGTTGAATCTTTAGTTCCGGTTGCTCTTTGTACATTGCAGTTATAAATAAAGAAATCTCTGTTAATGTCCATTTATGCCTCTGTAAAAGTCATATATCTTTTAATTTGACTAACAATATTTGCAGGATAATTAAAACGAAGTTCAGAGCTAAAAACTAAGGATTCGATATAACTGATTGAATGATCACCCCAACTTTCAGATTTAACTTCCTTACCTGCTACAACTGCTGTGCCTGTAACAACTACACTTGACGTTGATTTAATCTTATACATAACCATTTGTGCAGCCACTTCTTCCGAATTAACAGGATAAACTGTGTACTCTTCCAAAGATTCATCAGACTCGGCATCCTCAACTTCAAAGGGAGCATTTCTTATCGCTAAATAATTAGCTTCAACAATCGGAATAAAAAACGCTATTCTTGTGTCAAGTTCCGAGCCTGTGATATTAAAATAGTCTTTAACAAAATCAACTGTTACAATAGCCATTTAATCCTCTTTGTTTTGAGGTGGCTAATTTAATAACCACCCCAAAAGTTTATTCCTTAAGCCGGTCTGTTAATAATCAAAACTGCCATTGTTGAAGGTCTTACAAGTTTAGCACCGTAAACATGTAATCCTTTTATTGCATCGGCAAATCTTAACTCTGGTCTGTATGCTTCAACAAAAAGTATCTGTTCAGCATAAGACAAAGTTCCTGCATATCCTGCCTGAATTTTAAATTCTGTGGTTGCTGTTGCTTTTGGCACATTATTTGACACGTAAATATTAAACCCTGCAGCCTTACCAACAACTCCGACAAATAGGATGTTTGTATTTGTGTCTGTTCCGGCTTGAACGAATCTGTTATCTTTCAATAACAATCCGTGAAACCAAGAAGGTACAATGACCCATCTGCCAATTTTTGGAGTATTTGATTCGTCAAGAATTGTAGCCATATCAACCAAGTAATTATAAGCATCTGCTGCGGCTGATATTGTTTTTGGAGTTCCGACTTCACCTATAACATTACCGGCATCTGCACCTGCATAAAGCCCTGCGATGTAAACATCTGCTGCATCTGCAAGTCCTGCGGCAGCATTTTCTGTTGCTTCGCCAATAACTTTAGGTTTTGTTTGTGTTTTGTCTACGTCATCAACTTGGAAATTAAAATAATTTCCCTGATTGATTAACAAAATCTTTTGTGCATCTGTCAAATCATCTGCTGCTGCGATGTTGGTATTTTTCGTAAAAGCTTTAATTGTTACCGCACCAACTGAATTGATTTTTACTTGGTCGCCCATATCTTTGATTTCGCCTTCATAATCTCTGTTGGCAACCTGTGAATAAACTGACATTTTTGGCAAAAACTTTAATAACTGTGCCGACCATACTGCCGGTATAAAATTATTTACACTCATTTAAGTCTCCTTTTTTAACCCTGAGCCAAAACCGCATCAATTTCTTCTTTCGGAAACTGATTGATTTGTTCAGGTGTTAATGTTTTTAATACTTCTTTTGTTAATTTTGTTTTACC
>Ga0247841_10002769_pt1 | contig 34010 bp, 27 predicted proteins | sample LaCruzMarch2015__2_FD_192410 | JGI IMG/M metagenome (GOLD analysis project Ga0247841, IMG submission 192410) | Freshwater microbial communities from meromictic Lake La Cruz, Castile-La Mancha, Spain - LaCruzMarch2015_18m | ecosystem: Environmental > Aquatic > Freshwater > Lake | place: Spain...
AGAAAAATTTAATTACTCCTCTGTTAATAACTTTGGTGCCAAAGAAGCAAAAGGGGAGTATCTCTTGCTTTTGAACAACGACACCGAAGTTATTGAACCACTGTGGATCGAGTCAATGCTGGAACACGCCCAAAGGCCCCAAACCGGTGCTGTTGGCGCCAAACTACTTTATCCCAACAATAAACTCCAACATGCCGGTGTCATCCTTGGCATTGGTGGTGTCGCCAATCATGCCATGCTGGGCTATCCCGACAGTTTATCCCAACCATCTCCGGTTCCCAATTCCAAAGATATGGTCAGAAATTTTTCTGCCGTTACCGCTGCCTGCCTGATGATTTCAAAAGCCAAATTTTTTGAAGTTGGCGGCCTGGATGAAAAATTCAGAATTGCCTTCAATGACGTCGATTTTTGTCTGAAATTAACCAAAAAAGATTACTTGAATGTTTATACTCCATATGCCAAACTTTATCATCACGAATCAATTTCTGTCGGCAGACCGGATCAGGGCACCAGAGATCTGACGGAATTCGGGATAGAAATTAATATGTTGACCAAAAAATGGGCTGACGTCATCAAACGTGACCCGTTTTACAATAAAAATTTATCTCTAAAAAATGAGTCTTTTGAAATCGATATTTACAATTAAAAATTTCTGTTTACTATTATTAATAGTTCTTGGGTTTTTCTGGCTTGATCGAATCAACATCAAAAATTGGAAGTTTGACGATTCCTTTTTTGGTTACACCTACGCCCAAAATTTAACTGAAGGCCATGGTTTCACTTTTAATCAAAACAAAGTCATCGGTACCTCCGCTCCCTTACCGGTTTTTCTGTATTCAGCCGTCAAAAGTTTATTGCCCAATTATTCGATTCAATCAATTGCCGAATATCTCAGTATTATTTTTATCGTCATCTCCGGACTTCTGTTTTTTGAAATAATTATTCACTATACAAAATCAATTTTGATTGCCTTTACCGGCAGTCTTCTTTTGTATTCCAACATCTTTTATGTAATGTTGTTTGGCCATGAATCAATTATCGCTATTTTTTTGGTTTTAATCTCAATCCTCTTAATTCTCAAAAAAAGATATCTTTTCTCGGCCATTATCATCGGGCTGGCCTTTTTGTGTCGAGCCGAAAGCCTAAGTATTCTGCCTTTCCTATTTTACGAAATGTATCGAAACAAAAAAACAAAATATTTTTTGTTTTTTCTTATTCCTATTGTCATCTGGGAAATATTCTCATTTGCTTATTTTGGACAACTGACTTCCAACTCATTCTCCTTCAAAATTTTTCAATCGCAACTAACCAACGTCAAATTTTTACCCTCACTTCTCGAATGGGTTAATTTCAACTTTACCTCAAAATATTTTAATTGGTTTATTCTGAGCTTTGCTTTGTTGGAAATCAGCCTTAGTGTCGGCTCTTTATTGATTCTTAATTTATGTCTTCTGCTTATTCCCCTTATTTTTTATTCTTTTGTCAACATTGCCTTTTATCATTGGTTTTTGTTTTTAACTTCGATTTCCATAATTTTTGGCTTTACTCAATTTCTCAATCGATACAAATCAAAAATCATATTACTTGTCGTTATTATCATTGTTTCCGTTTATTCATCTACAAAAACTATCCGAGATTACGCCAAAAATTTACCATATCCCAGAGATTTCATGTATGAAACTATCGGTAAATATCTAAACAAAAATAGCCAAGCAACCGATGCCGTTGCTTTTTGGGAAATCGGCCAAATTGCTTATTTTTCCAAAAACAAAATCGTCGATACTATCGGCATCGCTGACCAAAATATTTTAAATGAATTAAAGAAAGGTAATACTTGTTATGCCTATGATTTTTATCAACCAAAATACATCATCTACGATCCGGCATTTAATTGGTTAACCAACCCGCTCAAATGCGATTTTGTCGCCAAAAACTACCAAATATCACACCAATTCAACTCTACCAGTTATCGTAGTTTATATTTGTACGAAAAAAAATGATTATAATTCTCTTTTTCTCACTAATATTTTGCGACATTTATCTGATCAATAAATACCAAAAAATATTATCGGAATTTATCGAACCACTTTTGCCGACTTTTAGAATCATTACCCTTTTGGGTGTATGCATCTCTTTGATCTCGATTAGCGTCAGCAAGATTTTGTTTAACTTAAACATCGACAATCAGCTATTAGCCACCACTTCACTGATCAGTTTCATCTTTTTTTTGATGACTTATCTGACCAAAAAAATACTTTTGCAAAATTATAAATATTTGCTTGTTTTTATTTTGCCTATAATTTGGCTAAATTTCATTCGTACCAAAATAACTCTACAAATCCAATCAAACGAAAACGACGCCATTCAAATTTTTTATGGTAATACCAAAACCGGTGAATATAGCCGCCTGGGTATCAACGATGATACTCCAGTTCCCAAGACAGATTCCAATAAATACAAAAAATACAATGTCTATCTTCCCTACAACCAAAAAATTGACCGGATCAAAATACAATTTATTTCGGATACCAGCGATCTCTATTTCAAGCCTATTATTTTTAACGATTTTTTCAAAAAAAGCTTACGTCAGCATATAATCCCAAAACAATTTGAAATTACCGATCAGGAGAAACAGGTCCTTCGTTTTCATTCGATCCAAAAAGATCATTCCTTTGAAATTACCAATATTCCTCCGCTGCTAATCCCGTTTTGGGCAAAGTTTGGTATCGTAATTTTTTCGGGCACACTGATAATTGTTTTGATTAATTTTCTCAAAAAATTCAAAATCTTTAACAAAGATAAAAATGAACCGAATATCCCCAACAAAATTTTTGTCCCCATCATTATTGTCATTTTTGCCTGGTTTACTTATCAAACATGCTTTTTTGCCAAAAATATAAAAACCAATATTTTCCCTGATGAACAGGAGCATTACGATCAGGTCCTTCTGTATTCAAAAAGCAGTCGGGCAGATTTCAAAGCCGGTCTGGCAGAATACAAAGCCGACCCAACCAATAAACTGTCTCCTGTCTATTATTTTTCGCTTGGCCTCATTCTTACCTACGCCAAAAGTTATCTTCCAAATCTCAACACACTTTCATTTCTGAGAAATCTCAGTATCGTTTTCAGCTTAATTAATTTATTTTTTGCCTATTTATTGGTCAAAGAAATCACCAAAAATAAACTGATTCAATTATCGGTTCTGCTGATGCAAACCAATATTTTGATGTTTGTTTTTATCTCAGCGGCCGTTTCCTACGACAATATCATCAATTTACTCTCCACTTTATCCATATTATCTTTAATCAAAATCATCAAAAAACCACGAAAAATACCATTCCTATTTTTTCTTATTTCACTTATTGCAATCAATGTCCTTGGAATAACTATTAAAGCGACTTTTATACCCCTAACAATTATCGAAATAGTCATTCTCCTTATTTACCTCGCCACTGCCTTCAAAAACAAAATGATTATTTATTTTAGTATTATAAGTCTATTATTTATCGTCATGTTTAATTACAGCACCATCTCTTATGTCTATAGTAAATTCCAAAAAAATATCAACATTCACCAATCAAATCCTAATTTAATGAATCTCAAGACTTTTTCCATGAATTATTTAAGCACCTCTGAAGAGAGAACTTTTGGTATTTTAGCCCACGAACAGATGTTCAAAAATAATCTGGTCTGGTATAACCTGTTAATCACAATATCTTTTCTCTTATTGCTACTGGGTCTCAAATCTTTCTTTACCAATAAAAGTCTTGTCGCAATCTCGATTATTTCAATCTCATACATAATCATTCAACTATATTACAACTACACCCAGGCTTATCTTCCTTCCGGCCTTTTTGGATCCGCTCTCCAAGGTAGATATAATTTCCCGGTGATTACCGGATTTCTGATTTTATTAAATTACCCCTTACTTTCAAAACTCAATAATAAGTTAAAAATTTCTGTTATCCTTATAATTTCAATTTTCTTTATCTCCAATAGCTTTTTTTGGTTTCTCTCTCAGGTCACCCCAAGCTGGTATTTTTGAGATATAATCACAAAAGATGTTAAATCACAAAACCGTCGCTGTCGTCATCCCCGCTTACAACGAAGAAAAGCAAATTACTTCAGTAATTAAATCAATGCCAAAATTTGTTGACAAAATTATTATCGTCAATGATTGTTCTACCGATAACACTGCCAAAGTAATTCAAAAACTAATCGATAATAATAAATCAACCGTAAAAACCAAAAAACCTAAAAAAATTATCAAAAATAAATACAACACTGCCGAAATTCTTCTAAAACAAATAAAAAAAGAAGAACTTAAATACTATCCTGAATTTTCAATTTATAACAAAAATCATCAAAAAGATAGATTGGTTTTAATTAATTTTCATAAAAATTCAGGTGTAGGAATAGCCATTTCAAATGGCTATCGTTATTGTCGAGATGAACAAATATTTTGCACAGCTACTATGGATGGAGACGGACAAATGAATCCCGCAGAATTAAAAGATTTATGTATGCCAGTAGTAAAAAACGAAGTTGACTTTACAAAAGGTAATAGATTAAGTCATAGATCTGCTTATCTCGTAGTTCCAAAAATCCGATATTTAGGCAATTCCACCTTGTCCCTTTTGACCAAAATCGCCAGTGGTTATTGGCATATCTCCGATACCCAAACCGGCTATAAAGCCATCTCGTTAAAAGCCTTGAACGCAATAAGACTAGATAAAATATATCCTAGATATGGATATCCCAATGATCTTCTTGTAAAGCTAAATATTGCTTTTTGTACCATTAAGGAAATTCCAATCCAACCAGTCTACAATGTCGGTGAAAAATCAAAGATGAAAGTCCTCAAGGTAATTCCCAAGATCAGTTGGCTCCTTTTCATCTCTTTCTGGAAAAGATTATACATAAAATATTTGTTCAGAGACTTCCACCCTTTATTCTTACTCTATCATTTCGGATTTTTATTGCTTATATTTAATATTCAATTTACCTTTGATGCAATACGATCCCTGGATCCAAAAATCACTATTGATATAAAAGATGCTTTATTGTTTGTTTTTTGCACAATTAGTGGCTTTCAGGCCATATTCTTCGCCATGTGGATGGATATACAAGATAATGAAAGATTACAAAAATTCTAACACTCCACCTTTTAAGGGGTATAAACTAACCGTTACCTTCCATATACCATAAAAAAATAATTACGATATAATCAAGATTAGATGTTAAATGACAAAACCATCGCCGTCGTCATCCCCGCTTTTAATGAAGAAAGGCAAATTATTTCGGTACTTAGCACAATTCCAGAATTTGTCGACAAAATTATTATCGTCAATGATTATTCTACTGATAAGACCAAAAAAATCATCCAAAAATATCTTGATATTCACAATACATCAACAAAATTACCATATCTTACTAAAAAATTTGAAAACAATCGATACGATTCAGCTGAAATAGTCCTACAGGAACTAAAGGACGATGAATTAAGTTATTATCCTAAATTTTCAATTTATAACAAAAATCACCAAAAAGACCGTTTTGTCCTGATCAATTTCCACAAAAATGCTGGTGTCGGCACCGCTATTTCCAAAGGTTACCGCTATTGCCGCGACCAACACATCGACTGCACCGCCGTTATGGCCGGAGACGGTCAAATGGATCCAAATGAATTAGAAAAAATCTGCCTCCCTGTCGTCAATGGCGAAGTTGACTATACCAAGGGTAATCGCTTAAGCCATCGTTCCGCCTATCTAGTTATTCCCAAAATCAGATATTTAGGCAACTCAGTTCTTTCGCTTTTTACCAAAATCGCTAGCGGTTACTGGCACATCTCCGACACCCAAACCGGCTACACTGCCATCTCATTAAACGCCCTGAATGCGATCCAGCTTCACAAAATCTATCCAAAGTATGGCTGCCCCAATGATATCTTGGTCAAACTCAATATCGCCTTTTGCAGCATTAAAGAAGTTCCCACCAAACCAGTCTACAATGTCGGTGAAAAATCAAAGATGAAAGTCCTCAAGGTAATTCCCAAGATCAGTTGGCTCCTTTTCATCTCTTTCTGGAAAAGATTATACATAAAATATTTGTTCAGAGACTTCCACCCACTATTTCTTCTCTATCACTTCGGATTTTTATTGCTTTTACTTAATATCCCATTTACTCTTGATGCAATACGATCTTTAACCCCAGGAGTGGACATAGATATAAAAGATGCTTTATTATTTGTTTTTTGCACCATCAGTGGCCTTCAAGCTCTTTTCTTTGCCATGTGGATGGATATGCAGGACAACGAAAGACTACAAAAATTTTAATTATGTGCGGCATATTTGGAATAATTAACTTATCTGACCCAAAAATAGTAAATAAACTATTTATCCAATCACTTTCAAGAGGCAAAGACTCTAGTGGTATTGCCTCAGTATCAAAAAATAATATTTCTGTCTTCAAACTAGCTCAGGCAGCAAACAAATTCATCAAAAATCCGACCACTAAAAAATTAATCAAAAACTCAAAAGCTCTTATTGGTCACGCCCGTATGGTCACCAATGGCTCAATGAATTTCAATGACAACAATCAACCGGTTATCAAGGACGGCTTAGTTGCTATCCATAACGGTATTATTGTCAACGATAAACAATTATGGCAGCAACATAAAAATTTAAAAAGGCAATATCAGGTCGACACAGAAATACTCCTATCTTTGTTTAGGCAAAACATCAATAAAAATCCAAATTTAATAAAAGCTTTTGGAAAAACCATAAAAGAAATCGAAGGCGCAGTTTCAACTGCAATTTTGTTTGAAGACCAAAACAAACTTCTTCTCTATACCAATACCGGCTCACTTTTTTATATAAAAACTAATAAGTATTTTATTTTTGCTTCGGAAAAAACATTTTTGTCGTCACTCAACCTTGATAAAAAAATCAATCAGCTTAAATTAAATACGCCATTTCTATTTGACATCAAGTGCAATAAAGATAAAAAAATATTAGATTTATCGCCTAATCAAAAAATATCAATAAGGCCAACGATCAACGATCTGGAATTCGAAGAAAATAAAAAAAATATTGAAAAAAACTTCAAAATAATTCAAAAAAAAGTTTCCAAATTAAAACGATGCACCAAATGTATTTTGCCCGAAACCATGCCCTTTATAAAATTTGACAAAAATGGCGTCTGCAATTACTGTCACAATAGTCAAAAAATTAAATATAAAGGTAGAGGAGAGCTGGAAAAATTAGTTAAACCTTTCAGAAAACATGATGGCACACCGGATTGCATTGTAGCCTTTAGCGGCGGTCGGGACAGCTCGTTTGGCTTGCATTATGTCAAAACCGTTCTCAAACTAAACCCTATCGCGTATTCCTATGATTGGGGTATGCTCACCGACCTTGGCCGTAGAAACCAATCTCTAATGACTGCCAAATTAGGCGTTGAGCATATTTTAATTTCTGCCGATATTCAGGCAAAAAGAAAAAATATTAAAAGAAACGTTTTGGCCTGGCTCAAACGACCACGATTGGGCACAGTCCCTCTGTTTATGGCCGGCGATAAACAATATTTCTATTACGCCAATCAATTGTGTAAAAAGCACAATATCAAATTATTGATTATGGGAGAAAATTACCTTGAAAAAACAATGTTCAAAAATGGTTTTGCCAATATTGAACAAATCCCAAAAGGTTATATGGCCTATCATGTAAGTTTAATTAATAAAATAAAAATGCTTTCTTTTTATCTAAAACAATTCATTGTAAACCCATATTATATTAATCTTTCCCTACTTGATTCACTTAAGGCATTTATTTCATATTTCCTAATTCCACATAACTACATCAACCTATTTGATTATATTAAATGGGAAGAAGAAAAAATTAATAAAACATTAATTAAACAATATAATTGGGAAACTGACCCAGAAATAGATATTACCTGGCGAATAGGTGACGGCACTGTCGCCTTTTACAATTATATTTATTACACCATGTCAGGCCTCACCGAACATGACACTTTCAGGAGTAATCAAATCAGAAACAGTGCCATAACCCGTCAGCAAGCCCTAAAAAGTGCCAATCAGAACAATCACCCTAGAATTAATTCTTTAACTTGGTACACAAATACAATTAATATTTCATTAAAAAAAGCTTTATCCGTTATCAACAAAAATGCTTTTTAGTTATTTAACATATCTATTTCAATTACTTTTAATTAACGGCATTTTTACATTATTAATTTTTACTTTATTTAATAAAAATTCAAAAGATAAAGTTTTATTATTATTAACCAGTCTCGGAATAAGCCCAATTATTACTTCTTTGATCACATTTTATTTACTTTTATTACTTCCTCACAAAACTTCTATTTTTTACATACTTTTTATTGTCAGTTTCTACCTATTATTATTTTTAATCAAACGAAAAGAAATACCTGAAACTCTCAAAATAATCAAAAATATTATTTTAAGTTGCAACAAATATTTTCTCGCCATCCTTTTAATGTTAATAATAGTCTGGCAATTTACCATCATAAAAATACCTATTTTAGGGCATGACACCTTTGAATATGCCACACAAGGTAAAATCTTTTTTACAAACAAAATAATAACTTATAAAGAACAACCATTTGACTCCATAACAAATTTCTTTTATAAGGGGCTGCATGGATATGGCTATCCTCTTTTTAATACAATTGAAAGATTTTTTAACGATATTTTTTCTTTACACCAAAGAGATTATTTTTTTAAAAGTATTAGTGGTTATTATTGGATACTAATAGTTTTACTACAATACTATCTATTGTCAAAGAAAAATAAAATCTTGGCAATTTTATCTACTATCACTCTAATTTCTTCCTTTGGTTTTACAATTATGTTTGCCTTTTACCATCTCGACACTCTAAGAATATTTTTATTAATGCTCTCAACTATTTATCTACTAAAATCAATTGATTCGTCAAACAATTTCTGCTTAGCTTTATTTGGAATTACTGCCGGCCTTTCAGCCTTTTCACACTCTATCAATTGTCTTTTAAATATAATTCAAATTTTTACATTTTTTCTTTTCCAAAAACACTTTAAGCAAAAACTATATAAAACAATTTTTATAATCGTATTATTTATATTATTTGGTGGTATCCATTATATTCTAGATACCTTTTTGGGGGCAGGATGGATAGTAAAATAAAAAAAATATTAACCATTATCATTATTTCCAGTATTTTATTAATATCTTTTATATATTACATTCCCAATCAAAAAACAAACAAGGCACTGTCTGTTCCCGACACACTAACAAACTATGATATTGAAAGTAAAATTAAATCAAAAATACTTAATCCTCAAGAGTTAAGTTATATTTTTTCAAAATATCCCAAAAAAAATAATCTTTATATATTAAATACAACCAAAATAGAAGAAAAAGAAAAAATAAAAAATATTTTAATTCAAAACGGTTACTATATCGACGATGCAGAAAGAGATATAGAAACAACAACCAAAAAAATAATCAATGGTCATTTAGGTCAATTTTTTAGATTTAAATATTTTAACTCCATAAACTGGTTAGTAATTCCAATTATTTTATATTTATTAATTAATTATAAAAAAAGAAAAAAAACAGAAATAGTATTTATTTTTTTCTATATTCTAAGTTTATTGCTTATTTCTTTAAAAGGTTATATTAATTTCAGATACCAATTAACCTTTCAGCCTATCACATTAATATTCATTTTTTATTACACCTATGAAATAGTTTCTAACTATAAATTTAATAAAATAAAACCATACCTAGCATCATTTTTGTTATTTTTAATAATTATAAATGGCCTTATATACAATATTGATTTTATTAAACAATCCATAAAATATATAAAGAAGGACAATGCTCAAAACAACCAAAGTATAGATCAAAAAAGTATCGACGAAATGGCAACTTTTATAAATAAACTTAAATTGCCACAAGGTACAAAAATTTTCAACAACAACCTACCTTTCCTTTATTACTACACCGACAAACCTTCTGTTTATTATATTGCCGAATATGACACTTTCTACACAGGAACAGGAACTAAGACATTAACCTATGGTATCTCTATCAATAGTCTTGGAAATTACATAAAAAATCAACTAAATTGTCCTTATATATTATCAAGTAACTCACATAATCAATATAATCTCGTTTTTAAAAAATTTCTTGAAACCAAAACTGAATTAATATTTCAAAGTGGAGACTTTTTATTATATAAAATAAGATAATAGACTATGAAAAACAAAACCGTCCTAGTCACAGGAGCCGATGGATTTATAGGCAGTCATTTAACTGAAGAATTAGTTAAACAAGGTTATTCTGTAAAAGCTTTTGTATATTATAACTCATTTAATACTTGGGGCTGGCTCGATACTTTATCAAAAAATATATTAGATAAAATAGAAATAATATGTGGAGACATCCGAGATTATAATATGGTTAAATATGCCACTCAAGGTGTTGATATTGTATTTCATTTAGCCGCACTCATAGCTATCCCTTATAGTTATGTTGCACCTGAAAGTTTTATTCAAACAAACATTAACGGAACTTTAAATATTCTTCAAGCAAGTAGAGAAAACAAATGCAAAAGGATATTAATTACTTCAACCTCTGAAGTATATGGATCTGCTCTATATACCCCAATAGATGAACTACACCCATTACAAGCACAATCTCCCTATTCAGCATCTAAAATTGGAGCAGATAAAATTGCGGAATCTTTTTACAAAAGCTTTGATGTGCCTATTAGCATTGTCAGACCATTTAATAACTTTGGACCTAGACAATCAGCTAGAGCAATTATTCCCACGCTTATTACTCAATTATTAGATAATAAGAAAGAAATAAAATTAGGTTCATTGTTTCCTATTCGAGATTTTGTTTATGTCAAAGATACTGTCTCTGGGTTTATAAAAATTGCTAATTCTGATAACACTATTGGTGAGGTAATAAATATTGCAACAAATAATGGAATTTCTATTGGCGAACTTGCCAACAAGTTAATCTCTATTATTAACCCAAAAGCAAAAATTGTTATTGACAAAACAAGAACAAGGCCAAAAAACAGCGAGGTGGATAGATTAATAGGATGTAATAAAAAAATAATGAAACTAACCAGTTGGAAACAACAATATAGTTTTGATAAAGGACTATTAGAGACGATTGAATGGTACAAAAAAAACAAAACTCATTTTAAAAGTAATTTATACAATACCTAATGTCACTAGAACAAGCAATTTTAAAAAAACTAAAAATAATCTGCCCCGAAAATAAATTCTATGCCTTACATGAACCGATATTTAAAGGCAAAGAATGGGATTACACCAAAGACTGTCTCGATACCCGTTGGGTTTCCTCAGTTGGCAAATATGTAGACGAATTTGAAAAAAGTATTGCCAAATTCACCGGAGTTAAATACGCCATTGCTACCTCTACCGGTACCGCCGCACTTCACATAAGCCTCTTGTTGGCCGGCGTCAAACCAAAAGACGAAGTATTAGTCCCCACCCTCACCTTTGTCGCCACCGTCAATGCTATCGCATATTGTGGTCTATTCCTCACTTTGTCGATAGCGATTACAAAACATTAGGGATAAATCCAAAAAAACTGGAAGAATATTTGAAAGATCATTATAATCGCAAAATTAAAGCATTGATCGTCATGCATGCTTTTGGCCACCCTGTCGAATTGTCAAAAATAAGTAAAATATGCAAAAAATACAAAATAGTTTTAATTGAAGATGCCGCCGAAGCCCTCGGTTCATACTATAAAAATAAACACGTTGGCAATTGGGGAAAACTATCAATTTTGAGTTTTAATGGTAACAAACTACTAACCACCGGTGGCGGTGGCATGATCTTGACCAACAACCAAAAACTCGCCACCAAAGCAAAATTTATCACCACTACTGCCAAAAAACCTCATCCATATTTGTTTAATCATAGCGAACTTGGCTACAATTATCGCTTACCAAACATAAACGCTGCCCTAGGTTGTGCCCAAATGGAATATATTGACAAAACACTGTCCAGCAAAAGAAAACTAGCCCAAAATTATAAAAATATCTTTAAAGATATTGATGGTATAAAATTTTTTACCGAACCCAAAAATTGCAAAAGTAACTATTGGCTAAACATTCTACTTCTCGACAAACCAAACGTTAAATTAAGAAACAAAATATTAGAAACCACCAATGCTGCCAATATTATGACCAGACCAGCTTGGACCCTGATGCACAAATTACCCATGTACAAAAGTTGCCCAAAAATGAATTTGGATATTGCTACAAATTTATCAAAAAGGTTAATAAACATTCCAAGCAGTGCATTTTTATGAAAGCAGTAATTTTGGCCGGTGGCCTCGGCACCAGATTAAAACAATTTACCGAAATTATTCCCAAACCACTTCTCCCTATGGGTGAAAAATCTCTCATGGAGTTGCAAATCATTTCTCTTAAAGAAAATGGCTTTAAAGATATCTATGTTGCCACCAATTACAAAGCTGACTATGTTGAGGCTTTCCTGGGTAATGGCAAAAAATATGGCGTCAAACTACATTTCAGTAAAGAAGATAAACCTCTTGGCACTTGTGGCCCCCTAAGCTTACTCAAAAAAGAATTAACCGAACCTTTTATCTTGATGAATGGCGACATCTTAACAAAATTAAATTTCAAAAATTTTTATAACTTTGGTAAAAAATCGAAATCGAACCTAACAATAGGCACAAAAATAATAACAACCCCATTTAGATTTGGCAATGTCAAAACAGACAAAAATAATTACATAAAATCTATTGAAGAAAAACCGGAACTTAAATTTGAAATTTTAGCCGGGATATATTTTCTTAAACCGGAAATTTTCAAAATAATTCCAGAAAATACGTATTACGGCATCGATACGTTGATCAAAGACATGCTTAGAAAGAAACAAAAAATATCTAAATATCTGATAGAAGAATACTGGCTAGATATAGGACAAATCGAAGATTATCGCAAAGCCAGAAAAGAAGTTAAAAAAATATTTTAATTATGAAAATTCTTTTTTTAAGCAGAAAAGATAGTATTTTTGTCAAAGAACTTATAGAAAATCTTATTATTAAATATAATTTTGAAATAGAATTGATTGATATTTTCCACTTTGAACACATTTGGTTTACCAAGAAAAAAATAAAAAAAATCTCTTTCTATCCAAAAAAATTTCCACAAAATCTGTATTTAAAATATTTATTAAGTATTCCCTGTAGCTATATCTATATAAAAAAACTAAATAAAACATATGATTATATTCATATGTTTTATAAAAAATTTCAATATTATTTTTTAATTAATTTATTAAAAAATAAATCTAAAAAAATATATTTGTCTATCTTTGGCAGTGATTTCTACAAAAATCCAATTAAAATTTTTGACAAACCATTCTATAAATATACAAATTTAATCACTTTTACCAATAAGGAAACTCAACTACAATTTAATTATTTATACAATCAAACATTAACTCAAAAAACAATCCTTTGCCCTTTTGGTCAAACAAATCATGACTTTATTGATAAAATCAAAAAAAACGAATCAAAAGATAAGTCTAAAAAAATATTAGATATCCCAAAAAATAAAATCGTTATCTGTTGTGGATCTAACGGATACCCCAACGAACAACACGAACAAATAATTAATCAATTGTCAAAAATAAAAAACAAATCAAAAATTACACTTGTCTTCCCTATTACCTACGGTGCAACATCTCAAAGAATTAACAAAATCAAAGAGATGGTTAAAACAAAATTAATAGATTTTAAAACAATAATTATAGATCAATATTTATCATCAGAAGACCTTGCCAGGCTCAGAATATGCACAGATATTCTAATTAATGTTCGAAAAACTGATCAAATCTCCGGAGCTATGCTCGAAAGCATCTATGCTGGTAGCACAATAATTACCGGTTCATGGTTACCATACAAATCCTTAGACCAAGCTCATGTTAATTTACAAAAAATTTCAAAAATTTCAAATTTACAAAAAAAACTACTATATTGTATAAATAATAATGTTGGTTTAAAAAAACAAAACAAAAAAAATCATACGTATATAGGTACAACATACAACTGGAATTCAGCCTTACCGAAATGGAATAAAATGTATAATTTCCAATCAACATGAAAAACAAATTAATAAAATTTATCATAAAAAATAAACTATATATACTGATATCTGGTATTTTTATAATTTCTACAATAATAAATATTTATTTTCGAGACACAATCGCTGACGAAACAGAATACCTCAAAGAAGCATTAGTAATGTCAAAATGCATACAAACAGGCAATTGGTTTGGAAATTATGGTGTTGGCTTGCATGGATTTCTTTTAAAAATTCCTGTTGCCCTTTTATTTATATTAACTGGACCAAATGTTATTGTCGCAAGAACTCTCAATCTAGTATTTGCCATTTTATCTTGTCTACTCTTCTATAAAATATTAAACAATAAACAATTGGGTTTAGAAAAATATAGTTTTATTGGAACCTTACTATTGGCAACAAACTTTCAATTTATAACCACAACTCCAACATTTTTAAAAGAACCTTCATTAATTTTTTTTGTTCTCGTTTTTATAAATGAAATTATAGACAAAAAGAGAGATTTTTTAATAGGAATTATTTTATTACTAATTCTAGACTCGAAAGAATATGTATTTTTTATATTTTCAATTGCACTAACCATACAAATACTGATTCAAAGAAAAAAAATAGTTACTAGGTCACTCCTTATTTTCTCACCATCATTAATCTTTCTATTTTTAATGTTTTTTACTTCTCTTATACCCTTAAATATATTTATAGCATCAACCCTAAATCTAACACAAACCACTGCTACGGATAACTACCAAATTAGACACTTTTCAGCAAAATATGCCACAGTTAATTTAACTGATACTTCGACTATAATTCCAACCAATGTTCCAACTTCGACTATAATTCCAACCAATGTTCCAACTTCGACTATAATTCCAACCAATGTTCCAACTTCGACTATGCTTTCTAAGTCAAAACAAATAAAAAATTTTAAATTATTTTATTCATATTTCATCAAGTTATTTTACCCAAGAGTATTTTCCTTTCTCTCTATGCCATTAATAATACTAATCCCAGCATTAATTAATTCATTTATTTTATTTAAACGATGGTATCTTCAAAAGAATTATTACCTGCTTTCACTGATCTTAATATTTTGGATATATTTTATTGTTTACATGGCATATACATCAATAGGAAGATATTTATATCCTATTTTTCCAATAATATATATAATTTTTATAAACTTTTTAGTTTCTGATATATATCAGAACTCAAAAACAAAATTATATATACTAATATTTTCTTCATCATTAATGTTTATTAGTTTATTTTTTGACCAAGGTCTAATTCTTCCAAAATTAACAATTTACATAATTCTCTCACTAACACCCTGCTTACTTTTAATCAAAAAAACAAAAAAAATTAATTATAAATTAATACCATACCTAATATGCTTATTCTCACTAGGATCATCATTTGTTTTTTTTGTAACTCAAGACCAAATATCAAACAGCATTCCATGGGGCATAGATAGAGAATGTAAACAAATAGTTCAAGAATTACCAAAAAATATAAATGTTTTAATTAACGAAATTGGATGGACTCAACTTGCAAATTTTTACAACAACGAAACATATAACCCCGCAGAATGGCAATGGACAATTAAAAATTGGATACCAAAGAAAAAACTGCTAAAAACAATCGGCGCAAAAAGAATCTACAATAATTCTTGGGAAAATGAAAAAGAGTTAAGAACAATAATAACGAACCATCAAATTCAATATATAGCTTTTATTGACTCATCAATAATTACTAAACAGTTTACTCAACAAAGTCAAATAGATTTTTTATTAGACAAAAAATGGTTAAAAATAGAAAAAATCATTAAATTTAAAAACAAACATTTTTATTTATTTAAAATAAATAAAGGATTTAAAGATTATAGTAATGAAATCAGAAACTACAACATAAATAAAATATCGATTAATATTGATATTAAGAAAGACATTGGTCAACAATTAGGCACTCTTTTTTCTATCAACGATGAAAATGGAACAAATATCGCTGGCGCTGGTTTTATAGAATCACACTCTTATTTTATTAAAGATAATAATAGAAATCTACAATTTTTTATAAAGGAAAACGATAATTCACAAATAAACAAAATAAAAGAAAATTTCGACAGTACACATATTAGATTAATGTCTAATGGAAAAGACTTATTAACTTCTAATAATTTAGTCGAATCAGACAACATCCCTGATAATTGGAAATACGACAATGGTACTTTTACAAAAATTGATAATAATTTCAACTGGATAACATTCGTAAACAATAAACCAATGAAATTTTATCCAAATAAAATCACTTATGATGATATAGAAATATTAAACACTAAGGTCAAAAGTACTTTCTATTATTCCAACGGTAAACTTTATATTTTTACAAACACCAATAATCCAAAACTAGAAGTATGTTCTTGGACATATGAAGAAAAACAAATTAATAAAAATGGATGCAAACAATTTGATATTCCTTACCCAAGAACAAATCCTATAGCATTTGGAAACTTAAGTAATCAAACAATAATTGCACTTAACAACGGTATTATACTAAACTATTCAAATGACTCGATTTCAATAATCAATAAAGAAGACGAAGGTAAGGGTGTTCAATTCTATACAACACTCAACTATTACGACAAAATGCTTTTAGGAGAATACCCCTATGGACAAATATATTCATATGATGGAATAAAACTAATAAAAGAAAACAATAATATTCCTCCATTAGGTACAAGCGGACGAGAGTTACAAACCCTAACCATATATAGAGGTGACATATATGCTGGTGTCTGGCCCTGGGGAGAATTATTTAAAAACAATAATCTTAATTCAGACGACTGGAAATTGGTAAAAAGAGTTTTTTCTGAACCATACATAAATGATCCAGGGATCGCCCCATATCGTAATATTATCCAACCAAATTTTAAATATAGAAATATAGAATTAAATGCATGGGGTCAAAGAATCGTAAGCCTAGTTCCATTTGAAAAAAGTTTATTTTTAAGTACTAGCAATAAAGGTGGAGACAAATATTCCAAAGAAGTAAATTTTGTAAAAAATCCAAATGAATATGGTGCAATATGGGAGTTAAAAGCAAACACAAATATATCTTGTCCTTTTGTTTGGAAAGAAAATAGTATAATTGATTTTAATTTTTTCGACCATCTAGTAATAATTTATCAAGACAACAATTTGTTATGTAAAACCATATTGCAGAACAACTATATTAGTTTACTTAAAAAAAACAAATTAATAATAGGCAACGGCATATATGGTAAATTCAATGGAGAAATAACTATTACCCCGTAATTTGCTTTTCTAATTCCAACATTCCCTTATTTCTTGGTTTAATTTTTCTTACCGGAATTCCCGCATAAACCCAAAAACCTTCACAGTCTTCTTTTACCAAGGACAAGCAACCAACAGAAGCCCCATCATTTATTTTTACATTTGGCAAAATAATACTGTGAGCCCCAACAACAACATGTCTGCCAATATAAACATCTCCTGTTGTCACCTTTGTATACTCTGGGTCAACTGTCGGATTAGTCATAAAATCACCGGAATAATCATCATTACTGGAAAAAACAGAACATTTTGCCGATAATCCAGCAAAATCATTTATAGTTACTTTTCCTCTACCCACTATTGTCACATTGCTGGACAAGTGAACATTTCTCCCAATTTCTATCCCTCCATCACCGGCAGACAAAATACAAAAATTATCAATTCTTGTATAATCACCAATAGAAATATTGGATGCATTACGAAAAACAGCATTACTAGAAATTTGGACCTTTTTCCCAACTTTTTTAAATCCAATTCTCTTTATTGAATTTTGGTTTAGAAACGACATATCGTATTATAACCCAAAAAATATTATAATATACCTTACCAATGCAGATCAAAACCGTCACTATTCTAGGTGCCAATGGCACCATGGGTTCACAATGTGCCGGTATTATCGCCGGATTTGGCGAGGCCAAGGTATTTATGATCGCCAGAAGCCTAGAAAAGGCTCAAGAGGGGATAGCAAGAGCTATTGACTCCATCAAATCAGATATAATCAAAAATCAATTAATACCCAAAACATACGAAGATATAAAAGAATGTGTCGGTCAAAGTGATTGGACTTTTGAGTTAACCGCCGAAGATATTGAAACAAAACATAAAATAAACCAGCAAATTTCAGAATACAAAAAACCAGGCGCTATCATCTCCACTGTCTCCTCGGGTTTATCTATAGATGAATTGGCCTCGGATTTTACCAAAGAAGAACAAAAATACTATTTTGGCACCCATTTTTACAACCCTCCCTACAAAATGCTTTTGTGTGAACTAATACCAAATTCACATTCTGATCCAAAGGTCCAAAAAGAACTCTTTGAATATTTACAAAATACTCTACATCGCAAAGTCGTCATTACCAAAAATACTCCCGGTTTTGCCGGCAATCGAATTGGTTTCCAATTACTTAACGAAGCCGTCCACTTTGCTCAAAATAATCAAAAAAAAGGTGGCACTTTTTACATAGATCATTTATTGGGTGGTTTCACCGGTCGAGCTATGCCGCCAATCGCTACCATTGACCTTGTCGGCCTCGATGTCCACAAAGCCATTGTTGACAATATTTATAAACTAACCAATGATTTTGCCCATGAAACTTTTAAATTGCCAAAAACAATAAAAAATCTAATATTAGACGGTAAATTAGGCAATAAAACCAATGGTGGTTTTTATACAAAAGAAGACAAAAAAAATATTTTTAATTTTGAATTTATCAATCAAGCCAAAGAAAAAATATCTCAAGGACAATACGAAGAAGCTTACAAAATATTAATGGAAACCAATACCTATGAATCAAATATTATTCAATACTTTTTTGCCAAATACATAAGTTATTCTTTATCGCTAGTCGGTCCGGTGGTAGCAACCAAAGAGGATGTCGATAAATGTATGGCTTATGGATTTAATTGGCTGCCACCTTGTGCCTTAATCGATTTAATTGGTGATAAGGAAAAAATTGTAAAATTATTAAATCAATACAAACTTCCAATTCCGGAAATAATCAAAAAACATTCTTTAAAAAATAAATTTTATACACTTCAATCTGAATTAGATTTTCGTAGTTTTATAAAAGCATATTAATATGAAAAACAAAGTTTACATAATTGGTGGCTCACAAACAGACTTTCAGAGAAATTGGTTAAAAGAAGGCAAAACTTTTATTGCCATAATCAGAGAAGTGATCGAAGATGCATTAAAAAATGCCAATTTAAAATTAAAAGATATCGAAAAATTAAATAAAAAAAACAAAATCGGTATTTTTGTTGGTAATTTTGACGGCGAACAATATTTTAATCAAGGTCACCTCGGTGCATTTTTAACCGAAATTAGCTCATCTTTTTATGGAGTTCCCAGCGCCAGATACGAAGCTGCCTGCGCTTCAGGCTCAGTCGCTATCGACGCCGCTTCGACCAAAATTAGAGTTGGCGACTATGATATCGCCATTGTGTTGGGCATCGAATTAATGAAAACTGTTGATTCACAAACCGGTGGTGATTTCTTGGGCACCGCCGCTTATTATCAAAAAGAGGCCAAAAATATTAGTTTTCCTTTTCCCAAACTTTTTGGTCAATTAGCCGATGTTTATATTGATAAATATAAATTAAATGAAAAAAGATATTTAGACAATCTCGCCACAATTTCCACTATTAACTACAACAATGCCAAAAGAAACCCCAATGCTCAAACCCGAACTTGGTTTATGAACAAAGATCACGCTCTAAATCGTAACACCAAAAATAATATGTTAGTTGGTGGCAAATTGGCCATTGCTGACTGTTCTCAGGTCACTGATGGTGCCGTCGTCGTCATTCTTGCCACAAAAAAATATGCTAAGACAAAAAACGTTTCCAAAATTTCCGGTTGGGGACATAGAGTTGCTCCAGTGCAATTTATAGATAAAATCAAAGAATCCAAAAATAATTCTTTTGTTTTGCCATGGACTAGACAAACAGTTTTAGATGCACTAAAAAGAGCCAATCTTTCGGAAAAAAATATAGATTTTTACGAAACTCATGATTGTTTCACTTCAAGTGAATATGCCGCTATTTCCGCCTTTGGTCTGACCAAACCAGGCGAAGAATTTAAAGCCATCGAATCAGGTTTAATTAATTTTGATGGTAAAAAACCAATCAATCCCAGTGGAGGACTAATCGGTTGCGGTCATCCAGTCGGTGCCACTGGAGTCAGAATGCTATTAGATCTACACAAACAAATTACCAAAACAGCCGGCGATTATCAAATTAAAAAATCCGATATTGGTATGGTGTTAAATATTGGTGGCTCCGCCACCACCAACTTCGTCTTTATTGTCAGCAAAATTTAATTATCTTCCCACAAATCCCCTCGATCTTTTTATTTTCCAGCTCCGGATAGATTGGTAAACTGAGTACCTCACGACAGGCCTTTTCTGTTTCCGGCAAACTGCATTTTTGCCCCAAGAATGGCTTCATTTTGTTTATTGGTAGGGGATAGTAGATCATTGAAGAAATATTGTTTTCTCCCAAATATTTTCGCAGTTCATCTCTTTTGCCATTCTTTACCCTGAAAGTATATTGATGAAATACGTGGCCCTCGACAAAATTACTATTACCAAGCAATTTATCATATTTTTTGCCTACCCTCTGCCTCTCTTTGTTCCATTTATCAATATGTTTTAATTTGACCCCCAATATCGCCGCCTGAATCCCGTCCAATCGACTACTATAACCAATTTCGTCATTAAAATATTTGATCTTTGACCCGTGATTTCGCATCATTTTTATTTTCTCAGCCACTTCTAAACTATCGGTAATTATCGCTCCGCCATCTCCCCAGCCACCTAAATTTTTTGACGGAAAAAAACTAAAACAACCGGTATCGCCAAAAGTCCCGGCATATTTATCTTTATACTTTGCCCCAATCGCCTGACAAGCATCCTCAATTATTTTTAAATCATATTTTTTTGCTAACTTCATAATCTTGTCCATCTCTGCCACTTGTCCAAAAATATGCACCGGTATTATTGCTTTCGTTTTTTTGGTAATTTTTTCTTCAATTTTATTGACATCAATATTAAAAGTTTTGGGATCAATATCCACAAAAACCACTTTTGCCCCTAATCTGGCAACCACCTCAGCTGTCGCAAAAAAAGTAAAGGCCGTTGTAATTACTTCGTCACCACTCTTTATTCCCAAGGCCTTTAACGATAAATATAGCGCATCTGTCCCTGAATTTAGCGCCACACAATATTTTGCTTTCAATTTTTTCGCCAACTCTGTTTCCAACTTTTCCACATATTCGCCCCCGATAAAGGCACTTTTTTTGATGACATCTTTTATCGCCCCATCAATTTCTTTTTTTATTGTTTTGTACTGAGCATACAAATCCACCATTACAATCTTTTTCATTTCTTTTTCTCCCCATGCTCATCCACAAAACCCTTCAAAACCGCTGGGTTGCCATAGACTAAGCCGTAAATCGGGACATCCTTGGTTACGACGCTCCCAGCCCCGATCATGGCCCATTTTCCTATTGTGATCCCACAAACAATCACCGCTCCCGCTCCGATTGTCGCCCCCTCCAAGACTTTGGTTTTGACAAACTTTCTGTTTTTTGGATATTTTGCCCTAGGATTCAGGTCATTTGTAAAAGTCATACTCGGACCACAGAACACATCATTCCCGATTTCTACTCCCTCGTAAACATTGACATTATTTTGTATTTTACAGCCATCTCCCACAATTCCGGCAATAAAACAATTCTGACCGATAACACAATTTTTGCCTATGATTGCGGTATTCATGATATGGGCATTGTGCCAAACTTTTGTCCCCTCACCAATAATTGCCCCTTTATCGATATATACTTTCATCGTCCGATTCCTCGATAAACAATTCCTAATTTTTTAATCGCCTCTTTATCCAAACAATTTTTACCATCAACGACAATCTTTACCTTGGAATTCTTCAATATCGGCAATATCCCATTGATAAATTCCTGATGTCCCGTCCCTAGAATCACTGCTTTTGCCCCATCGATTGCATCAATCAAACTTGTATAATCACCCTTGACAAAAGGATCATAAATTCTTAGCTTAATCCCCATATCTTCCATTATTTTTTTCATCTCCATCGAAGGACTTTCACGAAGATCGGCAATATTTGCCTTGTAGGCTAAGCCCAACAAGGCCACCGATGTTTTTGTAACCGATAATTTTGCCTTTTTCATCTCTTCAACTAATTTATTGACCGTATAATGCGGCATAAAATTATTTATCTCTCTGGCCGTCTTGAGAAATTTATGATCAAAACCCGATAGGGAAGCCCGCTTGATCAGATAATAAGGATCAACGGCAATACAGTGTCCACCAACTCCACAGCCCGGCCAATGTACCAAAAATGAAAACGGCTTATTTGACGATGCCATCAAAGTTTCTTTGACGTCAATCCCCATTTTGTCAAACGACATCGCCAATTCATTGACATAGGCAATATTGATATCGCGAAAAGTATTCTCCACAATCTTCGTCGCCTCGGCGACTTTAAGGCAACTGACTTCGTTAATTTTGGCATTAACAATAAAAGTACGATAAAAATCGGCAATTTTTTTGTTAAATAGTTTATTGATTGATCCGATATTTCGGTTAATGTTGTAAACCGTAAACCTGGTATCTCCCGGGTTAATTCTTTCCGGACAATGGGACAAATTTACATCTTTTCCGACTTTATATTTTGTCAAACTTTCGATAATCGGCAACAATCTTTCCTCACAAGTTCCCGGATTAACCGTTGACTCAAGCATCACATGACAACCCTTTTTGAGATACGGACAAATCAATTTTGTCGCATTTTCGACCAAACTATAGTCCGGTTCATAATTCTCGGTCACCGGTGTCGGTACACAAATAATAAAAATATCACTTCCATCTAAAATATCTTTTTTACCGGAAACTTTCAGCTTATTATCACGAATATGCAAAGACACTTCTTTGTCACTGACCGGATCAACCCCTTTTTTTATTTTACTGATTTTTTCCTTATCGATATCATAGCCCACCACTTCATACATTTTGGTTTTATCAATCGCTACCATCGTCGGCAAACCCACATATCCCAGTCCGATCACGGCAACTTTCTTTATGTTTCTCATATTACTAATTTACCATATTTAAAGTACTAAAGTTCACCAAAGGCAACTTAACCGCCTTTCCTGTCTTACTTGATTTATAAATCGCCAAAACAATTTCTAGTGCCCGCATTCCCGCTTCACCGTCAATCAATGGTTTTCGGTTCTCCGCAATCGCTTCCACCATATCACCATATAAATTCATATGTCCAAATCCATAAACATTTGGCGGTTCTTCCTTGTATTTTTCAATTTCTTTTTTGTCCTTTTCTTCGTCCTCAAACTTCCAAACATCAATTTTGTTAACCGATTTCCCCCCGATTCTGACCGTTCCCTTTTCACCAAAAATACACAAAGTTTCTTCCAAATTTTCCGGATAAACATTCACTGTCCCCTCAATTTCTCCATATTTACCATTTTCAAATTTCAAAATTGCCAACCCCAAATCCTCAGCCTCAAGATACTTATGATTTTGATTTTTGGTATAAGCCATCACTTCGGTCACTTTTGACCCCATCATCCATTGCAACAAATCAATATTGTGAATACACTGATTCATTAATGCCCCTCCATCTTGTTCCCAAGTCCCACGCCATTTTGCCTGATTATAATAATCTTTATTTCGACACCATCGGATCGCAGCCGTACCATAAAAAATCTTGCCAAATCGATTCCCTTCAATCGCCTCACGAAGTTTTAAAATTGCTTTATTAAATCGATTTTGATGCGAAACACATAATTTTACTTTATTCTTTTTGGCCATTTCTATCATCTTTTTGGCATCCTTAATCGACAAGGCCATCGGCTTTTCCACAATCACATTTACTTTGTGTTCCAAACAATAAATCGCAATTTTGGCATGTTTTCCACTTTCGGTACAAATCGCGACCAAACCCGGCTTTTGTTCACTAATCATTTTCTTGTAATCGGTATAGATACTTGCTCCATCCACACACAAATCTTTTGCCTTAGTTTCCACAATATCACACAGCGCCACTAATTCCAATTTATTTTTGTGATTTGAATATGCCTCTTTATGATTTTTTGCAATCCGACCACAGCCAATAATCGCAAATTTTATCCTTTTCTTCATCCTGATGCCTATTTTATCATGTAATAGCTTGCGTTATAATCACTTATGAAGTATCTCAAATTTTTACTCCCCATCGCTTTGATTTCCTTGTTCCTGTTCTTACGTTTTTATAATATCAAAAACAGCTTATTTTTCTTTAACGACATGGGGCGAGATCTATCTGTCTTGCAGAATTGGCAACTATCAGGCAAACCGCCGCTCCTTGGCCCACAAACCAGTGTTTTACCCTTTAATCAATCCAGCATCTATTTTTACTACCTCTATATTTTTTATCTTACTACCAAAGGCAGCGTTTTTTCCGCCTTATTTGCCAATGCTTTTCTCTATATTGTTATGTATCTTTTCGGACTATATGTTTTCAAAAAAGACAAAACAATAACCAATATCTTAAATATTTGTTTCTTTTTAATTAGTATCCACCCTCAATACATTATTCAAAGCCGTTTTGTCTGGAACCCATCTCTTGTCACCCCATTTATTCTTTCCACTTTTTTCTCTTTTTATCTCTTGCTCCAAAAATATTCCAAATCCCGACTTTGGTTTTTTTCACTTTCCATGGCCACGGCCATTTCCATCTCTTATTCTGTTATCCCCATATTTATCGCTCTCTTAATTTATTGGCTAATTTTTTCCAGAAAATATTTTGTCAAACTTACTTTTTCCATGTTTACCTCTTTTCTCCTCCTAAACATCACCACCATCTTTTTTGAATTTCGACATGGTTTTTTGTTGACCAAAAGTCTTTTGACCAAACCCGCCTCACCGCAATTGTCAATTTCTATCGCTCAAAAATTCAATGATATGGCCAAATTCGTCATTAATTTGCCAAATCAAAACTGGAATAAATATATTTTACTTTTATTCGTCCTCCTCTCCATTATTCAAATCCTCAAAGAATTTAAATCATCCGCCAGCTGGCGGAAAAGAATCAACTTCTATATCAACATTGGCTTTCTTTTGACCTTTTTGGCTTATTTTCTCCTCCCGGTTTCCATTCAAGCTCACTATGTTTTCCCCATAATCTGTCTCTTATTTTTAATAATTACCAGCCTGCCAAAAATTCAAGCAATAATTATTATTCTGATGCTTTCTTGGGTTTATCTTTCACCCCTAAACCTAGTTCCTTATTTTTCTCAAGCCCGTCGTACCTATAAGCAAATGGATGCTTGTTTTGCCATCGTCTGTAAAACAGAAAAAAATCCCATGTTTGTGTCTGTTCAATCGAATTTTCAGCCATATCACCATGGCCCAGAACACCGATATTTACTCAAAAAGAATGGCTGTGATGTCCAAAATATTGAAGAAAATGCCTCTACTGCCGACAAAATGGCTCTGGTTATTGACGGCGGTGAATATGATCCCCAAAGGACAAAATTTTATGAATTGGATTTATTTGGCAAATCAAAAATAATTAATAAATATAATTGTCTTCCAAATTTCAAAGTCTATATATTACAAAAAGATAATGCAAAAAAATAAATTCATAATAATATTTTTTGCAGTATTATTTATTTTAATTTTTTCAAGATCCCTTGTTTTTGAAAAAATTTACAGCAAATCTCTTTATGATTTTGATGAAGCCCGCTATGCTGAAATTGCCAAAAACCACATTCAAACCAACAACTGGCTAGTACCTCAATCGGGCGGGCCAGATGATTTCGACAACGGCGCCATCTTACGTCCATATTTTTGGAAACCACCACTTCACCCCTGGATTATCGCTTTATCATTTAAGATATTTGGCCAATCGGAATTCAGTCTTAGGCTATCGTCTTTTTTGTTTTCTTTTCTATCATTAATTTATATTTATTTAATTTCTCTTAAACTTTTTCCCAATAAGTTCATTGGTTTATTGTCTGTCTTTTTATTGGCCGGCACCAACGATTTTTCTTTTATTTCCTCCCAAGGCATCGCCGAAAGCCAATTGTTATTTTTCTCTCTCCTCTCAATCTATTATTTGTTGGGCAAAAAACCAAAAATCTTTGCCTCGGCTCTTTCTATTTCACTTGCTTTTATGACCAAATCTTTCGGTGTTTTTTGGCTTTATCCGCTTTGTTTTTATTTAATCTATATAAACTCTCCCAAAAAAATATTAACTATTTCCAAGTGGCTGATTATCCAGAGCATTTTCATTCTTCCCTGGCATTTATATATGTATGCAATTTTTAAAAATGACTTTTTTGTTAATTATGTTTTGGTCAACACTATCGGTAGGGGAACCGGACAGCAAAGCAATATTGCTCCAATCTACTGGTATCTTAAATATGCTCTCTGGCAATGGCGTCCATATTTATTAATCGCCCTGATTGCCCTTATCCCTCTTTTAAAAAATTTCAAAAAATATTCTTTCCTCATTTTTTGGATGGCTTTTATTTTTATTCCATATAGTTTAATCAAATCAAAGGTCTGGTGGTATGTCTACCCATTTTGGATTCCCTTTCTTTTACTTCTTTCTTCGCAAATTATTTATTTTTTATCAAAATACAAAGTTTTAACTATCATTATTTTGTCTTTTACTATTATTTTTGCCAATATTAATACTTTTCACCAAACCTTAAGCCGCAGCGATTGGAATAGGGGAATCAAAATTTTGGCTCTTCGCCATAACAATTTATCAAATCTATCCGTTTACAAAATTCCCTACGAAAGCCCTCTTTATTACTTTAATACCAAAACCATCAGCCGCGATATCGATAAATCTACGCAATATATCATTACCAACAAAGACTATTACCAAGAACTAACCAAAACCTTACAATGGAAAATCCTCGACCAAGACTCAGGAAATTTTTTGCTCCAAAAAAGTCGTTAAGATCTTTTTTATATAGTCCATCTTTGTTTTATCAATTCCCGGCCAAACACCCAACCAAAACGCATTATTCATGATAAAATCGGCATTTTTCATAGTTCCAACCACTCTAAATTGATCTTTAATTTTCAGATAAGCCGGATGACGCAATAAATTCCCCGTGAATACATTTCTCGTTCCGATTTTATTTTTTTCCAAATATTCAGTCAACTCGTTTCGGCCAAATGGTGCATTTTCGGCAACTGCCAAAGGAAATCCAAAGTAAGAAACCGTCGCTTTTTTGTCAAATTTCATCAAAACAAAGTATTTTTCATATTTTTTAAAGAATTCAGTCAATATTTTATAGTTTTCTTGTCTTTTTTTGATAAATTTTGGTAATTTCTTTAATTGTGCCACCCCAATCGCTGCCTGAAAATCGGTCAGTTTCAAATTATAGCCAAGTTCCGAATAAATATATTTATGATCATAGCCATAAGGGAGTTCTCCCATTTTTTGTTTGAAACGTTTGCCACACGAATTGTCCTGACCGGTACCACAACTACAATCCCGACCCCAATCCCTAAATCTTCTAATTGATTTATGAATTATTGGATCATTGGTCACAATCGCCCCCCCCTCTCCCATCGTCATCTGGTGCGCCGGATAAAAACTAAATGTCGCGATATGGCCAAAAGTTCCCAATAATTTATTGTTATATTTTGACCCAAGAGCATCACAGCAATCCTCAATTAACCATAATTTATGTTTCTTGATCAATGGCATTAACTTACTTAGATCAACCGGAAATCCCAAAGTATGAGCCACCATTATTAATTTCGTTTTTTTTGTAATCGCCTTTGCAATCAACTCGACATCGATATTAAAAGTATCCCTGACTGCATCGACAAACACCGCTTTTAGCCCATATTGCAGCCCTGGATTAACCGTAGTCGGAAAGGCCACACTTGTAGTAATAAATTCATCACCCGGCTTTAATCTCAATGCCGCCACCGCCAATAAATTTGCGCTAGATCCCGAATTTACCAAAGAAACATATTTGACACCCAAATATTTTTTAAAATTCTCTTCAAATTTTTTACAAAATTCTCCCTCAGTCCACCAGCCATCTTTGGCCACTTTTATGGCATTATTTATCTCTTCTTTGTCAAAAACTTTTCCTGAAACCGGGATATATTTTATCTTATTCATTTTTTATCAGCAACTCACAATCAATAATCGCCTTATTTTTTAAATAATATTGATAAAGATTTTTAATTGTCTCATCAATTGGGGCTAATTTAAGATTTTTAATTTCTCTTTTAATACGATCACAATTTGAAGTGTATTCTTTATTCAAACCTTTATTTTTAATAATCACCGGTAATGAATAATCCGATAAATTATTAATAATTTTTAATAATTGAGATAATTTGTATTTCTCTCCACTACCAATATTGTAAAATTTTTCCTTTGGTTTATTTTCAATAAAATATTGCAATATCTTTAAAAAATCATCAATATAAATATAATCAAACAAACAATCCTGTATCATTGTTAATGGCATTTTATAAATATATTTACAAATTAAATTTGAAATAAATTTAATCGAATTATCCTCATACTTTCCAAAAATTCCAAATAATCTAAGACAATATATATTGTCAGCATTTTCAATATATTTTGAACAAACATATTTATAAAATCCATAATCATCGCTAGGAATTTTTTTACCAAAATCAGATTCTTTAATGCTCACTATATCTTCAGATTTATCATATTCCGCTCCGGAACCCATATGAATCATCTTTCCAAATTTATCTTTATTTTTGACGATATTAAAAAACATCTTTAAATTATTTTTTACAGAATCATTTATATTCAAGCTATTTCTTGATCCGCCAATATTTGCACAATGAATCACTATCTCAATCTTATTTTTATCAAAAAACTTATCAACCGCTTCTGTGTCCAACAAGTCCAATTCTTTATGGGATGGATATAATACATTATACTTACCACCAAACTTCTCAATAAAATTTCTCCCAATAAATCCCAAGCCACCTGTCAGCAATATCCTCATAATGCAATTATACTACAAGGACTACGCATAAATTGGTATAATCAGCATATTACACCTCAATAGGTATTAATGAAAAAAATAAATATCGCAATTATCGGAACAGGAAATATAGGCTGTGATCTTCTAGTAAAGATAAATCGGTCAAAAATTCTCCATTGTAATATGTTTATCGGCCAGAACAAAGAATCTGACGGTTTACAAATGGCAAAAGCACTAGGAATAAATACCTCTTTTGAATCAATTAATAAAATAATCAAAGACCCCGCTTGTTGCGATATTGTTTTTGATGCCACTTCGGCTGATGCTCACAAAATTCATGCTCCAATTTTAAAAAAACTCAATAAATTTACTATCGATATGACCCCATCCAGAATCGGCAAAATGTGTGTTCCTATTATAAATTTACAGGAATGTTTAAAGGAAAATAACGTCAACATGGTTACCTGTGGTGGTCAAGCCACTACTCCAATAATTAAAGCTATAATGAAAATTCACCCTGAAACAAAATATGTAGAAATCATCTCAAGTATTTCTTCAAAATCTGCTGGTATTGGAACTAGGAATAATATTGACGAATACACTCAAACCACTAGCGAAGCTCTAAAAATTTTAGGAGGCGCTCCAAAATCAAAAGCTATAATTATTTTAAATCCCGCCGAACCACCCATCTTAATGCATAACACTATTTTTGCAGAAATTAATAATCCAAATATCATAAAATTAGAAAAAGAAATTAAATCAACAGTTAGCGAAATTCAAAAATACGTTCCCGGATACAAACTAACCCTCGGCCCAGTTTTTGAAAACAATCGATTAACCGTAATGATAGAAGTAGTTGGTAGGGGAGATTTTTTGCCTATTTATTCAGGTAATTTAGATATTATTAATTGTGCTGCCATCAATGTGGCTGAAAGCTATGCAAAAAAATATTTTAATAATTGATTCAACTCTAAGAGACGGCTCTCATGCCATGAGTCATCAATTTACGGCTCAAAATATTACTGATTATGCCAAGGGCGCTGAATCGGCTAAAACTAAAGTATTAATGGTAGGACACGGAATGGGGCTAGGTGCCTCCTCACTTCAACAAGGGAAGTCACTTCTAATAGACAAAGAAATGCTCTCAACAGCCAAAAAAGAGCTAACAAATACAAAATTAGGTGTTTTTCTAATTCCTGGTTATGGAACAATTAAAAATGATATAGAACCAATTCTGCCAATAGGTATTGATGTTCTTATGGTTGCATCACATTGTACTGAAGCTAATATCACACAACAACATATTAAATATGCCATAAATAATGGAATAAAAGTATACAGCGTCTTAATGATGTCTCACATGGCATCTGCTCAAGTACTTCTCGAACAAGCAAAATTAATACAAGATTATGGATCAAGCGGAATATTATTAATGGATTCAGCCGGAGCATATTTACCAAATGATGTTGCAATTAAAATATCTACCCTTGTTAAAGGACTAAAAATAGATGTTGGTTTTCATGCACACAATAATTTGGGATTAGCAATTTCCAATTCTTTAATAGCCGTCGAAAATGGAGCCACTATTATAGATGCTTGCTCAAGAGGCCTAGGTGCCGGTGCAGGAAATTGCCAACTCGAAGTACTGGTTGGCGTCCTTACAAAACTAGGATACAAAACAGGTTTAGATCTCTATCCACTTATGGATAACAGTGAAAATATTATTGCAAAATTAATGAAAAAACCACTTGAAATTGACTACATTACTTTAATGGGCGGAATTACTGGAGTAACATCGGCCTTTGCTCCACATGTCAAAAAAGCCGCAGATAGATTCAATGTAGATCCAAGAGATATTTTAATAGAACTAGGAAAACGACAAGTAGTTGGAGGACAAGAAGACATTATAATTGATGTCGCCACTTTTTTGAAAGAAAAAAATGAAAAAATAAATAATAATATAATTAAAATTGAAGAACAACTTACACTACAACCCACAAAAGATGCGTTTACTTTAAAAGAATTAACATATAAAAATCGTCACAAAAATAAAAAATTCATTATAATTTGCAATGGTCCTTCAATAAAGAGATACAGACCTTTAATTTTAAAACTAATACAAAAAAATAATTACATCACAATTGGATGTAATTATTTAGAAAGTCTCTATAGCCCTGATTACCATATATTTGTCAGAAAAAATAGGTTCGAAAAAGATATCTATTCGTTAAACAAAAAAAGTATTTTGCTACTTCCATCATTTTTGGGTAAAAAAATTGTAGTAGAAAATTATAATGGAAAATATGAATATATAGAAACAAAATTAATCAAAAATCTAAAAGAAAATCCAATCAAAAATATTACACAACAACAAGTATATTTAAATGTTGGTATTTCGGCAATTTTAACTGCCTATCAAATGGGGGCAAAAGAAATAAATGTAGTTGGCATGGATGGATTTAATGATGAAAATACCAAAGAAATACCATATTTTTACGACGAAAATGGTAAACCGGAAAACAAAAAGAAATCCATGCAAAAATACAAAAATCTCGTATCACAATTAGATGTTGTTACAAAATTTCTCAAAGAAAAAGGGGTAACTTTTTCAATTATTACTCCAACTTCGCACAATAAATATTATAAAAATTTATTTAAAAAACAAAAATGATTAGAGTCGCAGACTACATAATTTCTTATTTATATAACCATGGAACAAAACATATATTTATGCTCACTGGAGGCGGGGCCATGTTCCTTAACGATGCCGTTGCATTACATAAAAAAATTCAACCTATTTGTCAACACCACGAACAAGCTTGCGTTATGGCTGCCGAAACATATTCCAGGATATCAGGTAATTTAGGCACAGCATTGGTAACCTCAGGACCAGGAGCAACCAACACAATAACAGGAGTTCTGGGAGCATGGCAAGACTCAACACCTTGTTTGATAATTTCTGGTCAAGCCAAAAAAGAACAAACAATAAATTATTCAAAAATAAAATGGGTCAGACAACTGGGAACACAAGAAGGAGACATAATTCCAATAATTCAAAGTATTACAAAATTATCAGTATTAATTAGTGATCCAAATAAAATTAAATATTATTTAGAAAAAGCAATATATACTGCTAAATCAGGCAGACCTGGACCCGTTTGGTTAGATATTCCTCTCGACGTCCAATCAGTACTAATTGACGAAACAAAACTAATTGGTTTCAATCCTTCAGAAATTCCAAAAATAAAAACAAAACCAACAGATAAAGAAATTAACAATGTTATAAAAATATTAAAAACTTCTACAAAACCCTTATTTATTATCGGTAATGGTATAAGATTATCAAATTCAGTCAAAGAATTTTTAAAACTAGTTGAAATATCCAAAATTCCAGTCGTAAATACCTTAATGGGTGTTGACGTAATTGACTACAATCATCCTTTTTATATTGGTAGGGGAGGCACTAAAGGACAAAGAGCAGCTAATATTGCCATACAAAATGCCGATTTAATAATATCGATTGGTACCAGATTAGCCATTCCATTTACTGGCCATAATTTCAAAGAATTTGCTCCAAAAGCAAAAATAATTGTAATAGATATCGATCCAAAAGAACACTCAAAAAAAACTATAAAAATAGACAAAATAATTATTTCTGATGCTAAAGAATTCATAAATAAATTAACTAAAAATATTACTAAAATAAAATTTAATTTTAATGATAATTGGGCAAAAGAATGTGTAAAATTAAAATATAATTATCCAGTTTGTCTTCCAAGGTACAAAAAACTATCTGCAAATATGAATATGTACTACATCGTCGATAAATTATCAAATGAATTAGACAAAAATGACATAATTATTGCCGATGCGGGATCTGCTTTCTATACTGTTAGTCAAGCATTTAAAACAAAACAAGGCCAAAGATTATTAATTCCTGGTGCTACTGGAACCATGGGATATAATTTACCTGCTAGTACAGGAGCTTGTATTGCCAACAATAAAAAACGCGTAATTTGTATTACTGGTGATGGTAGTTTTCAAATGAATCTTAGCGAATTAATAACAATTTCTTACTACAAATTACCCATAAAAATTTTTATCTTTAATAATAGGGGGTATCTCTCTATTAGAAATACACAAAAAAAATTCTTTAATAACCGCTTAATAGGGGAAAGTGATAAATCAGGAGTTGGTCTGGTAAATTTATCAAAAATTTCTGATTCTTTCAACATAAAGTATTTCAAAATTAAAAATAATAAAGAATTAATAAAAAATATTTCAAAAATATTGGAATACAAAGGTCCTGTAATTTGCGAATTAATGTGCCTAGAAGAACAATTAATAATTCCCTCAGTATCTACAAAACAAGAAAAAAATGGTACCTTAATATCAACCGCATATGATGATATGTTTCCATTTTTGTCTGAAAAAGAATTTAATAATATTAAAGAAAAAATAAACAATTAACCATGAACCAATATCAAACCATTCCTCCCGATACCATATTTCGTCTAAACGACGAATTTAAAGCCGACCCACGACCAAACAAAGTTAATGCCGGTATTGGTATATATCTTGATGAATCAGGCAAACCCTTTGTGATTCCAATTATTTCAAAAATCGCCGCATCTCTCGATTTTAAAAATTTTAACTATCTACCAATTAGTGGTGATACTACTTTCTTAGACGAATCAGCAAAATTAATTT